>Ga0207645_10001362_pt1 | contig 20053 bp, 21 predicted proteins | sample KBSM53metaG_FD_184331 | JGI IMG/M metagenome (GOLD analysis project Ga0207645, IMG submission 184331) | Miscanthus rhizosphere microbial communities from Kellogg Biological Station, Michigan, USA - KBS M5-3 metaG (SPAdes) (version 2) | ecosystem: Host-associated > Plants > Roots > Rhizosphere >...
TGCGAGGTATTTTTGTCCTGCTAGGTGCAATCGTTATGGCCATTCTGGTCAATGCGTGCAACAACACGGCAACCAGCAGTTCATCAACAGACACAGCGTCATCACGTAGCGACAGTGTAAAACTTCCAGCAGTAACGGAAGGTGGCATTAAGGACACAACAATGCACGGATTCGATTCAACCCGGTCAAAATAGATGGACAGGGATAAGATTATGCATCGCATAGTGTGGATGGCGGTGATATTTCCCCGTTCTGATATATAACGAACGGGCGGTTCAACATATCCTGTGCATCAGGAGTGGTGCTTTGCCGTTGTGCGGTTTATTTTTTAAAATATTTGTTATGTCAAAGCGTGGCCCTATTATCATTATCGAAGATGATGAAGATGACAAGGAACTTTTTTCAATAATATTCAAAGAACTGGATATTACTAACAAACTGATTTGGTTTAACAGGCCCGACGAAGTTTTTATGTATTTGAAAACCACCACGGAACAGCCGTACCTTATTTACAGTGACGTAAACCTGCCGAAACAAAGCGGGATAGAACTAAAGAGACGTATTGATGGTGATCCGCAACTTCGCACGAAAAGTATTCCGTTTATTTTTTATTCTACTTCAGTTAATCAGAAAATAGTAAACGAAGCGTATACGCAAATGACTGTACAGGGGTTTTTTCAAAAAGGACATGATCTGCAGGAAATAAAACGGCAGATCAGGGTCATTCATGATTATTGGCAGTTGTGTAAACATCCGAATACACAGTAGCTAAATGACCGGCTGCTTCCAGCATGCATCTGTTGATCATTGTTTTAGAGGTTTGTGTTCCTTCAGGGTTAGTCATGGCATATTTTTTTTCAGAATGATGGAAAAGCGATATGGTAAAGCGAAAGAAAATTCAGCGGACACTGGAAGATCTTATCATTATAAATAATGACCGGGTAAAATTATATGAAAAGGCATTAAGTGAAATGCATGAAATCGATGCGCCGCTACAGGTATTGTTTACAGAAATGGCCGATCAGAGCCGTCTTTTCCGCAATGAACTGCATCAGAAAATAACCCTTATGGGAGAAGAAGATAGTACTGAATCTACGACTGCAGCGGGTAAACTAAACCGGGTTCTTTTAGACGTCAAAAACATTTTTACCAATAACACGACCAGGACAATCCTTGATGCCTGCGAAGCTGCCGAAGATACTGCACAACAGGCCTATAATGAAGCATTGAAGGACACAGTGTATATGGATGAACAAACCATACGGCTGATAGAGTGGCAAAGAGATGCGTTAAAAGATTCTCATGATTTAATTAAACGTTACCGCGATGAACAGGCCGCTTAAAAATTTATCATTGAAGCAGGCCGGTCCGTTTGTTCAATTGAAGCCGTCACTTGTCAGTGGCACGAAAGTTTTTTAGTAAGAGCAGATGGAGGTTAAGGATAAAAATGAAATTTCGCTGTTTCCCCGGCTTGTACGCTGCATTAGAAAAGTATGCAAGGATATTTTTTGTTTTCTTGTATGCCTTTATTTACTGTATGGTTAAAGAAATTGAAACATACAAGGCACTTAAGACATACAAGAAAAGTATGCAAGGATAATTTTTTGTTTTCTTATATGCCTTTAATTTCTTGTATGGTTAAAGAAATTGAAACATACTATGCATTTAAGCCATACAAGAAAGTATCAAAGGATTCGTTTTTTGTTTCATTGCAGGCATGGATACGTATGCTATAGACTTACTGGTATAATTTTTTAAGCAAGTCTGAAAAAAGAGTTTATGAGTGACGATAAATCGAATGTAGGGCAGCGCGACAGGCTGCGGGTCGATGCAAATGATTCATCTGAAGTGGAATACCTGCATCAACAGTTTCCTGAATATTCGCACAGCGAAATACTGGAAATTATAAAAAACAGGGGACCGCTCCGCCAGGATATTGTGAACTACCTGATGTCTCATAAGAGCAGGGATGACGAGAGATAACAGCAAGTAAAATATAACTAATACCTGCTCAATGGGGTTGACGGGAACTGAGCCAGCTCATGATTTTTTTTAATGGCATCGCGTTCCATGTCATGTGTTTGGTTAACCCGCCCTTACGGGCGGCAGAAACACCCCATTGAATATTATCAATTTCCCCAATGCTATGCGCATCCGGGTTAATTGATATCATAACTCCTTTTTTCATAGCGTAGGGAATATGACTCCAATCCATATCCAGCCGGTAAGGATTCGCATTTATCTCGATTATTACGTTGTTTGCTGCGCACGCGTCGATCACCTTTTTATAATTAACCGGGTAGCCGGGCCTGATGAGCAACTGCCGGCCACTCATGTGCCCGACTATCGTTGTATACGGATTTTCTATTGCTTTTATCAAACGTGCCGTCGCTTTCTCTTCACTCATCTTTAACAGCTGGTGTATGGAAACAATTACCAGGTCAAATTTTTTCAACAGGTCTTTATTGTAATCCAGCTCACCTGAAATCAATATATCACATTCAATACTTTTAAAAATTTTGAAGGGCGATAGTTTTTTATTCAGCCGGTCTATCTCTTCCATTTGCCGCAATACTTTCTCTTCTTTCAGTCCGCCTGCATAATGTGCATTTTTTGAATGATCGGAGATCACAGTATATTCATAATTTCTTGTTTTACAGGCATTCACAAAATGCAATAATGAATCTACGCCGTCGCTCCAGCTTGTATGATTGTGCACGACTCCTTTTATATCTTCCTGCCTGATAAGATCTTCATCGCTGAGAGACTTCTTCCATTCCGCTACATCTTCCCGCATTTCAGGAACGATATAACGAATGCCGGCCTGCCTGTAAATTTCGTGTTCAGAGGCAAAGGTTTGCCGGCCGTTTAATTTGCCCAGCACCTTTGCAGTGTGCTGTTCGTTGCCTGTTTTCTTAAACAATTCGAGGTAAAACTGTTTTTCAGGTACATGATAGATAACAAATGGAATTTCATCAAGGGTATGACCTTTTGTGGTGGCCTTATCCGTCTTTTCAACAAGCATCAGCTTTTTCATCGCCCCATTTTTGAAATGCCTGGATGGCAAAGCCGTTATCCATTCAATACCTTTCACCGTAGTGGATTGCCGGCGAACCTCGCCACAGAGGCAGAACAGCTTTGTTTTGAATTTTGTGCGCAGTTCCTTTGTCAGCGATGTGGCTGCATCTGCTACGCTTGCATAATGAAACCTGTCCTGTGCATTGCGGTAATTTTCTATAGATGCGATAATATTCTTTTGTGTTTTGGTGCCGAAGCCGGGTATCAAACTCAACTGGTTCGACTGGCACGCCTTCAGCAACGAATCAATACTGTCGATTTCCGCTATATGCCACAATGCAGCAAGCTTTTTGCCACCCAATCCCTTTATCCGCATCATTTCAAACAGGCCGGAGGGTGTGAGCTGGATTAATTCGTCAAGGGCAGCAATAGCGCCTGTTTTATTCAGTTCATTCAGCAGTCCTGCAATCTCAGGTCTGAATAGTTTGGCTATACCGGCCACGGGCAACCGCAGCACATCCTCATCCGATCTGCCGATTCGATAAGCAGCGCCGGAGAGCAATGCAGCGAGACGCTCATCCTGCTGATGCAATAACAATAGCTCGGCAAACAGATTGAATAAGCGTCTTATTTCCCCGTTAGACATTAGATACTTTAATCAGCATTTATCAATTGATCTTTTTTACATTAATGCAAAAGCCAGATCGTATTCAAACATCCCGGCAATTGATATCCAGAAAACGTATCCCTCAGTTGAAATGATAACGGGGTTGAACTAATGGTTTCAATTATCTTTTTCTTCATCCCTTTTTAAAAGCCCCGACACGAGACTTTTCCATTGCAATGTCGACAGACCTATTGCGCCGGATGTACCAACTACCTGGTTTCTTACATTATCAAGGGCATTCCTGGTTTCCGTATTCGGTATTTCGTTCCGGCCGTATATAGCAGCGGTTACCTGTTTCAACTCTCTAACGATCATAAACGAACTGGTGGCTGCGTTTTTAAAAAAGTGAGCCGTGTCTGCACCAGCGGTGCCCGGGTAAGGAGAGGGGCGCACCTGCATAAAGAAAAGTTCCTGGTGTGCATCGATATGAATATGTGTGAGCCGCTCGATGCGTACCCAATCAAAACCACCGCCGGTACTGATTCCCGGGCCGGGTATGGCTACCCGTATATAATCACCGATTACCGGGTCTCTCTCCACATTATTGCCCAAACAGTCAACAAGCTGAAATGCGGTAGACAAAAAGCCGCACAGTGAGTTCCAGTGATTAATATCAAGCAGCTTCTTCCGGGCATCTGCAAAAAGCTGTTTTGCTGCCTCCTCGTCGCGGGCAATATTGTATTCAGTTGTTTCGGTTTGCGATCCAACGTACTGTTCCGGTATAAATTGGTTGGCTATATGCTCGTCCATCTTAACAATATGGTCATTCACAAAAAAATCCGTGCCAGCCAGCTTTAATGCAGCGGTCACGGAAAAATTTTATCCGAAATGCACAGCGAGCGTTCTTTCCATCTGTTGCACAAAGTGATCTTCATGAACGACCTGCATGGCAGGATACTTAAAAATGAGTATACCTGCAGGAAGGAATTATGCGGTGCATGAACCGTATGAAATAAAACGCATTTAAAAGATTATATACGGATGATCGAAACGGTTGTCGTCATCGTCGTGCCGTTTGCCGATCTTATTGATCCATCTTTTCAATTGCTGCAAAAACAAATAATAAAGTTCGGATCTCATACTTCTCATTTTATTTAGCGGTTAACGATAATGATTTTAACTTGAACAATTCCTTTATAATCAGTTGGCAATTTTCGCCCAGCTCCTTCAGCGTACAACTGATTACATCCAGGTTGTAGGGCAGGCCGTTCTTTATTCCCATAAATTCTACATACAAAACATCTGTATCATTTACATCCGGACGACCCTGCAATTTCCTGAACAGTGCAGCTGCGGTTTCTTTGTCATTGCCGATATTAAATTTTCCCACACACTCGATACCCTGGCTACTCTTTAAAGTGATCTGTATAAAGTACTCGGTACACATAGACTTTAAATTGTAAAAAGGGGGAGACAGCAAGGCTGCTGTCTCCGTAAATTATCTGATCTCAATGTTCCTGGATACATTTTTTGCCTTTTCACTTTTGCCCAGTGCAAGGCGAAGAATGCCATCTGAATACGTAGCAGTAATGTTATTCAGATCTACGGTATCGTCCACCGTAAAGCTTCTTGTAAAAGGCCGTTGGATAAATTCATTTCGTACCCAGCCTTTTTCACGCTGTTCGGGCTGTTCTTTCTTTTGCTGAAGAGAAACCGTAAGCAGGTTGTCGTGTACCTGGATGCTGAAATCTTCTTTGCGGCAACCCGGTGCAATAACATCGAGTTCATACTGCTGTTCGGTTTCCCTGATGTTTACCGGTACAGTTCCGTTAGTAAGTGTGGATTCGTCATCCCAAAAGTTACCGTCGAAAAACCGGCGGAACGTATTTTGGAAGATGTCGTCAACCACGTTTCCAAAACTGGCAGGATAGCCATTACCATTTGGTTTTTTTACGATTGTGTTTGTCATACAAACCTCCCTGTTTTTTAAAAAATCACTTCACATTTCCTGTGCCGGCATAAACAAAAATGAAAATTTGACTTTTACGATGTCATCTTTTCAAAAAAGGCTGTAAAAAATTCAGCGTCATTCCGCCCAGGGCTTTGTGTTTCATGTTGCGTTGTTGTATTAGGAGAAAGAAGTATCAGGTTACTGCGAGCCACGATTCCGGAAAAGCTGTCGATGTACCGGTTATTTTTTTACGGCTTTAATTTTTTCAATCGCTTCCTGCAGTTCCTTCATCCGGGAACGCAAATCCTGTTTTAATTTAAATGGGGAATCATTAAGAACTGTTTGCTGGTATTGCTGCATAAGGTCGATAAGCCTTTAGGGAAGCATTGATTTTTAAAACGTATTTTTAAAATGTCCTATCGGGGAAGAAAAGTATTTCAAGAGCAAGCAAAGATGGTCAGCCTTTACCTCAGTAAGATTTCCGTTTAACTAGGTCTTATATAGAAAATTTGAAAAAAAGTGAAATGCTTATGATCGATTTAATCAAATCACCTTTATTTAAAGACCTAACGTCAATAGAATTGAATGGTAATATTCTTGATTTTCATAATGATCATATTGTTACTCATATCGCTTATGACATCAAATCAAAAACATTCACCCTAACAATTAGTCCAATTTATACCGGGGCAAAAAGAAATAAGTATAGTATATCCTTTGGAGAAGTCGAATTGGTAAAGTTGAATCTTTTTTCAAAGAGACCTAAAGATAATTCAACAATAAATAATTTTTACCGCGGTCGATTTGAGATTGATGGAAAGGCGATCGAATATTCTGCCAATGGCAGTAGTTATTTTTATCTCGAATTTGAAAACGGAAATCAATTTGAATTTTTTACAAGGGAGGCAAAATTGTTTGAGCTTTAAAATCCTCTTTATGTCTGTAAGACTATGCAGAACAGGGGGGTTTGTTGATATAAATGGAAAATGCAAACAAATAGCAAAAGAGCAAGCTCTATTGGCAACAAGAGATTTTTACATAAGTCTTTTTGTTACATCGCTGCGGCTTCTAAAGCTGAAAATTGTAAGGACGATTCGAACCGCACAATTGGCATACTTTTTTAAATAAGTTTAGAATGGGCCTTTTCTAACGCCCATCGTAAGTATGCATGTTGTGAAAACAATCAGCGCTTTATTTATAATTTGTATACTCGCCGTTGCATGTTCAACCGCTAAAAAGCCAACGCCCGGTCGCAACCGACCTGCCATATCGCGTGAGGATATGCTGAAAGGGGGCACTTCTTTTAACAACCCGGTTGTCATTCTGCAGTTGAGCGAAAGGGAAATGTTGGATGAAGAATACAAATGGCTGTCGAATAATTACCCGGGATACGCACTTGGGAGAAGAAGCCATACAGTCCGGTCTTCAAAACACTATGATATAGTCAGAATTAAAACCCGGCAGGGGCAGGTGAGGGATATCTATTTCGATTGTACAAAGTATTGGGCAAGGCGGTAATATAAAAAAACTCACAAGCCAGTATACAACTATTGTAAGGGAGAGTCAAGATGGCTTACAGTGTCCCCTATTTTTTCAAGTATACCTTTGTAAGCTTCCGCAGGCTTGTTTGCTTTTTTCAATGCAAGTTTTTTTGTTAAGATAAATTGTTTTATCAATTCAACCCGTGCCACAATGAGGTATTCTCACCTTAATTAATTCTAAAAGCGGGTCGTAACTTTAATTGCAGCATGAATATTTTGGTATGAAGCTAAACTTTCAATTAATATTGATCTGTATACTGATGCAAAGTATTGCCGGCGCTCAAGATATTATCAGGCCTGATAACCGCGGGAACAAGAGATTTGAATACTTTGCATTTTACCTTCATGGCGGCGTTGTCACCAATCTGGGTGATAACGCAATCAACCAGTCAGCGCCGGAGTGGGGACCTTATCAATATTCTGGAATTTTGGATACCCTGCGTGCGCATAAATTAAAGGTGATAAGTGAACGAAGGTTTCCAAACATTGATGATTCAATCTACGTAAATAAGATTGCGGGCCAGGTAGACAGTTTATTGAAGCATGGCATCCCTGCCGGCAATATTATTTTAATAGGTGCATCGGCCGGAAGCAGTATTGTGCTGAATGTAGCTGCACGTATAAAAAATAAAGACCTTCTTTTTGTGATTATGGGTGGATGCTGGCCAGAAGATTACAAAGGTTATTCAGATAAAGAACTGTACGGAAACTTTCTTTCTATCATTGAAGCATCTGATCCACACGGTACCTGTTCGGCAATCTTTAAAGAAAGAGAGCATATTGAGAGTTTTCATGAGATCAAACTGAAAAATGGTTTATCGCATGGATTCATCTGTAAGCCTTACGCCTGTTGGCTGGAACCGGTATTACAATGGTTTCAGATTTATGCGACCGGATACGAGGCCAGGTCAGCTACTCCGGTGAACGGGTATTAATAAACTTAAACCCTTACTTCTCTCTTGAGTTTCTGAATAATCAAGAGGTTGTTCCAAAATCTTAAAAACCTTGGCCGGGCTGAATTGACCTTACCCCTCCACTTTTCAACCCGTCGGCCTCATCCCCATTTTACATTTCGCTTCTCACTCCTCCGGGAAAATCCTGATTTTTTTCAGTTCAGCAGGGAGCACCGGGTGTTATCGTAAATTGCAGCCCGTAACCGTGAATATGCACGGTTTAACAACCATACAACGACCCAGTGGTCGGGACCCTAATCATTGACCAGGATCGACTTTGATTTTCCATTACATACTCGATCTTTAGTTCTCTAAGCCTGTTGTTTTGACGACAGGCTTATTTTTTTTACACACGCCTTTTGTAATGTTTTTCAGAATGAGCGGGGATGGTGATTTCCTGGCTACTGAATAACGTACATGGACATTTGAAATTCCAGGCGCGATATCGTCCATTACTTTCGTGGTTTACTTTGATTATTTCTGACGGGCCAAAAGGTTGGGCGTCTTTATCGACAAACATGTTTTCTACAGCGGTTGTGAACCATACCATAATTCATGACGGCCACCGGTTTATAACCATTCTGGGTAAAGTTCACGGAAAGAACCATCTGCATTTAAAAAAATTACCGCCTTTAACTGCCACCATTCGTATTTAATGCGTCATAGGATCAAAGACGGCTAATTTCCCCCACGATGCATTTAATCAATTACTGGATTTGTTTGTTTCTTGTTACGAATAAAGTAACTGGATTTTCACAAGCACAAACAATCGATACGATAGAAATTTCCGGCAGGCTGCAATGGAAGAATAAAGCCATAACCGGGTATCCGCAAGAGCTGAAAATCACTTCGGCAAACAAACAGGAATATTCGTGTTCAATTGATTCAATGGGAAATTATACCTGCCGGGTACCCCCGGGCAGTTATACACTCACACCGCGACTGCATTATTATTGGAACGGAGATGATTTTATCCGCATCGATGACAGGGTTTCCGTAATCTCGATTAATGTTGGTCCGGAAGGAAGTTATGGCTCTGCCGATCTTTTATTGGATACAATCGGCTCACCGGCTCAACTTCCTGCTGTCGGTGTAGCAAACAAGTTCAGCGCTGCAAATTCGCGGTTACTGGATGAGTATGTCAATAAGCAAATGGCTTACTTCGACATACCCGGTGCTTCTCTTGCCATTATTAAACATGGAAAGGTGATTTATCACCAGGTCTATGGTGTATCAACTATTGGAACAGGTATACCGGTTACTCCAAAAACTCTTTTTGAAGCAGGATCGGTAACCAAACCGGTTTTTGCTTTTGTGGTGATGCGCCTTGTTGAAAAGAAAGTATTGGACCTTGACCGGCCGCTGCACCAGTTACTTTCATTTGACGAAGTATCTCGTGATGAACGTTACAAACTCATTACTGCCCGTCACGTATTATGTCATCAAACCGGTTTGCCTAATTGGGGACAGCGAGACAGCACAGGCCATTTCAACCTGCTATTCACGCCGGGAACCAAATTCGGTTATTCAGGAGAAGGCTATGAATATTTAAAAAGAGTAATCGAGCACATCACCCAAAAGAACATTTCACAAATTCTGAAAGAGGAGCTGCTGGTTCCTTTGCAGCTGGAAGGTCTCCTTTTCAAAGGAAGTGATTATCTGAAAAGAAATGCGGCACATGGACATAACGACCTCCATCCTACCGGTATCAGGTACTTTGAACAGCCTATGATGGCTTTCAGTATGTTTACAGAGGCAAAAGCCTTTAGCAAGTTTATGTTGGCCCTGCGCAATAAGAAAGGTCTGAAAAACGAAACGTACGAAGAAATGTTTCGAATTGCAGCTGAAAGAGGAGATGGTGTACATTGGAGTTTAGGTTTCGCAATTGAAGAGACACCTGCTGGAATCAGCTACGGGCATAGCGGCGGTACAAGCAGTGGCTTTATCTGCAACTTCAGGTATTTTCCAAAACCGGATATAGGCTATGTCTTCTTTACAAACAGCAATATGGGTGCAGAACTTTCTATTCCTTTGTTAACACAGTTCATCGTAACGGGTAAGAAGTGATGAACTTTTTATCTGATTATTTATGAATGGGCAAAAAATGACGATACATTGATAAAATTGACGAAAGAATTTTGGACACAGGCGTATCAAACCAATATTGGTAAACTGATTGGCATTTGCTACCGTTATACCGGAAACCACCCACTTTCAGAAGACCTCGCCCATGATGCTTTTCTCAAAGCGATTGAAAAATCGCAAAGTTTCAGAGGCGATGGAAATTTTGATGCCTGGTTACGACGGATAGTCGTCAACCATACATTGCAATATTTAAGAAATCAAAAAAAGATTCCTTACCTGCAACAATTAACAACTGACCAGGCTGAAGCCATTTCTGCGCAGGAAAATGATTCTCCGATCCAAATGATGGAATTTACTGCAACTGAACTATTGGAAACGATCGGCGGATTGCCGGAACATCATAGATTGGTTTTTAATTTATATGTGCTGGAAAAATTCACTCATGCGCAGATCGGTGATGAATTGGGTATCAGTGAAGGAACATCAAAATCACATCTTGCAAGAGCCCGTAAGAAATTGCAACAGTTGCTTACGGAAAAAGTAGAAATTCAAAAGGAGAATAAAGAAAGAGCAGCAGTCATACTGTTTACATTAGCCGATGACACAAGCATGGACCAACTATTTTTCGAACGTTTTGAAAAGTTTTCATTGCCGCCAAAAAATCCGTTGTCGTTGAACTTCCTTCAACATCCCGGTACGGATCATTTTACAAAAATATTTTCAAAAAGATCATTTCGGATCATCTCAGCGTCTTCCGCCGTAATGGTTGTAACGCTGGTCATTCTTTTTATCTCAAAGAGGGCCGGCAACCATGAGGGAAACAAACTGAACAACAATACAACTGTGTCAACGCTGGCAGATAAGGATACAATTGCCCGGGAAAAAAATAAAGAAAACACTTCACCACAGGCTGCAACCATTTCACGGGATAGCGTCAATACCGGTAGAAACATAAAATTAAAATCAATGAAACCTTTAGATTCTTTAGCGCTCCTGCTCGCGCTGTCGTCCGGTACAATAAACGCATCGTCTTTGAAAGATTCAATTAAGAATCAACTTCAGGTACCGGCCCTGGAAATAGTTCCGGCATCTATTGATTCATCACTTAACAGGAATCAATTAAAGTCTGCAGTAATCCCAAAAATTGATTCGGCCCGGAGAGGCACATTCAGGGCTACAGAACTATATTGGAACAAAGACAATATGGAGGTAGATTTTAAAGGCGTGGTCCGTGTTGATTTCAAAGACCAGCATTTCCAGGGCACAGGATCATTTAATATCCTGGGGAAAGTGCATTTACTCATTGTAGATGGTCAACAGGTTGATTTGGGAAAAACGATCAAACTTTCTGATCAGGATTATTATTTGACCGTATTGGATAGTACGGAAGCAAATTCAAAATATGGAGACCTGGGGAACAATGGGGCGATATTGATAGACAGGATTAAATAAGTAAACGTTGGTTCTGCCATTAATTCTTTTAATAAGAAAAGGGAGAATTATTTTATAACATTTGTCACGATAGCCATCGGGGATTGAATGGGTTGATGTACGTGCAAGAAAAGATTATCGTTACAAATTTCGTAACTTAAGTTTACAACGAAGCGTTACGATTATGAGAATTTTATTTTTTGTAATCCTGTTCTTAACCGCACAATCCTGTGCCACAAAAAAATATACGAAGACACGACTGTTGCCTGGAGGAATAAAGTCTGCAACCGAAGAAGTATACGCCGTAGAAAGTAATCAAAGAAAGCTTTTGCATAAAAAGGAAATGGTCTTTACCAAAAATGGCCGTATCAAATACTCAAAAACTGTTGATTCATCAGGTAATCTGTTGCAGGAAACTGAAAAGAGATGGTGGTTTGTGGTGGAATCGTATCCGGATAGAGAACGATATTACTGTAAAACACGCTGGAAACCTAAACAACGCGAACGTATCAGCTGCTATACTAAAAAGCAATACAAACAAAACGAAAGCATTTATCATTATAATAAAGATGGAACGATTGATAAAATAGTGGACAATTTTACAACGTTCCACACCCAACATTTTTATTATACTAACAAAGAACTCTCTAAAATCGTTACCAGGGACAAAAATGATAAACTTATCGACGAAGTTTTAGTAAACTGTATGACGAGAGATGACAAAGGTACTTGTGTAAAAGAGGTTAGAACTTCGACCAAAACAAACTATAAAGAAGAGATACTTCTCGCTCCGGCATATAATTAAATTACCATCATTAAGCAAGCAGGACAATTTATGTCAATTGTATAAACCGGATCCCGCGATCCATAGACAAAAGGCATCCGTTAAAGCCTGAAAAATATTTTCTTTTTATATAAAAAGTAACATAACAACCATTCGAGTGCAAAAATGCTTAGGGACGTAATGATCATCATAAGCATATGCGGTGTATTTACGAATTGCATCAATCCATTGGTAACAGCGCCGACATACTCATTGAACCAGCGGGAGCCTACTATTCCAAAAAATAAATAGATGAATATGGAGTTCATGCCGACAATGGTAAAGAATTGGAGGCGCCTTCGATGATCTTTTAGGTCGATCCACCAGTAAATAGCAGCGAGAAATGCCAACACCCATCCGAGCGAGGCCAGCGTAAATGAACTTGTTGCAATTCGTTTAATGATCGGCGTTATGCCCAGTTGGTCGAGACCAAAGCCTGAAACGAGGCAAATCACCGACCAGGTCAGCAGTTTTTTTACTTTACCGGTACCACCCAGTAAAAGTTTTCCTGCCAACGCCCCTGCAATAGTATGGACTGCAGTGGGGATACAATTGATAGCCACCCATCCGTCGTCGTTGATGATATTCATAATCTTTAAGTCCACCCAATTGCCAAAATTGTGCTGGTCAGTAAAGGGCTGGTCAAAACCCGGGATATGTGAAAAGCGATACAACGCCTCGGTAAGTAATAATAATCCAACACAAACAGCTATCTGTGCTTTTGCTGACCAATCAAAAATGAGAAAAGCAACCAATGTTGTAAATGATAACTGTGTGAGAACGTTCCACAATTGAAATGAAAGCCCGTGCCGGTGTACGGCATAATCGAGTACGCCCCAGAAAAACAGCCAGAAGGATCGTTTTAATATTTTGCGAAACCGTTGATTCCACGATAAGCCGGCCTGTACCTGTTTGTGCAATGAGTAAGCCATCGCTGTACCGGCTATAAACATAAATGAAGGCTGAACAAGATCCCAAAACCGCAGACCATTCCAGGGATGGTGCGTGAACTGAATGAAAAATTTATTTAAAAACGTTCCATTGCTTGCTTCGAGAAGATGTTCCCACAAGCCGGTGCTATCGAGAGCGAGCAGCACCATGATTAATCCCCGCATGAAGTCGAGCGAAAGCAATCGGTGATAAGTGACCGGAGCGGTATTATTGGTGGCCATGTGGCGCAAATATGACAATTATGAATAGTAAAAGAAAATATTTTGTGGCGAAGAGTGTCTTATACCTCGTACTATCTCAGGTTTTGCGATATTTTATTTAGTTGAGCTAGAACTAACGGCACGTTATGCGAATGCAAACAGTATCTTCTCCATTCCGGTTGCTGATAAACAAATTTTCTTAATTCTAAATTAACCGCCCCGCAGGTATCATGGGCAGATGATTGAGAGCGACACCCGTTGCGTCAACTATCGCATTCCGGATGGCAGGCGCAACGCCAACAATACAGGCTTCACCGGCCCCGGCGGACGGCTTGTCTTTCCGGTCCAGTAATACAATTTCAATTGCAGGCACATCCGTAAATCGGGGTACCCTGTATGATGAAAGACCGGCATTATGAATTTTTCCATCGGCAAATTCTATCGCCTCAAATAAAGCACCTCCGAGGCCCTGTACGATAGAACCCATAGCCTGGTTTTCCAGGTGATGTGGATTGATAATGGCGCCACAATCAAATGCCTGGACAATGCGGATCACTTTCACTTCTTTGTTATTGGTCACCATTACTTCAGCGCAACATCCCACATAACCACCTTTTTCAAAACCGCCTGCTATACCATAGCCATGACCGTTAGATTTAGGCCCGGTCCAGTTAAACGCCTTTGCTGCTGCCTGCAGAACGTCGATAAAACGGGTATCTTCTAAATTCTTTACCCGGAATTCAAGGGGGTCCATATGGATCAGCCTGGCGAGATCGGTCATGTGACATTCGCGTGCAAATACATTGGCAGTAGCCGCAAGTCCCCGGTAGGATCCCTGTTTGAGCGGAGTATCCGAAGGCAGGTACGCAATCCGGCGATTACTTATTTTATATTGAGTCTCCAGTCCCGCGCCGCCTGAATTATAATTGATAAATTTCCATGCAGGGATACTGCCATCTTTATTAACGCCCGCGTTGACTTCGATAACACCACCCGGTCTGAAATAGGCCCATGTAAATTCCTCCTCCCTTGTCCAGACCAGCTTCACAGGCTTCTTCGCCTCCTTTGCGAGTTTAGCCGCCTCGATAGCGGCCTCACCACTGTGCTTCCCTCCATAACCGGATCCTGTATCGGGCACGAGTACCCGCACCTTTTCTTTTGGTAAATTAAAAACGTCCATCAATTCTTGCTGAACGCCAAACGGTCGTTGTGTTCCCGTCCATACCGTTAGTTTCCCATCTTCCCATTGTGCAACAGCTGCTCTCGGTTCCAGGGGAACATGCGCTATATATTGAATGTTATATGTACTGGCCAGTTTGAAGTCGGCATGTGATAAACCATTTTCAACGTTTCCCTGTGTATCTCCCGCGTTTCTGTCGTCATGCGGACCCGATGCGTGCGTGAATAACCAGTCGAAGATGTTTTTGTCGGAAGGCTGCCCCGCTTCTTCATGCCATTTTGCTTTTATAGCCTGCATTGCTTTCCTCGCAGTGGGTATATCGGGCGCAGCTACACCGATAAAATCTCCATCCTGCACGTAAGTAACCCCGGGAATCTTCAGGATATTCACTTCGAGAAGTTTTGCCTTGTAGGATGGTGCCCGCAGCACTTTGCCATACAACATCCCCGGCATTTTCATATCAGAAACATATTCATGTTTACCCGTGATAAAACTTTGTTCATTTATTTTGGCTATTGTTTTGCCGGCGATCTTCCAATCGGTCGCTGCAATGACTTTTGCTTTTTCTGAAACCGGCATCAGCAATTGATTGCCCCGCGTAAGTTCACCATAACTTATTTTCTTGTTGTCACGCTTACTGAGCACCATTCCGTTCTCCGTTTTTAAATCTGCCGTCCCGGTGTTCCATTTTTTTGCAGCCATAGCGATCAATGCTTCCCTTGCGGTAGCGGCTGCTTTATGGAGTTGGGTACCCATTTGCGGAGTCGTGCGGCTGCCGAAAGTACCGGCATCGTACGGCACCAGGTCCGTATCACCCATGATCATACTGACAACGGAAACCGGCACCATCAATTCTTCAGCAACAATCTGCGATAATGATGTCCGTATGTTTTGACCCACTTCAACCTTACCGGTATATACGGTTATCTTCCCATCCTGACCGATACGGATCCATGCATCAACGCCGATAACCGGGTCGGCAGTAGTGGACGCAGCAGGAGATTCATTGGAGTAGGAAAACAGATCGTTGAATGCAAAGAAAACAACCAGGCCGCCACCGGTTCGTTTAAGAAAACTGCGCCTGTTTGTTTTGGTATGTCGGGCAGCTTCCGGTGGAAGCTCGCTTTTTGTTGGCTCAAATGGATGAGGTGTATAACTTCGTTTGTCCATTGGAGTTATTTATTTAACTGAGCCATTTTTATGGCTTTTAAAATATAAGGATAGGTACCGCAACGGCAAACATTTCCGTTCATCGTTTTTATGATTTCATCTTCAGAAGCTGCAGGATTGTTTTTAAGTAATGCAGTTGCGGACATAATCACACCGGATGCACAATAGGAACATTGAAAGGCATCTGTGGCAAGAAATGCTTTTTGAACGGCATGAAGCTCTCCATTTTTTTCAAGTCCTTCGATGGTAGTTACATCTTTACCGATAACAGCACTCACCGGTGTGACACAGGATCGGGCCGGTTGGTCATTGACGAGTACGGTACAGGCACCGCAGGCGCCTTCACCACAACCATATTTGCTGCCAGTCAGATGGAGGTAGTCCCGCAAAACAGTGAGTAATTCAACTTCCGGATCTACCGTTAATTCGTGCCTTTCACCATTTACATTCAAAATCATGATCGCACATTTTTTCTGACTATAAATTTACGTAAAATGGTTTTGGATTGTTTTGTAACAATACACGTTCATCTCTCATTATTTAGAGGATGATTGCAGCGGGCACACTTACCGTATTAATATCCCGGTTTGCAGTACCTGGCCACGATATCCTGCAAATGAAACTGAGCGGTGAATAAACAAAGGTTATATTGCAAACTATAATAAGATAATATAAATACAGGGAGGCTTTTTTCTTTGATCGTTTTCCGGTAAAAATCAAGATGGTAACCTGCAATGAAAAAGCTTCCGCAGCGGACATCGATAACATCACTGCACTTTTTTCTGAACCGTACGACAAGCACGATGTGTACACTTTCAATTTCAATGGTACCTATATCAGAAACGATGCCGGGGCGCCATGCAGCTTTCCCGGCGACGAAAACCGAACTGGTGAATATCGGGAAATACAATGACTACTGATGGTGGGTTCGGTGAGCATTAAAAATTTTGATTGTCAATTCCTCGTCGTTCTTCGTTCCGGCACACAAACTGGGAGCGATAGGTTGACGATAACGAAGTCGAATCAGTAAAACACCAGGAGATCGGCTGCCCAATTGTTACAAAAAACCGGAGACCGGAATACTATTTTTAATCAATAAAAATTGCATATGAAACTCTATATTATTACAATTTTATTTACGGCCCTGTTTTCCTGTTCCAAGAGCGGAAGCGGAGATGATCCTTCGCGGGAACAGGCACTAACAACCGGCTCGTGGATATTAACTGCGGCGGCGACCGACTACAACAAAGATGGCACCTATGAGGAAGACACGTACGCAATCCTTGCCGGCTGCGAAAAAGATAACATTTATACCTTCCAACCCGGTGGCACGCTGGTGAAGGATGAAGGCGCTACGAAATGCATAAGTGGTAATCCGCAAGTTGTCAACTTAACATGGAGTTTGAAGAATAATCGATCCGTACTTCAATTCTCAAGCCAAAATTACGACATTGAAGAACTGACGCAAACGACCATGAAGTTGAAAGGCACAGCGTCTTATAATGTGATCTACACAGTGAATGTGCGATCAACTTATTCCAGGCAATAGGTTAGTCGATAAAATAGAACGCCTGTTTTTGACGATCATTAATCATTATTGATGTGTTTTAAAAGCGAACCGCCGCTTGTCCGTTGCTTATTTTCCACTCTTCAAATTTCAGAATCTTAAATCCGATGTTAGATATAGAAATTATAGTATGCTACGAATCGGTTACAATGAAACATTGGCGTTGAAAAAGCCATCGAACTTTTTATAGCAAAGCAAAAAGCAAGGTTACGAAGGATGTATGGAGGAACCCCAGTCGTCCATGATTAGATCGGAGCAAATGATCAGTCAAACGTTTAATCTTTCAACGGTTTGAAAGACTCAAGAAAATCGGTTGCCCGTCTGTATAATGAGGATTTTGGTATTCGTATACAGCATCAAGCTGAATGACCTCAGGCATGATTTTTTATAGCTAACGCTCTTTGAGCTCGCACTTGACAAAATCCGAATTTCAGTAAAGTAGAGATAGCTATTTATTATACAGAAAAACTTACCTGCATGGCGACCCAGGAATTTTTATCCGGTGGCGGTGAATTGGGCGAAAGGATCAGACAATACGACTGGACAACTACTCCACTCGGACCGATTGATAGCTGGCCGCAAAATCTCCGGACCTGTGTACGCATCATGCTTACCTCGCGGCAACCCATATGGATCGGCTGGGGAAAAGAACTGATCAAGCTGTACAACGACCCTTACAAACAAATTGTTGCAGGTAAACATCCATGGGCATTGGGTAGCCCCGCTTCAAAAGTATGGCGGGAGATCTGGAAAGAAATTGAACCCATGCTGAACGTGGTAATGAATAAGGACCAGGGCACTTATGTTGAATCCCAGCTGCTGATCATGGAAAGAAACGGGTACCCTGAAGAAACGTACTATACTTTTTCATATACACCCATCCCCGGTGATGATGGCACGACGGCCGGAATGATCTGTGCGAATACAGATGATACGGACAGGATTATTACCGAGCGGCAACTCAAAACATTGGCTAACCTTGGCAAGACGCTGAGGCACTCCGAATCTGACCAGCATGTGATTTCAAAATTGGTTACGGTTCTAAGCCAAAACCGTTACGATTTTCCATTTGCCGCTTTTTATACCTGCGAAAACGATGTAGCGACGATGTCTGGCAGTACGCTCAATATTGGCGAAGAGAAGATACTGCCGGCGACCATTGACTTATTTGCAAACGATGAAATTGCACAGGCCTTTCGTTTTGCCGACAACCTAAAAAAGTGGCAAATACTCGATAATGAAGACAAAAAATTTGGGCGGCTGCCCATGGGTCCATGGCAGACGGAAACAAAGAGGATGGTTATCATTCCAATCGTTTTGCACGGCGCAAACAGAACTCATGGATTCCTGCTGGCGGGGTTGAACCCGTACCGGTTGTTTGACGAAAAATACAGCAGCTTTTTTTCGTTGGTTACCGACCAGATCGCTACAAGTTTTGGCGAAGTGCATGCGTTTGAAGAAGAACGCAAAAGAAGAGAGGCCTTGGCGGCCATTGATCGTGCCAAGACCATTTTCTTTTCCAACATCAGCCACGAATTCAGAACACCGCTTACACTTCTTCTTGGACCTGTGCGCGATGCACTGCAAAACGGAACATTGACCGGCGATGACCAGCTGCGTATGGAACTTGTTTTCCGCAATGCGCTCCGTATGCAAAAGCTGGTGAATACGCTGCTTGAATTTTCCAGAATAGAAGCGGGAAGGGTGGAAGGGAAATTTACAAGAGTAGATATAGCGCGGTTAACCGAGGACTACGCAAGTACCTTTCGTTCTGCCATAGAAGCGGCGGGGATGAACCTCGACATCATGTCTGAACCGATCAGTAATGATGTGTACGTTGATCCTGATATGTGGGAAAGAATTATACTGAACCTGGTGTCTAACGCCTTTAAGTATACGCAGAAGGGAGTAATTCAGGTGAAATCATGGCAGCATCAAAATAATTTACTTGTTTCGGTTTCCGACACGGGCGTCGGAATTGCGGAGGCGGATCTTGACAAAATATTCGATCGTTTTCAACGGGTGGAAAATACGGAGGGCCGCAGCCAGGAAGGTAGCGGTATCGGTCTGTCGATGGTGAAGGAACTGGTAAAGCTGCATAACGGTTCAATAACGGTAACGAGCCAGCGCGGTGCCGGTTCTTCATTTACGGTTTCAATTCCTCTTGGCAAAGACCATTTGCCTGCAGATAAAATCGTGGGAAGCTATGATAGCGCTGCCGGATCATCTCAGCGCGATGCATTCATCGCAGAAGCCATGAAATGGTTGCCGCAGCAGGAAGGCAAAAAGGATGATGAACCGGGAAATGATGGCTTACAACATACCGGTGATATGCCTGCAAACGGTCGCTACAAAGTTCTCGTGGCAGATGATAATGCGGATATGCGAAGGTATATACAGCAGCTGCTTGCACCGGAGTTCGAGGTTGCTACAGCCGTGGATGGGAGTGAAGCATTTGACAAGATGCTATCATTTAAACCCGACCTGCTTGTCTCCGACATCATGATGCCGCGTGTGGATGGTTTTTCACTGTTGAAAAAACTGCGGGCCCGCAAAGAAGTGAATCACACACCGGT
>Ga0207645_10001363_pt1 | contig 20052 bp, 15 predicted proteins | sample KBSM53metaG_FD_184331 | JGI IMG/M metagenome (GOLD analysis project Ga0207645, IMG submission 184331) | Miscanthus rhizosphere microbial communities from Kellogg Biological Station, Michigan, USA - KBS M5-3 metaG (SPAdes) (version 2) | ecosystem: Host-associated > Plants > Roots > Rhizosphere >...
TTCAGGCCGCCCTCGATCAGGCGCAGCTTGGCGGTGAACGCCTGCACGGTGATGCCCTTGGTCGGCTTGCCCTGGCTGCGCAGCGCCGCGACGTATTCGTTGAAGATGCGCGCGTAGTAGATCGGCTCGCTCTCCTGGCCCAGCGCGTTCGCGTCCGGAGCGGGCGCGGCCGTGGGACCCGCGTCCTCCACCTGCATCTGGTCCGAACGCCAGCGCGAGCTCTCGTCCTGCTCTTCCTCGGGCTCGTCCTCGTTCGGCTCCTCGCGTCCCAGCAGGCGGGCCAGCATGACGTTCAGCCCGTTCGACAGCCCCTCGAAGTCGGGGCCGACCGGCCGGAACTGGTAGTCGATGTTGCCGTTGATGATCTCGGCGACGCCGAGCTCGATCTGATCCAGCGGCTTGATGAAGCGCGAAGCGGTCATGACGACCGCGCCCAGCAGCACCAGGATCGCCAGCAGGCCGAACCCAATCAGCTTCGTCCCCACGGCGGTTACCGGGTCCAGCCCGTCGGAGATCGACGCCAGCGTCACGACGCCGCTCGTCTTGTCGAAGGCGTTTCCGTGCAGCGGCGCCGCGACCGCCGTGAACTCGCGTCCGTCCATCGACAGGTGGAAGACCGGCGTGGGCGCGTTCTTCTGCAGCGCCTGCTGGCCGGGCGCGTCGCCCGAACCGAACAGCACCTGGTTCAGCGCCTGCGTCTTGTTGCCGTCTTCCTTCGCGTTCTCGCCCGTCCCTTCGGAGATGAAGCTGGAGGTGTGGACCTTGCCGTTGTGGAAGTAGGCGACCTCGGTGCCGAGCAGGTCGTGCTTCACCTGCGCGTCGCGCGCCGTCAGCACGTAGCCGACCAGCAGCACGCCGCGGATCGTCCCGTCCGGCTGCGTGATCGGCGCGACCGCGACGCGGTTCATGCGGTTCTGCAGCGTCCAGATGTCCTTCGTTGCCTTGCCCGACAGCGCGGTCCCGACCGCGGGGAACTTCGAGCGCAGGTCCTCGCCGAACATCGCGTTGACGTTCAGATCGCGCGCCAGCACCTTGCCCGACGAATCCAGCACCGCGACGATGTCGGCCTTCGGCTTGCCGCCCGTGCGCAGCTGGGCGTTGATCTGCTCGCACTGCTCGAAGGCGGCCTGGCGGCGGCCGTTCTCATCGGCCTTGTCGAACACGCCGACCACGGCCGGCTTGTGAGAGAGGCCGGCGACCTCGTTACCGAACTCCATCGCCTCCAGCTGAGCCACGTCGCCGTGAATGCGCTGCGCCCGCGAGACGGCGGTATCCAGGTCCTGAACGACGGCTTCCTTCAGCTCGCGGGTGACCACGACGTAAAGGCCCGCGGTGAGCGCGAGTAAAACGATCGCTGCGATAAGCCCGATCTTCATGCGGTGCATGCCTGGCTCCTCTGGTCGGCGGTGGGGGTGGGCAAACGGGGCAAACGTGAATCGGCGGGTAAGCGAAGAAAACGAGGAAAAAGCGCGCGATCCGAGGCAAAAAACCGCGGCAAAACAGCCTTCGAGCGGGCCGGATTATCGAGACTTGGCGCGCCGCAGTCAATCCTTCCGGGGTCCTGAGTGGCCGCCCCGCCTGGTAAAAAATTTGACCGTCGGCCTACCTGCAACTACATGTAGGACAATCGTCGCAATTGCTTGCGACACGGAGGGTCCGATGCAGCCGAAAACGCCAAGCTCACAGCGTGTCCTCGACCGCCGCCAGAAGGGCCGCCATCACGGAACCGACCGCCGCTACAACAAGCGCGTCAAGGTCGACATGTTCATCAACCGATTCCTGAACGGGTTGCCGTACATGTGCCGGATGGTGGACATCAGCCGAACGGGCATCCGCCTGGCGCCGATGATCGAACCGGACGGCAACCTCGCGCCGCAGTACATGGGGCTGCAGTTCCAGCTTCCTGATCGGAACGACGTGTTGACAGCTTCGGGAGTGGCCATCACGCGCGGCGACAAGACGGTCGGCGTGAGGTTCACCAGCCTGCCGCCGGACTCGGCGTGGGCGATCGAATCGTTCCTCAGCTTCGCCTGATACGGAGCCCCCTCACGCGATACGCGAGATCGATCTAGCTTCAGCTTCAGGCTCTTCCGTTCGCGCGCGCATTCGTTAGCACACGCTAAAAACGCGCTGTGTTTTGGCGGGGTTTGCTTGACAGTCGCAAACGGCGTCAGTATGGTCCGTGCTTCCGTCGTTGCCGTGTCGGCCTTGTTTTTCTTCGACCGCCACACCCCGTCCCGAACTGACGTAGCGTGCGTGCTAGCCACGCCGGAGGAGTCTCGTGGATCAGAATCGTAAACCTGGCGTTCCCCCGTCCAAGGACATCAGCGATCTGAAAGCACGTCTCGGTCTCAAGCGACCGGACGGCGCCGCACCGGCGCCGGGAGGCCCTGGCCAAGGATCGGGCCCCGTCGCGGGTGGCCGTCCCCAGCAGGCGGGCGGATTTCCGCAGCAGCAGCCAGGCCGCGCTCCGGTGCCCGGCCCGCAGGCCGCCCGTCCCGCAGCGCCCGCGCCGCAGGCGCAGGCGCCGGCCGGTATGAATCCCTACTCCAAGATGAAGGCGCCCACGGGCGGCTTCGACCTGCGCTCGGCGGATGACGGCATTCCCGCCGCCAGCGTGCGCGGCAGCAAGGGCAAGGCCGTGCTGTTCGCGTCCGCGCTGGTCGGCGTGGTCGCGTTCGTGCTCGGCGGCTGGTCCGGCATGGTCAGCGTCGGCCGCTCGAACTACAACACCGCGAACAGCGCCGCGCGCTCGGTCAAGGGTGAGATCGAGGGCATGCAGAAGACGCTGGGCCAGATCGGCGCCGTGATCGCCGACAGCTCGAAGCGGCTGACGGCCGATAAGAAGGACGTCCTCTCGTACGACCCGCAGATGATCGCGAACCTCGAGAAGATCAAGCTCGAGCCGCGGCCCAACACCGCCAAGATCTTCCGCGTCGACTACTTCCGTCTGCCCGACGCCGACGTCGACAAGCTGTTCAACTACTACTACGACTCGATCGCCCTCTACGGCGAGGTCGAGCGCCACATCAAGAAGACCAAGGCCGACGCCGAGTCGCTGAAGGCGTACGCCGAGAAGTCGGCCGGCCAGACGAACAAGAACTACGGCGTCGTGTTCGACAACAGCCAGGGCAAGCTGATCATCGCCAACCTCGTCGAGATCGGCGATCCGGTGTGCAAGAACGGCGGCAAGGACTGCCCCGCCGCCGACATGACCGGCTTCAAGGTCCGCTCGAATACGGGCGCGCCGTGGGTCGACCGCAAGTCGACGGCCAAGCTGGACGTGGGCAACGTCGTCCCGATGAAGCCGACGCCGTTCATGGACGCCGTGATGACCGGTTCGCCCGACCAGGTTCGCCAGGAGAGCTACAAGCAGCGCGTCGCCAACCTCCGCTCGCTGTGGAGCCGGACGACGACGAACCAGAAAGAGCTCCTCGAGGGCATCGCCAAGGACGCGACCCGCCCCGACATCTGGACGGTTTTCTAAACCGTTCCCGCGTCAGTCAGAACGCCCTGCTCTCGCGAGCCGCGAGCAGGGCGTTTTTGCATCCAGGGTCTGGCGTCGGTGAACGCGACCTGGACGCCGGCCAGACGTCTGGTGATCGTGGACGAATGAAGGAGGCCACGCTTCCGATCTGCTTCGCACAATGGCCGACGGTCTTTCCCGTGCGGCCGGCGCTCGTCGTCGTTCCGCCCGCCGACCTGCCGGCGGTGCAGGAGACGCTGTCTCCGGAGGCGCTGGAAGAGAACGGTCCCCTCATGATGATGGCGCTGCCGCGCGATTGGCGGTCGCCCGGCCGCGCCGTCGCGGACGTCAGTGAGATCGGCCTCCTGTTTCGCATCGACCTCAAGATCGAGACGGGCGACATCGTGCAGCTCTTCGTGCGCGGACGGCGCCGCGCCCTGATCCGCTCCATCGACGCGACGGGGGACTGCACGCGCGCGCGCGTTGGAATTCTCGAACCCGATGCGCCCCTCGGCGAGCCCGCCGCCGCCCTGCTGCGTTCGTGGATCGATCTCCGTCGCGACGAGCTGCAGCAGTGCATCGACTTCTACGACCGCCACAACCGCGAGCCCTTCGGCCCGCTGCCGTCGCTCGACGCGCCGGACGGCGGGCTGGTCGACTGCCTGGCTCAGCTCTTCGAACCTGCCCTCGATGCAGGTGGCGACGCCCATACGAGGCTGCTCGAGGAGCTCGACCCGGACCGACGCGCGCTCCTGCTGGTCCAGACGGTCGACGCGAGAATCAGCTAGCCGTTTCCGGCGCTGGGCAAAAAAAAGGGAGGGCGCTCGGCCCTCCCCTTTCGTTCGCCAGCGTTCTGGCTGCGGCTACAGCTCCAACCCGTCCATCGGGTTGTCGCTCTTCTTGCCGCCCTTCTTCTTGCCGCTGTCCTTTTCTTCCGACGACGACGATGAGCTCTTGTTGCTCATCTCTTTCTTCTTCTCGCCGCCACCCGACGACCCCGACGACGACGCGGTCGCCTTGGGCAGGTTCGACGCGTCGACGACGATGTCCTTGGTCTTTCCCTGCTCGGCGCCCGGCTTCTTGACCTCCTTGCCGACGACGCGGTCGATGATGTCGTCGTCGATGTCCGAGCCCTTCGTGGTCACGTTCTTTCCGGTCACGCCTTCGACCAGCTCGTCGCGCTTCACCTCGCCCGGGTTGACAACCTTCCGCCGATCACCGACGCGGTCCTGGACCGACCCGTCGTACAGGACCAGGCAGTAGACGCCGTAGAACTCGGACCGGTCGATGAGCCTCAGCCGGTCGCCGCCGCCCGCCGACCACTCGTAGTGATCCAGCTTGTGGACGACGCCGCCCTTGGTCTTGTCGTCGCGGTAGACCTCTTTCGCGTGGCCGTACTTGGCCTCCATGCTCTTGCCGAACTCCGCGAAGCTCTTGCCGCCGATGGCGTCCTTGTTGAACGCCAGGAACATCTTGTACAGGCCGTCCTCGAAGAAAAAGAAGTACCGCGTCCAGATGTCTTCCTTGGTCACCAGGACGGCTTCCGACGTGTTCTGCTGGAACTCGGGACCGATGATCGACACGTCCCAGCCCGTCTTCTGGCCCTCGAACTTCGTGTAGCTCTTCTTCACGGCCGCCAGCTCGCGCTGCAGCTCGTCGCGAATGCGCTGCTGAAGGCCGGGATCCTGCTTGGCCTTCTCGACGCGCGCCTCGTACTTCGCCTCGACGGCGGTCCGGGCCTGCGCCATGACCTCTTCGGGCTTCATGCCCCACTTGAAGGTCCCGGCCTTCGGGTCACCCAGGCGGACGGCCTTCAGCTTGTTGACCTCGGCGGAGCTGGCCGCCGGCGCCGCGCCACCACCGCCGCCCTTCTTGGCAGCCCCGGCGTAGCCTGAAAAGCCCGCAACGGCCACCGCCGCGCCCAGCGACAGAGACAGGGCAAAAGTACCTGTGATTCTCATCGGATCCTCCTCGTGGACCGTCGGGAAGGTTCGGACGTTAGCACAACATACGGTGAGCGGAAGCTCAAAGGGCCTACGGTTTCGGCGTTTCTCCTGCTTGAGCCTCGGCCTTCTGAGACGGCGCGTTGGTATCGTTTCCCACCTGCACTGACGTCTCATCCGACGCCCAGGATTCATCGATCTTCGTCGGCTTGTAGGTGTCGGCGCGCCCCGTCTTCAGATCTTCGTTCGGATTCTCAGAGTAGATCGCCCGTTCGCCCGGACCCGAGTAGTCGATCCAGAACGCGGACTTCTCCTTGCGCACGTCGAGGTGCACAAAGGTCGAGTTGGGGTAGTAGCCGACGCCGACCTTCTCGAAGTGCTGCCGCAGGTAGTCGCGCAGCTCAGTCGTCGTAACGCCCTCGACGCGGAAGTCGCACGCCAGGCCCTTCATGTGCGGGCTGCGTGGGTTCTTCGCGACCTTCGGGCTGCGGTAACCCGAGACCACCTCGAGGCGCTTCCCCGGCCAGTGCCGCCCCGTCTGGTAGAGCAGCTTCATGAGGCGCGGGTTCATGGAGTGCTTCTTTTCGGTGTGGTGGCACCGAAGGAATCGATCGAACCGGCGCTGGTTGCCCTTGATCGCCTTGCCCTGCGCGTCACGCAGGCGCAGCGAGAACGTCTCCTTGTGGTTCACCGTGAAGAGGACGACGGGCGGATTTTTCGGCGGCTTCGGCGTCTTGGGCGCCTTCACCTTCTTGCCGGGCTTCGTGATGGTGCCGGCCTGTACAGGCGCGGGCGCAGCGACGCCCGCGTCGGGCGCCTTCGCGGCGGCGGGCTTCGCGCCCGCGTCGGGCGCCTTCGCGGCGGCGGGCTTGGCGCCGGCGTCGGCCGCCGTCGCGCGCAGCGGCGCGGACAGCGACAGCGGCACCACGAAAAACAGGAGGCGTGAAACGCGAACCAGCATGGGGCGATGCGGCGGCCTGCCTCGAAAGCATGACCGAAGCCGTCGCCGCCTGCCCCATCAAAGCCAACCAACCGCCCCTACGTCAATTTCTTTGCCAGCTCCGTGAGCAGGTCGTGGGCGGCCCGGGGCGACAGCTCGTCCGGGTCGACCGCCTTCAGCCGGGCGACCACTTCGGCCACGGCTGGTTCCGGGACGCCGGCCGCGGCGGCGACCGCGGTGAACAGGCCGAGCTGCCCGTGCGTCTCCGCCTCGGCGGGCACGACGGGCCGCGGCACGTCAGCGCTCACCGCGCCGCCGTCAGACTCGAGCGTGCGCAGGATGGCGCGCGCCCGGTCGACCACCGCCGCCGGCAGGCCCGCCAGCTTCGCCACCTCGACGCCGAACGACCGGTTGGCGCTGCCGCCCGTGAGCTTGCGCAGGAACACCACCTCGCCCTTCCACTCGCGCGCCGCCACCGACACGTTGCGCACGCGGGCGTGCTGCGCGGCCAGCGCGCCCAGCTCGTGGTAGTGGGTCGCGAACAGCGTCTTGGCGCCGACGCGGTCGTGAATGTGCTCCGCCACCGCCCAGGCGATCGACACGCCGTCATAGGTCGACGTCCCGCGCCCGATCTCGTCCAGGATGATCAGGCTGCGCGCGGTCGCGTAGCGCAGGATCTGGGCGGTCTCGCGCATCTCGACCATGAACGTCGACTCGCCGCGCGCCAGGTTGTCGCCCGCGCCGACGCGGGTGAACACGCGGTCGCAAATGCCGATGCGCGCGCGGCGCGCCGCGACGAAGCCGCCCATCTGCGCCTGGATGACCGCCAACGCCACCTGCCGGATCAACGTCGACTTGCCCGCCATGTTGGGGCCGCTGACGATCAGGATCTGCTCGGCCGTCGGGTCCAGGCGGAGGTCGTTGGGGACGAACGCGCCCGCCGCCGCCAGCCGCTCGACGACGGGATGGCGCGCGTCGGCCAGATCGATCACGCCGCTGTCGTCGATCTCCGGGCGGCAGTAGCCCGACCGGTGCGCGACCTCGGCCAGCGCCGCCAGCGTGTCGACCGCCGCGACGCGCGCGGCGAGCGCGAGCAGCCGGGCCGACGCCGCCGCCACCGTCGTGCGCAGCGCCGTGAAGATCTCCAGCTCCATCGCGATGCGCCGCTCGTCGGCGGAGAGAATCGTCTGCTCGAATTCGCCCAGCTCCGTCGTCACGAAACGTTCGGCGTTGGCCACCGTCTGCTTGCGTCGGTAATCCTCGGGCACGGACGCCAGGTGGGCGCGCGTCACCTCGATGTAGTAGCCGAACACGCTGTTGAACTTCACCTTCAGCGACGGGATGCCCGTGCGCTCCCGCTCGCGCGCCTCGATGGCCGCGATGCGGCTGCGCCCGCCCGCCGCGATGTCGCGCAGCTCATCCAGCTCGGACGACACGCCGGCGTTCACGAAGCCGCCGTCTTTCGTCACCGCGGGCGCGTCGGCGCGCAGCACGCGTCCCAGCTCGGCGGCGATCTCCGCGGCAAGGTCGTCGCCCAGCGAGAGCAGGCTCTCGTCCTTCGCGAGCGAGCCGCCCAGCTCGCCCGCGTCGGCGTCGGCGAGCGCCGCCCGCAGATCGGGCAGGCGCGCCAGCGAACGCCCCAGCACGGCCAGGTCGCGTGGCGTCGCCACGCCGAGGCGCGCGCGTCCCACCAGGCGCTCGATGTCCGCGACCTCGGCGAGCACGCGCCGCGCGGCGTCCCGGGCGGCGTGCGCCGCCACCAGACGCTCGACGGCGTCGTGGCGGCGGCGAATGGCGGCGACGTCGACCGACGGAAACAGCAACCAGCGCCGCAGCAAGCGTCCGCCCATCGCGGTGCGGCTTTCGTCCAGCACCTCGATCAGCGAGCTCGCCCGGCGGCGATCGAGCAACGACTCGGTCAGCTCCAGGTGCCGCCGCGCTTGCTCGTCGATGATCAGCGTGTCGGTGCGCCCGTAGACGTCGACGCGCGTGACAGGCAGCTCGACCCCGGGCTGCGTCGCGGCCGCGTAGCGCAGGACGGCTCCGGCCGCCGCCGCGGCGCGCGGCGTGCGCGCCGCCAGATCGCCGGCGACGGCCGCGCCGAACGCGCGCGACAGCTCGGCCGCGTCGTCGCCGACCGCGACAGCGGTGCGCGGGACCGACGGATGCGCGGCGCGCACCAGCTCGACCAGCGCCTTGCCGTCGTCGTCGCGGCCGAAGACCAGCTCGCGCGGGGCAACCCGGCCGATCTCCTCGACCAGCGCGTCGCCGGTCGCCGCCTCGGTGGCGCGGAAATCGCCGGTGGACACGTCCAGGAACGCCAGCCCATAGCCGCCGCGCGCGTCGCCGACGACGGCGGCGACATAGCTGGGCGCGCGTGGATCCAGCGACTCCTCGTCCAGCACCACGCCCGGCGTGACGACGCGGACGACGTCACGTTTGACGATGCCGCGCACGGCGCGCGGATCCTCCAGTTGCTCGCACAGCGCCACGCGATGGCCCAGCTCGGTCAGCTTGACCAGGTATGGACGGACCGCGTGGTGCGGGATGCCGCACATCGGGACCGGGTCTTCCTTCCCCTTGTCCCGCGTGGTCAGCGTCAGGTCGAGGACGCGCGCCGCGTAGACGGCGTCCTCGTGGAACATCTCGTAGAAGTCCCCCAGGCGGAAGAAGACGATCGCGTCCGGATACCTCGCCTTGACGTCGAGGTACTGGCGCATCAGCGCCGTCGTCGCGGCGGGCGCAGGCGCAGGTGCGGGCGCTTCGGCTGCCACAGCCCTACGCCCTGCTTCCTACTTCTTGGCGGCGGCTTTCTTCTTCGCCGGCTTGGCCGCTCCCGCGGATGCCGCCTTGTCGCGCGCGGCGCCGCGCTTCTTCGCCATCCGCGCCTTGAGCTTTCGCTGCCGGGTCCGGCGGCGCATCTTCATCGACCGCCGATTGTCTCGTCTTCCCATCGGCCCGCAATACTTTGTCGCGTCGGGGCTGTCAAGAGTCGCCTGCCCCCTCACGCGGTAATTGTCACCGGGCGCCACCCGTGCTAACCGCGTACAGATGCAGCTGCCCACACTCCGGCGCCCGGTCGCGGCCTCCGCGCTGGCGGGGCTCGTGGGGGTGGGACTGGTCGACGCGGCGCTGTCGGCGCGCGCGGGCGCGACCGGACAGGTGCTGCTGCTGGCGCTTGGCCTCTACGGCGCGGTCGCGCTGATCGTCGCGTTCGCGCTGGCCGTGCTTGCGGCCGCGCTGGATGCGGCCCGGCCGCCGGGCTGGGGGTCGCTGCGCGAGGATCCGCACCGCGACCGCGCGGTCGTCGCGGGCATCCTGGCCGGCGTCGTCGGCGTCCTGATCGTCGCGGCGTTCGCGGCCGCCGGCCAGCGCCTGTTCGTGGCCAAGATGCAGAGCCAGAAGCTGGCGGTCATCGCCGCCGGGGGTCTGGTCGCGATCGGCGCGGTGCCGGGCGCGCTGGCGGCGATCGCCGCGCTACCCCTGCTGCGCCGGATCGCGAAGGCCCTGCCCCGGCCGCAGGCGCTGGGCGCCACCGGGGTCCTGCTGATCACGATGGGCGTCGCGGCCGTGCTCGCGTTCGTGGCTGCGCTGTCGCGCGCCGACTGGCGCGTGCTGGACCTGGGCCCGCTCTACGCGCTGGCCGTCGCCGTCGTGCTGGGCGCCGGACACGGGCTGTTCTGGTTCGGTTCGAGCGCCGGCCGCGGGTTGCGCGCGCGGCTGCCCGCCCGGCTCGGGTCGGTGCTCTCGTTTGCGATCGCGATCGTGGCGTTCGTATGCCTCATGATCGGCGCGCGCTTGCCCGAGGGCTCGCCCGGATTCGAGGCCGCGACCGAAGGATCGTGGGGGATGCGCCTGCTGCTGGGCGCCGCCCGGCGCGCCACCGATCACGACGGCGACGGATATTCCGCCCGCTTCGGCGGCGGCGACTGCGACGACACGCGCGGCGACGTCTTCCCCGGCGCCGACGACGTCCCCGGCAACGGCATCGACGAGAACTGCGAAGGCGGCGACGCGAAGGTGTCCACCGCAGCGGCAGCTGGCGGCACCGCCCAGCCGTCCGCAGCTCCCATCGCGCCGGTCACGCCGCGCGCCGACGCCTTCAAGGGCAACCTGCTGATCATCACCATCGATGCGCTGCGCGGCGATCGGCTGGGGGTCGCCGGTTACGGCCGCCCGGCGGGGAAGTCGCTGACGCCCACGCTGGACTCGCTGGCGAAGAAGGGGACCTACTTCCGGCGCGCCTGGGCGCAGGCGCCGAACACGCCCAAGTCGTTCCCGGTGATCCTGACAGGGCGCTTTCCGTCGGACATCGCGTGGGACAAGCCCGGCACCAACTATCCCAACCTGCTGCCCACCAACCACACGTTCTTCGAGACGCTGGCGGCGGCGGGCCTGAAGCCGATCGGCATCTTCTCGCACTTCTATTTCACCACCGATCGCGGCATCAACCGCGGCTTCGCCGAATGGTCCGACGACGGCGCGGGCACGATCGCGGAGTCGAACAAGGACATCGCGTCGCCGCGCATCGTTCCGCGCGTCATCGATCGGCTGAAGCAGGCGGCCGCGCGCAAGGAACGCTTCGCGCTGTGGACGCACCTGTTCGAGCCGCATTCGTCGTACATGACGCACAAGGAGTTCCCGACGTCGCTGTCCGGCGTGCCGGGGCTGATGGAGAAGTACGACTACGAGATCGCGTTCTGCGATCTGTGGGTCAGGAAGCTGATCGACGCGGTCACCGAGCTGGGCCTGGCGGACAACACAGCGATCGTCGTGATGGCGGACCACGGCGAGGCATGGGGCGAGCACAAGGTCTACTTCCACGGCCAGGATCTGTTCGAGGAGCAGCTGCGCGTGCCGCTGATCTTCGTGGTGCCGGGGCACAAGGCCCAGGTGATCGACGAGCCGGTCGCGCTGGTCGACGTCGCGCCGACGCTGATCGATCTCATGGGCGCCCCCATCCCCTCGAACATGCGCGGGCAGAGCCTGCTGCCCGTCATCACGCACGGGAAGGCGGCGCGCGGGCCGATGTCGCGCCCGATCTTCGCCGAGCTGCTTCCGGCGACGGCCTGGCCGCACCACGCGACGATGATGATGGAAGGCGGCAAGAAGCTGATTCACCGCATCAGCGAACGCCGCTGGGAGATGTACGACCTCGCGAGCGACCCCGGCGAGAAGAAGAACCTCGCCGAATCGCCAGCGTCGGCGGCGCTGTTCGCGTCTCTGAAAGAGAAGTTGCTGGCGTTCGAGGAGCGCGCTCGTTAGCCTCGGGGCAGTGGCGGGGGAACCATCGGGGCCGCTTTCGGACGCGGAACGGCGACTGCTGATCGAGCACGCGCGCGCCGCCGTGCTTTCGAAGATTGGTAGCGAACGAGATGCGCGCGCCGACGGCGAGGAGTCTGTCGCGCCCGCGCTCGCAGCGCCTGGCGCCGCGTTCGTCACCCTGCACGTCGGTGGCGCCCTGCGCGGCTGCATCGGAACGCTGGAGCGGCGGCGCTCGCTGTGGAGCGTCGTCGGCGACATGGCCGCCGCCGCGGCCACGCGCGATCCGCGGTTCCCGCCCATCGACGCCGGCGATCTTCAGGCGATGACGGTCGAGATCTCGGTGCTGACGCCGGACGTCGTCATCCACCGCCCCGAGGAGATCGAGATCGGCCGGCACGGCCTCGACGTCCGGCGCGGCGGCGCGCGCGGCCTGCTGCTGCCCCAGGTCGCGGTGGAGCACGGCTTCGACCGCGAGAAGTTCCTCGCCGCGACCTGCCGCAAGGCCGGGCTGCCCTCCGACGCCTGGAGCGACGCCGACACCGAGATCCGCGTCTTCGAGGCCGACGTCTTCGGCGACGCAGACGCGCCCGACTAGGACTCGCCAAAACGTCAGTAGCGCCAGCGGGTCCGCACGTCACTTTGTCGCCCTCCGGTCCCCTCGCCCCGCGAAGCGGGGAGAGGGCTAGGGAGAGGGGTCCGCGGCCCCGCTGGTCCATCGATTGCAAATCTCCGCGAGCGTGCCCATCGCTCGCCATCGCCTTCTCGATCCCGCGAAAGTCTTCGTGCGCGCCGGCCTGATCCTCTGCGGCGTCGCCGTGACCTGGATGTGCGCCGCATTCGGGCTGCTGGCCTCCGAAATGGTGTTCGGCCGCCCGGGATGCCGCCTGCGCGTCAAACCGGCGGTGTTGCAGGTGCGCGATATCGCGTCGGCGATCTCGCAGTACATGATCGATCAGAACCGCTGTCCCAGGACGAAGGATGATCTGATCGACAACCAATACGTCGTCCGCAAGACGTTCGAGGACCCCTGGGGAACGACGATCACCTTCACCTGCCCCGACGGCCCCGACGACGAGGTCCGCGTCCGATCGGCCGGGCCCGACCACATCTTCGGCACCAATGACGACGTCACGAACTGGTGATGAAGGCGGGCGGTGGTTGAATGCTCGACCAGTTTCGACCTTCTGACACAGCGCTGGGCGTCGCCCGATTGTGCGGGCTTGTCTTAGGCACCGCTCTCACCCTGGCGTGTGCAGCCGCAGGCCTCGTGGCGTTGTCGAACTTCTGCAGCTCCGGATGTACCCATTCACGCAAGCGAATGGAGACGCTCGTCCGCGAACTACGCGACGCGGTCACGCGATACCGCGCAGACAACGGTCGGTGTCCCGCCACGAGAAACGACCTGACGAAGCAGAAGTATTTCCCCGCGCAAGCCTTCGTCGACTCATGGGGCACGAGCATCGCGTACTTTTGCAGCGGCGACGGCACGCTCGCCAGATCGGCGGGACCGGATAAGCGTTTCAACACCGACGACGACATCACGAGCGCCAGCGATAGCGACGCCGGGCGCTTTCGCGACGGCCAGCGGCCCCGCACCGCCGATCGCGTGTTCGACGACGCGCTCGCGAAGTACACGCACGACCACCGACGGTGCCCCACAACCAAGAAAGAACTGATAGCCGGCGGTTATCTCTCCACCGCGGCTTTCGCCCGCCGTCCGGAGAACGGCGTCGCCTTCGTTTGCTGGGTCAACGAGCACGGCGAGCCCGAGGCCTCGTACGTACCCCTCATCGAGACCGACGAGGATCGCTGGCGGCTCCACTAACGCGGTCGACGCGTGAGCGCGTACAGCGCCGCGGCGGCGCCGCCGAAGGAGAGGCCGAGGAGGTGGGCGGTCCAGGCGATGCCGGGCACGTGCAGGGCGCCCAGGAGGCCCTGGAAGGCGAGCGCGACCAGGAAGAAGCTGCGCATCGAGATGCGCAGCTCGAACGACCAGAAGCGGATGGCGACCTGGGCGCGCGGCTGAAGCACGACGCACGCGCCGATCAGCGCGGCGACGCCGCCGCTGGCGCCGAGGATCGCTGCATGCGGATGGAGGACCGCGTCCAGCAGCAGCACGCCGACGGCGGCGGCGACGAACGCGGGCAGGTACAGCCAGCGGGGCACGCGCTGCTCGACGCCGTCGCCGAACGCGAGCAGGAAGTAGAAGTTGCCGAGCAGGTGGCCGTAGCCGGCGTGCGAGAGCGCGGCTCCGAGGGCCGCCAGCAGTCCGCGGTTTTCGGGACCGTAGGCGAAGCGGGCGTGCCCGAGATCGGATCCGGCTGACTCGGCGATCGACACCGCGATCAGCGTGAGCGCCAGCGCCCAGGTCACGAACGGCACACGCGTGCGCGCGATGCGCGTGACGACCGGAAGCCCGAACGAGGCGAGGAATCCCTGGACCGGCGGCAGCTCGGGGTCTGCCGCGGACTCGGCCACCTCCGCCGCGATGTCGCGCGCCATCTCCGCCCGCTCCTCGGGCGAGAAGCTCTCGAAGGCCGTCTGGCGCTGCAACTGCAGCTCGAGGCGCGACAGCGTGGCGGGCGTGCCGCGCGGGCACAGCCAGCCCCCGCAGGACGGACAGCGGTACAGCCAGACGTCGAACGTCCCGAGCCTCCAGGGCACCAGCGTCTTCGCGCACGCGGGGCACGCCAGCTTCCACGACGGGCCCGCCTTTCCGACCGTCGACTCCGGTGCCAGCCGCCGGAATGCGCTGGTGGCGCCCGCGGACAGCTGGGCTTCGGTGCGCCACCCGGCGCCGCAGCGCCGGCAATCGCCCGTAGCGTCGAACGCGACGCCATCGAACGGACAGGCGAGCGCCGTGGACATCGTGACTACCCGCCCGCGCCGCCGTCGACCGACCCGTCGACCGACACGTGGCCCGCGTCGCCCGCGTCCGCGGCGCCGCCATCGGCGACGGGCGGCGGCCGTCCGTCCAGCTCGGCGGCGATCGCCTCGCGCCGTTCGGGCCGCGCGCGGCTGACGACGTAGTCGCGGATCGCCTTCGGATCGCCCGCGCCCGGATCGCGCCGCGCGCACGCCAGCGCCTTGCGCCACACCGGGTCCTCCGGATCGTCCCGCCACCGCGCCGCGCGGATCCACTGCGCGCACGCCTCGCGCGGCCGCCCGACGCGCTCCCATACGCCGGCGCCGCGAGCGATTCCGGCCGCCCGATCGGGCGAATAGTAGGTCAGCTCCGTCAACATGCGTTCCGTGCCGCCGAAGCGGCCGGCGCGGCCAAAGATCTCCGCGACCAGCTCCAGGACGTCGGGCGACGTCGGATCCTCCGCCAGCAGAGCGTCCGCCCAGAACAGCGACCGCGTTCGATGATCGAGCAGCCACGGGAACGCGGCGACCAGCGGCAGCAGCCGCGCCGACAGCGATGCGCCTTCCAGCACGTAGTTGTCGACGTCGGCGGGTGGTTTTCCGCCGGGAACGAGGGCGGGCGACTTTCGCCGCGGCATGAACCCGACCTCGCCCGGCCGGACGCCTCCCAGCGCCGCCGCGCGCGCGAAAGCCGCCCTCGCCTCCTCGCGCGCGCCGATCGCCTTCCACGCATCGCCCGCGGCGGCCGCCGCCACGGCGCGCGCCGGCATCAGCTGCTCGCCGCGCTTCGCGTCCAGGCGCGCCGCCGCCTCCAGGTCGGCGCTCTCCGGGATCGCGCGGCCCAGCGCATGAAATTCCGCCGCGCGCGCCGCCAGCAACTCGGCCAGCCGCGCGCGCTTCGGGTCGGTCAGCTTCTCGGCGACCTCCAGCTGCTGAAGCGCGGTGATCTCCAGAACGCGGCGCCCGCTGGAGCGCGCCTGCTTCGCGTCCGCGGTCGCCTGCGACGGCGTCACGATGGCCGGGCTGGGCGGGATCGACGGTCGACCGTCCAGCGGCTTGCCGAGCTGCCACGGCGGCGCCCCGCAATCGACCAGCGCCAGCACCGCGAGCACCAGGAACGAACGCTTCACGCGTCCTCCCTGTCGTGGACCGGCGTCATCGCCATCGCCAGGATCGCCCCCGCCGCCAGCGCGCCCGCGTAGAAAGACAGCGTCGGAACGCCGACGGATTCGCCAAGCAACGCGGCCGGCGCTATCGCCGCCGCCGCGGGCGCGAACGCGACGGGCAGCGACAGCACGCCCGAGATTCCACCCGCCAGGACCAGCAGGAACGCGAGCAGACCGGCCGCCGCGATCGCGCCCGTCCCCAGCGCCCGCCGCCACAGCTGCGACAGCGCTCGATCGTTGGGCGCGCCGCCGATGGGAACCGTGTCCAGCCTGAAGGCGGTCGCGCTGTCGGGCGCCACGGGAATGCCGACGACCGGCCCCATCGCATCAAGCGTCGCGCTGCGGACCTCGTCCGCCAGCACACCCTCGCTGGGCAGCTGCACGCCCCCGAGCATGTCGCGAAAGTTCGTCGCCGCGATGTGACGCCGCCGGACCGAGGCGACCCGCCGGGCCAAGTTTTCCGCGGTGGTGCGCAGGACCGCGTCGGACAGCCGCCCGCCATACGCGGTGGCGACCGCGACGCGCACGTCGTCGACGCCGGCGCTGTCGCCGAGGGCCGCCAGCGACGCGATCAGCCGATTCGTCTCGGCGGACGAGAGCGCGAACGGATGACGCGCGATGAAGTCGCGCACGTTGTCCGCGATGTCCGTCTCCAGGCGCGCCGGATCCGCAGCCGGGATCGTCGCCGCCTGGCGCGCGACCCGCTCGACCGCCAGCGTCTCCGTCGCGTCGAGCGGCCGGCCCGAACGCGCGCAGATTCGCAGCACGCGCTCGCGGGCGTCGTTCGCCAGCACGCCGCGCCCCAGCGAACGCGTCATGGGCGAGACGCCCGGCGCCGACAGATCGACCCGCAGCAACGCGCGCCGCAACTCCAGCGCCAGGTAGCTCTCCAGGCGCGCGACGATCGTCAGGTGATCGATCGTCGGATCGTCGTCGAATCGGATCGCGATCAGCGCCTCGCGGTGATCGCCGGCCAGCTCGAGGCGAACAGCGGGATCGGTCCGCGCCTGCACCAGGATCCGCCGGACCTGCTCGGGATCGTCGGGGATGCGGCTGGCCTCGTCGCCTTCCAGCGTGACGCCCATGAAGAGATCCGCGACCGACCAGGCGTTGGCCACGCCGGGCTGGTCGCGCAGCTGGTCGGTGATGCGGCGAATCTCGCGCAGGACCACCGGCTCGTCCAGCTCACCGCGAACACTGACGAAGAACATCGGCGCGGCCGCCCACTGCCGCGTCCCGACGCGCAACGACGGCACCATCACCGCGCCGGCCACGACGGCGGCGACGGCGAACAGCAACACGAGCCCGCGTGGCCCCGGCGGCGACGCTCCGTCGCGCGCGGGCACCGGCTGGGCGGGCCAGACCGCGAACGCGATCACGCCGGCCGCCAGCGCCGCCAGAACGCCCGCGACGCGCACGCCGTTCACGGGCACCATCGCGAACGGCGCCGCCGCGCCTGTCGCCGCCGCCAGCGCCGGTCCGAGGCGCCGCCAACCACGCCGCCCCGCGACGACGATGCGCGCGCGCCGGACCGCGACGAGCGCGAACAGCGACCACACCGCCGCGAAGCCGACGGGCAGGAATCGCCAGGGCCGCCGGGGATCCGGCCACAGAGGGTGCGCCTCCAGCTCGGCCGACGACGTCGGCGCCAGCCCCAGGCCGGACGCCGCCAGCGCGGTCGCCACGCCGGGCGCCACGCGCGGCCAGCTCTCCGTATCGACGAAGAAACGGACACGGCGTCCGTTCTCGGTCAGGAACCAGCCGAGCGCATCGGAGCGCCGGACCACGCGCTGGCGCGCGGCCTCGCCTTCGCTCTCGCTCGGTTCGCCGGCGCCGGTCACCATCTTGCCGCGGCCGCGCGCCAGGACCGTTCGCGCGCTGGTGTGGCCGCGCGCGTCCACGGTGATGTCGAGCAAACCCGCCGGCCCGATCACCGCGCGCACCCCGGGCACCTCGGCGATGCGCTGCTCGGCGACCGCCAGCGCCTCCCGATTCGCGGCGGCGAACGCGTCGTCGACCTCGACGGTCACTTCGTGCAGCGCCAGCAGGCCGAATCGGTTCGCGGCCAGCCGCCCGCGCTCGACGACCTCGTTCCCCGCGGGCGCCCACGCGAACGGCCGGTGCGCCGCGCGCGCGACGGAGGGCGCGGTGACACCGATTGCGGTGATCCATGCCGCGAGAGCGGCGGCGCGCCCGGCCGTCACGGATGCGACGTTAGCATGTGACGGCCCCTCCCCCGCCGCGCCTTCGGCGCGGACTACCGGATGAAGGTCGCCGCGCGGGCCACCGCGACGCTGCGCTCGGCCTGCGCATCCGTCAGGATGTTCGACTCGATCAGCATCTGGTACTCGCGGCGCAGGTGGGTGTTCAGCAGGTACGGTCCATCGGTGTTGATCGTATAGCGGACGCCCGCGCGCTCGAACGCGCGCAGCGCCGTCCCCAGCTCGTCGATATTCGCGACCGCGCGCGTGCGCAGGTTCGAGCTGGGACAGATCTCCAGCACGGTTCCCGATTCGACCAGCTTGGCGAGCGCCTCTTCGCTGTTGGCGGCGGCCACGCCGTGGCCGATGCGCGAGGGCGCCAGCTCCTTCAGCACCGCCAGCACGCCCGGCACCGCGGTGTACGCGGTCTCGCCCGTGTGGACGGTCGTGCCGAGCGACGCCGCGCGTGCGCGCGCGAACAGATCGCGGTAGCCGGTTACCTCGGCGCCCAGCTCCAGCGTGTGCTGCTCCGGTCCCGCCAGATCGATCCCGACCACGCCGCGGTTCTTGTACTTCACCGCCTTCTTGACGAGGATCTCGTTCAGCTCCAGCGGGAACTCGCGCGCCAGACAGAAGATCAGACCGGCGCGCACGCCGTACTCCAGGCAAGCGCGATCCATCCCGCGCAGAGCCGCATGGATGATGTGGTCGAGATCGCGTTCACCGCCCAGGTTCCGCTTCATCGGGTTGAACCGCAGCTCGATCAGCGACACGCCGCTCGAGCGGAACTCCTTGCCGATGACCTCGTAGACCGAGCGCTCGATCGCGCCCGGGGACGACTGAATCTTCTCCGTCCAATGGTGGAGAATTGCTAGGTAATCCGCCAGCGACGACACCGTCTCGGGCTTGGCCGTCACCAGGTCCCGGAACTCCCAGTAGGTCTGGACCGGCAGCTTGAAGCCCTGGTCGTGCGCGATCGACCAGAGGATGTGCGGCGCGACCGCGGCGCCCACGTGGATGTGAAGGTCAGCCAGCTCCAGGCTGGGATCGAGCATCGTTTAGTGTAGCGCGCTTTCGCGTCGCGCGCGGGCCGCGGTCGCGAGCTAGCGCGCCGCCGTCTTCGCGGCGGCGGACGGCGCCGGGCCCTTGCCCTTGCCGTTTCGGTTGAGCAGCGCGCGCAGCTCTTGCCCGACCGAGAACGTGATCGTCTCCTGCTGCGGGATCGTGATCGGATCACCCGTGCGCGGGTTGCGAACCATGCGCGGCGGACGGCGGCGCTTCGAGAACGTTCCGAAGCCCGGGTAGGTCAGCCGCGCACCCTGGTTGCGAGAGACGCGGGTGCGGATGAAGTAGTCGCCCATCTCGGTGAACACGGCATCGACGATCTGAGCCACGGTCTTCTTGGTCAGCTCGCGCGGGAGATGCTTCCCGCCGTACACGCGTTCGATGAGCTCCGCCTTCGTCATGTCTGCTGTCTCCGTCCTTGCCCTGGGTGCTGCCTCACGCGGGGTCGCCAGACTACGGATTCGAAATCATGGTGTCAACGGTGGATGACATCTCATTTCTGTATCGGTTCCGTTCAGCAGCGCATCACGCATCGCAAGTGTTTTCGGACTATTCTTGTTGAAGGTGACAAGGCCTTCATGAGCCCGACCGCGAAGGTGACATACATCAGCCTCAGCGCCGACGACCCGGCGCTGGACGCAGCGTTCGAAGCCGCCATCGCCGACGTTCGCGCCGCGCTGGGACGCGACTATCCTCTGCACGTCGCGGGCGAGACGCGCGCGGGCGCGACGCCGATCGAGAGCCGCAGCCCGACGGACGCGCGCGTCGTCGTGGCGCGCGTCGCGACCGCCACCGCGACCGACGTGAACGATGCTGTCGCCGCCGCGCACGCAGCTTTTCCGCGCTGGAGCGCGGTTCCCTGGCAAGAACGCGCGGCGATCCTCGATCGCGCCGCCGACATCGTGCGCGAGCGGCGCCTGGAGCTGGCGACCTGGCTGATCTTCGAGATGGGGAAGAACCGCGTCGAGGCGCTGGGCGAGATCGAAGAGACGGCCGATCTCTACGCCTACTACGCCGCCGAGATGCGCGACAACCGCGGCTACGTCCGCGAGATGGGGCGTCTCGTCCCGACCGACACGAACACCAGCGTGCTGCGCCCGTACGGCGTGTGGGCGGTGATCGCGCCGTGGAACTTCCCGTA
>Ga0207645_10001364_pt1 | contig 20051 bp, 15 predicted proteins | sample KBSM53metaG_FD_184331 | JGI IMG/M metagenome (GOLD analysis project Ga0207645, IMG submission 184331) | Miscanthus rhizosphere microbial communities from Kellogg Biological Station, Michigan, USA - KBS M5-3 metaG (SPAdes) (version 2) | ecosystem: Host-associated > Plants > Roots > Rhizosphere >...
CTTGTTGCCGACTTCGAGACCCGACATCGTCAACGGCCACCCTGCTTGAAACACAAGCTGAGCAGCTTCCGGATCATTAAAGATGTTGGCCTCGGCGGCGGCGTTTACGTTGCCCCCCGTAATTGATCCTCCCATGATGATGACTTCCTTCACGAGGGGAACAATGGATGGGTCTTTTGCAATCGCGAGCGCAATGTTCGTGAGAGGACCGACGGGGACCAGCGTGATTTCGTGAGGCGCAGCGTGGACGAGCTCGATGATGAGATCCGGGCCGAAGCGCGGGTCCACTTTGCACTTGCTTGCCGGAAGTTCGATATTCGCCAAGCCATTCTTCCCGTGCCACATCTCAGCCGTGATGAGCTTTTGGAACAGCGGATGCTTTGCGCCCGCAGCAACGGGGATATCGCAGCGGTTTGCGAGCGATACCATCCGCAGTGCGTTTTCCAGGCCCATTTCCCCAGTGACGTTGCCGGGCACAACGGTGATGGCGCGGACATCGAGCTCGGGCGAAGTGAGCGCCAACATGAGGGCAAGCGCGTCATCCGTGCCCGGATCCGTATCGAAAATGATTTTCTTGGCCGCAGATGCGGGCAATGCCAGCGCGGTAAGGAAACAAGAAATGGCTAAGATGAGGCCGAATTTCTGTCTGAGGCCAGAGAGTCTGACGACTGAGGACAAGTTCATTTTGTGAGTGAGTAATCCGCGCGTAGCGTATGCGTCGAGGTTTGGGAGTGTCAAGGTGAAAAGTTCTTGGCGAGTGCTCGTCGCGCGGTCATGTTGAGTTGCACGCTCGCGTTTTGCGCGTTCTGCCGTACAATTGCGTCGCCGGCGGCGTTTCAGCGTCTGGACTGCGCGAAATCGGGTGAATCGCGGGCTTTGCGGAGCACATCAAAATGGCGGTGGAAAAAAGCACAGACCACGGGATTACCCATCGCACAAGCAACGTTCCTTCCATTTCTTCTACGAAGGAGGGTAGCGGTCCCCTGGCAATTTTGGGCGGACGACCGCTCTTGTCCAACCGCGGCATTCCTCTGAATCTGGATTGGGTCGAGCAGGTTCGGGTCAACACGAGTGCGGTTGAGCGCCGGGCACAAAGCCACACCGCGCGTCGGTCGGTAAAGAAGGAATGGCAGGCAGCGTGGTTGCTGCGCGCGATCACCTGCATGGACCTTACAACGCTCTCTGGGGATGACACGGAGGAACGCGTTCGACGCTTGTGCGCCAAAGCAAAGCATCCAATCCAACAGGAACTCGTCAAGCAACTCGGGATTGAAGAATTGAATATTAAAGTTGCTGCTGTCTGCGTTTATCACAGGTTCGTCGAGACGGCACGGCGCGCGCTGGAAGGCAGCGGAGTGCGCGTTGCCGCCGTGTCTACGGGATTCCCCGCCGGACTGTCTCCGCTGCAGGAACGCATCGCGGAAATTCGTCGCTCGGTTGAAGCAGGCGCGCAAGACATCGACATAGTTATCACGCGGGCACACGTGTTCGGCGGACGGTGGCAGGAACTTTACGACGAAATCGCCGCGTTCAAAGAGGCGAGCGGCCCAGCACACATGAAAGCGATTCTGGGCACCGGCGACTTGCTCACGCTGCGGAACGTAGCGCGAGCCAGTTTTGTCGCGATGATGGCTGGCGCGGATTTCATCAAAACATCCACAGGGAAAGAGCCTACGAATGCTACGTTGCCCGTTGGCTTTGTAATGACACGCGCGATCCGGGAGTACGCGCAGGAGACTGGCATGGCAGTTGGATTCAAGCCCGCGGGGGGAATTCGCACCGCAAAGCAGTCGTCTGAATGGCTGGCGCTGATGAAAGAAGAGCTTGGGCCGTCCTGGCTGAAGGCGGAGCTCTTTCGGTTTGGGGCCAGCGGTTTGTTGAATGACATTGAGAGGCAGCTCGAGCATCATGCCACCGGACGGTATTCGGCGGATTACCGGCATCCGATCGCGTAGAAAATGGAATAAAGGGAAAGAAACAATCTCATGAGCATTGCCGAAAAATTTGTCTCCATGGAGTATGGCCCGGCACCGGAAGACACGAAGGAAGTGTTTGCGTGGCTCGACCAGCATAAGCGCAAGTTCGAGCACTTCGTGAATGGCGCGTGGTTGCAACCCTCCGCGGGACAATACTTCAACACGGCCGACCCATCTTCGGGAGATAAGATTGCGAGCGTTGCACAGGGATCAGAGGCCGACATCGATGCGGCTGTCAAAGCTGCCCGCAAAGCTTTTCCCGCGTGGCAGGCGCTGGCGCCACACGCGCGGGCGCGATATCTGTATGCGCTGGCGAGGCAAGTGCAGAAACATTCGCGGCGTTTGGCGGTGCTGGAAACAATCGATAACGGGAAACCGATTCGAGAAAGCCGCGACATTGATATTCCGCTGGTCGCGCGACATTTTTATTATCACGCTGGCTGGGCACAATTGCTGGCAGAGGAATTTCCGGGATATACGGCTTGCGGCGTGGTGGGACAGATCATCCCTTGGAATTTTCCACTCCTGATGCTGGCATGGAAGATTGCTCCGGCTCTGGCTACCGGGAATACGGTGGTCTTGAAACCGGCGGAATTCACACCTCTCACTGCTTTGGCGTTTGCCGAGATTTGCCAGGAGATTGGTTTGCCAGCAGGCGTCGTGAATATCGTGACCGGAGATGGCGCGACAGGCGCTGCGCTGGTGAAGCATCCGGAGGTCGACAAGATCGCCTTCACGGGATCGACTGAAGTGGGGCGTGCTATTCGAAGCGCAACTGCGAAGAGTCACAAGCGGCTGTCTCTTGAACTGGGCGGGAAATCGCCGTTCATCATTTTTGAAGACGCGGATCTCGACAGCGCGGTCGAAGGGCTGGTGGATGGAATCTGGTTCAACCAGGGACAGGTTTGCTGCGCGGGCTCGCGGCTGCTGATGCAGGAAAGTATTGCGGAACCGCTGATCGCCAAAATACGCGATCGCATGAGCACGCTGCGCATTGGGTCACCGCTCGATAAAGCGATCGACATCGGCGCGATCGTCGACCGTATTCAGCTGGAGCGTATTCAGAAGCTGGTAGATCAGGGCGTGGCAGAAGGCGCGACCTGTTGGCAACCGGAAGTCGCGTTGCCGGCACGCGGTCTCTATTTTCCGCCTACGCTTTTGAGTAATGTGCATCCGACCTCGATCGTAGCCCAGCAAGAGATTTTCGGTCCGGTGCTGGCGGCGATGACATTCCGCACGCCGAGCGAAGCGGTTGAGCTCGCGAACAACACCGTGTATGGATTGGCAGCATGCGTTTGGAGTGAAAGCATCAATGTTGCGCTTCAGGTCGCCTCGCAGCTGAAGGCGGGCGTGACCTGGGTCAACTGCACGAACTTGTTCGATGCGTCGTGCGGATTTGGCGGCTATCGCGAGAGTGGGTTCGGACGCGAGGGTGGAAAAGAAGGATTGATGGAGTACCTGGAACCGGCGTGGTTCAAATCCGCGCCGAGTTTGCCGGCGGCGAAGGCTGCTCCGGCAGAACACCCAGAAGACGACGGGGATTCAGAGAACCCGCCGATCGACCGCACCGTGAAGCTTTACATTGGTGGCAAGCAAGCGCGACCCGACTCGGGCTACAGCATTGAGGTGCGCGGGCGAAACGGGCAACTTCTTGGCGAGGCGCCCTACGGGAATCGCAAGGACATTCGTAACGCGGTAGAGGCTGCTCGCAAGGCGTCTGGATGGGCGAAGAGCACAGCCCACAACCGCGCGCAGGTTTTGTATTACATGGCGGAAAATCTGTCGCAACGACGAAAAGAGATTGCGGGCAGGCTGTCGCAGGCGGTTGGCGAAGCCCAAGCCGAAGCCGAGATCAGCAAGAGTATCGAGAGAATATTTTCGTATGCGGCATGGACGGACAAGTTTGAAGGTACAGTGCACAACCCCCCATTTCGCAACGTGACGCTCGCGATGAATGAGCCGATCGGAACTGTCGGCATCATTTGTCCGTCGGATGCTCCGCTGCTTGGCTTCATATCGTTGGCAATGCCGGTGATTGCGATGGGAAACGCCGCGATTGCTGTTCCGTCGGAGAGCTATCCGTTGATAGCTGGTGATTTGTACCAACTTTTCGACACCAGCGATTTGCCGGGTGGTGCGATCAACATCGTTACGGGATATTCCTCTCAACTTCTTAAGGTGCTCGCCGAGCACGATGATGTGGACGCAATCTGGTGCTTTACCGACGAAGCCGGCGCGGCCGCGGCGAAAGCATTTTCCATTGGCAACTTGAAGCAGGTCTTCACCAACGAGGGGCGAGTCGTCGACTGGATGGATTCGAAACAAGGCGAAGGCCGGTGGTTTCTCCAGCATGCAACGCAAGTGAAGAACATCTGGGTACCTTACGGGGAGTAGGTGAGACGTTCGTCGCAGAATCCACTTCTGCTCACGTACAGATTAGCGACTTAATCCTCACCATTGTCAGATCCTTTGCTGGCACCATTTTATTGACTTTCCCTTAACTAACGTTTTTAGGCCGGGCGGCAACAGGTCCCCGCCTGATTCTGGCTTCGTGACAAAACCTTCCTGCGGGTGTACAGTTTCGGCCCGACTTTCGATTACAGCCCACAGAGGAGGAATAAGCATGCGCAAACTACTTGTCGTTGCATTCTGCCTGCTGACATTCGGGACGGTAACGATGGCTCAGACCAAGATGGAGACGAAGTGGCACTGTTCCAAACCAACTGCGAGCCACAAGTTTGACGTCGGCGATGTGCCGGACCACAGCTACGCAATTGTCCAAGGGACATGCGCCGCGACATCGAGCACTAATGGAGAAAAAACCGGTGCGTTTACGGAATTTCAGGAGGTCTGGAAAGGATCGTCCAAGAACCACGGCCAGTTCAACGTGACGATGGATAACGGGGACATCACGTACTACACCTATGAGGCGTCGGGCCCAACCGATGTAAAGTCGCCTGCTTCGAACAAATGGAATATCTCGGGCGGCACCGGGAAGCACAAAGACATGAAAGGATCTGGAGTGTGCTCGGGCACCCGTCACGACGACGGCTCTTCAGACTGGCTCTGCACCGGGACGTCGTAACGCACAACCTTAGGCTGTCGAAGACGGTACGGTTGGGGTAGTGCGTCCGTAGTCGGAACGTCGGCTATTTCTCTTGAGATTTAAGTACCACGCATCGCGCCTCTGGGCGCGCCGGAGAAATGCTGCGTCTAATTGTCCTGCTTAGCCCATCTAACCACCCTTATTTGCAACAGTTGAAGTGCTAGCGGTTTGTTAGAAATTCCACGATTACGTACGCGGTCTTGCAATCCCAAAAAAACAGGTTGCGCTTTGGAGGGCAAAACCCGTGTTGCCAGCCCAAATGGCAGCACAGTGGTACATGGCCTTCTGAGTTGCGACATGCAACCTTCGACAAGATGACAGCAAAACGAAAGTGGTAATAATGGACTTAAGCGACCGCAGCGTCTACGTCTTGGTGAAGGAGTGCCCGGCATTGAAAACCACAAGGATCGTCGCATTTTTTTCTCTCTTCATTACTTGTCTTACCGGCGTGGCGACGTACGCTCAGGCCCCAGCCCCACTTCCGACCGGCAATCATGGGATCGCAGCGAAATATGTGCAAGACGCGAACATCGCTTCCGATCCCCAAGTGCTGTTTGCTGACGATTTCGAATCGTACGGTTCTGCTAGTCAGCTGTCGAGCAAGTGGAGCAACATTTACCAGCAGCAAAACGTGCGTATCGCAACCGAGTCAGGAAAGTTCTTCTTAGGATCGAAGGGTCTGGAGCTAAAAGTACCGCGCCAGACGACTGAAATAGCGAACGCGGTGGAACGGACTCTGAGCACTTCGTCGGACACAGTATTTGTTCGTGTTTACACGAAGTTTGACTCCGCCTACAGCGCCAGTGGATCCGAACATAACGGCATCGTAATTTCGTCCAATTACTGTTGTCCCGGCGTGCCGGCCAATGGCAGCAACAAGTTTTATGTGGACGTAGAGAACAGCCGTGATTTGACCAGCAACAATCCGGGATTCACGAACTCCTACGTGTACTACCCGGAACAGCGGGATGTATACGGAGACCATTTTTTTCCAGACGGAACCGTGTTGCCCAACTCTTCGACGCCGGGGAATTTCGGATCATTTTTCGTTCCGCGGCCGAATTTCATTCCCCAGCTTAACCGTTGGTACAGCTATGAACTGATGGTCAAGGCGAACACTCCGGGCCAACGGGACGGCCGCATTGCCATATGGATCGATGGCAATCTGATCGCTGATTTTCTGAATATTCGGTTGAGGGACACGACGTCATTAAAAATCAACAAAGTGGAACTCGATCTTTACATCAAGAACAACCCAGGCGGGGACGTTCTGAAGTGGTACGACAACGTGGTCATCGCGACTTCGTACATCGGACCAGTCTCTACGACAGCCGCGCTTGCTCCGCCCACGAACCTGACTGCGATCGTCCACTAGGATCTCCGACTGGGACGGGTCCAAAAGCTGTTTCTGCGCAGTCGCGCAATGATCGCGGCTGCGCTTTTTCGTCTCTTTTGGGTAACCGTCTCTCCGCACAGCTCAGACCATGAACCAAAATCAGAGACGGTTCTTGCCACATGAAGGCAATTGACAACCGTTGCCAGCGCTGACTAGACTCGCCCGTCTTCAACTTTCAATTTTTCTGAGCGAAATCAAACCAGAATTGTGTGACCCCTATGGCGAAGCGTTCTCGGATTGCGGTGGTTGGCAGCGCGAATATCGACCTCACTACTTTTACTGATCGGTTCCCCAAACCTGGAGAAACCATTTTTGGGGAAAAGTTTGATCTGGGCTTCGGCGGCAAGGGCGCCAATCAGGCCGTGGCGTCGCGACTTTGTGGCGCTGACGTATTCATGGTAGCGCGGGTGGGAAGTGATCTTTTCGGCCCTGCCACGATCCAGAATTTTCAGAAGCTCGGGATTGACGCGACACATGTGAAGCAAATTGATGGAGTGTCGAGCGGCGTGGCACCGATTTTTGTGGAGCCTAACGGACAGAATCGCATTTTCGTCGTGAAAGGCGCGAACGACTTATTGAAGCCTACCGACGTCGATGCCGCCGCGGATCTGTTGAAGTCGGTGGATTGTATTGTGCTCCAGTTTGAAATTCCGCTCGAGACCGTCTACTACTGCGTGAAGTTTGCGGAGAAGAATCGGATCCGGTGCATTGTGAACCCTGCTCCGGCACAGCCTGTGGATTTGAAGCAGTTATCCGGGCTCGACTACTTCGTCCCCAATGAAAGTGAAGCGGAAACTATCACGGGGCTACCTGTTCAGAATGTCGATCAGGCCAAAAAGTGCGCCGAGAAGTTCCTGGCGGGCGGCGTGAAGCGAATCATCATCACGCTCGGCGCGAACGGGTCGTTGCTGGCTGGCAAAGATGGGATGGAGCATATTCCCGCGTTCACGGTGAAGAGTATCGATAGTACTGGCGCTGGAGACGCCTTCATCGGCAGCTTCGCAGCATTTCTTGGCGAGGGCATTCCCGAACGCGAAGCGGTGCGCCGCGCAAATCTCTATGCGGGACTTTCCACGACTGGAGTGGGAACGCAGAAGTCATTCTACGATCGCGCTCGCTATGATGCGGAGTGGGACGCGAGAGAAACAGCGTAGCTCGACGCTCTCGCGAAATAGCGTCTTATCTCTGCTGTTGACCACGAACGACTGGAAACCCATGAAGAAACTTCCCGTACTGGTTGCAGTTGCCGCGTTGTTGTGCGGATTCGCGGCGGCACAGCAGAAAAAAATCAAGGTCATCGCTGATCAAGACAGTGCCGGGCCGCAAGGCACTAATTTCTTGTCACTACTGATGTTGCTCCGTTCGCCGCAGATTGATCTGCTCGGCATCACGACCGTAAGCGGAGATCAGTGGATGCAGCCAGCGACTGTATTTGCGCTCTACGCACTTGAGCAGACGGGACGACCAGACGTGCCGGTGATTCAAGGCGCCGAGATGCCGCTCGTGAATACTCCTCGCGAACAGGAAGCGCGTGAAGCGTTGTATGGGTCCTACGTGGCTTGGCATGGGTCGTTCAATCCAGATGCGCCGCCCGCAAAACAGACATGGGCTCCTCCCGGCGGATATCCAAAGCTCAAAGCGAAACCCGGTCGTGCCGCGGACTTCATCATTGATACGATTCGCGCGAATCCCGGCGAAGTGGTGCTTTATTGCGCGGGGCCACTCACTAATATTGCGCTGGCGGTTCGGATGGACCCGGGAATCGTGCCCCTAACGAAGGCGATCTACATCATGGGCGGGAGCAGCTCGGGCGGTCCGGAGCTGAATTGGTGGTGGGACCCCGAGGCAGCCGCAATCACGATGCGTGCACCATGGAAGCAAATTGTAGTCTCTCCTTTCGAAGCGGGTGCGCAAGTCTGGTCGAACGAACAACTGATGAAAAGAATCGTTCAAAAAGGCGGGCCGCTCGCCAACCACGTGAAGAGCTTATACCTCGACTTCAAGTCACCGGCCGGAACTTCATTATGGTCGATGATGTGGGATGAGCTTGCGGTGGCATCGATTGTCGAGCCGGCGGTCATCAAGAAATCGGAAACAATCTATCTGGATGTCGACATCACCCATGGACCGAGCTATGGCCACACACTTTTGTGGAAGAAACCCGAAGATGTTCCGCAATTCTTTCTTCCTTACAGCGGCCCAGATGGACCCGACCGTTCGAAATGGGCAGGCCATTTGACGCCGCCTGTGCAACTTCATCCCGCGAGCGTGCAGATGGAAGTTGATGTCAAGAAATTTGAGGACGTTTTCGTTGATATGATGAGCCACTAGCCTTGATTCGCGCGTAATGGCCACGCTGTACAAACCCCTTGGCTTGTATCAGAATTAGCCTCAAATTGCAGATTGGCAGACGTGCGTTTGGGGAAACTCTTGTACCTTAGGCCTACCACACTCAGTGAAGCCGTTCACACCTTAGCTGCTCATGGCGGCCAGATTTTGTCGGGGGGCACTGACTTCTTCCCTGCCCTCGGAGAGCGGCCGGTGACTGGAACGGTGGTCGATATATCGGGCGTGCAGGAATTGCGAGGCATCGCCCTTGAACCCAACTACATACGCATTGGTGGGCTGACGACTTGGACGCAACTCATCCGCGCAAACCTTCCCTCTTGCTTTGACGGGCTTAAGGCTGCGGCGCGAGAAATCGGGTCGGTTCAAATTCAAAATCGGGGCACGGTAGCCGGTAATCTATGCAACGCTTCACCCGCGGCCGATAGCGTGCCGCCGCTACTGGCTTTGGATGCTGAGGTCGAACTATCGTCCGAAAATGGCACGCGACGGATGCCGCTGGCAGATTTTATTGTCGGGAACCGCAAGACCCTTCGCCAAACAAACGAGCTCCTGTCCCGGGTATACGTGCCGCGGACCCTCGAGAATGCGCGCTCGGTCTTTCTGAAGCTGGGTGCCCGTCGATATCTCGTGATCTCGATCGCCATGGTCGCGGCTGTGGTCCAGAGAAACGACGCTGGCCTGGTCGCGGACGCGCGAATCAGTGTCGGATCATGCTCGGCCGTGGCGACGCGGTTGACGGATCTTGAGCGAAAGCTTATCGGAGAGAAGGCCGCGTTCGGACTTGGGGCACTGGCGTCTTCCGATCACCTCCAAGGACTCACACCAATCGACGATGTTCGAGCAACGTCTTTTTACCGTCGCGATGCAGTGTTGAGTTTGGTCCGGCGAGCGCTGAACGCCTGCGTGGGGAATAGGTAATGGCTACGGTCGCACATACGTCAGACACCGCGACTCAGATCAAGCTGGTGGTCAACGAACGTCCAGTGACGGTCAGCTGCGCTCCGGAGCGCAGGGTTTCTCGCGTGCTTCGCGAGAATTTAGGGCTGACCGGAACTAAGGTGGGCTGTGATGCTGGGGATTGTGGGGCTTGCACCGTGTTGCTCGACGGCGAGCCTGTTTGCAGTTGTCTGATCGCGATCGGACAAGTCGAGAATCAGTCGGTAACGACCGTGGAAGGCTTGAAGTCGCGGCCTCCTGTTTTTGATCATCTTCAGGACGCTTTTCTTCGTCACGGCGCCGCTCAGTGCGGGGCTTGCACACCGGGTATGCTCGTGTCCGCAACCGCCCTGCTTGAAAAAAACCACTCGCCCTCGGAAGACGAAGTTATGAACGCACTGGGCGGCGTGCTCTGCCGGTGCACGGGATATCGCAAGATTATCGATGCTGTTCGAGATGCTGCTCCAGTACTCGAGAGCTCGAAAGTAAAAAGTGATGCGGCAGTGGGGAGACGGCTTGCCCGACTGGATGGCAAGGGCAAGGTTGAGGGCACCGAGATCTTTGGAGCCGACGACATTCCAACAGAAGCTTTGGGGTTGCGGGTTGTTCGGTGTCCATTTCATCGCGCAAAGTTTCAATTCGGTGACCTCGCGACATTTATCTCAGAAAATGCAGGCGTCGAAACCGTTCTAACATCCAAGGATGTGCCGGGAGAGGATTGTTACGGAGTGATACCGCGTTTCGCCGACCAGCCTGTATTCGCCAGGCGGGAAGCAAGATTTCGCGGTGAGGCGATCGCGGCTATTGTTGGCGATGCTGGCATAATCGAAGCACTCGATTTAGCGACGTTCCCAGTGTCATGGGACGAGTTACCGGCACTTAAGAATGTCGATGAGGCGATGGCAACCGGTTCTCCTCTGTTACACCCCAATCGTCCGAACAACGTTCTCACCGGCGGTCGCGTCGTTTGTGGGGATGTGGATCGCGCTCTTGCTGATGCAGACTTCGTGGTTGAACGTGAATTCCAGACTGGGTTTGTGGAACACGCGTACATCGAGCCTGAAGCGGGATTCGCGCGGCGGGTTGGCGACCGGATAGAAATTCAGGCTTGCACGCAATCGCCCTATATGGATCGGGCCGACATCGCAAAGATCCTCGGAGTCGCTCCCGAAAAGGTGCGAATCATTCCGACCGCGGTTGGTGGAGGGTTTGGATCAAAACTTGATCTCTCAGTTCAGCCATTCTTAGCGCTGGCGGCGTGGCGATTAAATCGGCCGGTGCGGATGGTGTATTCGCGTACTGAGTCGATTGTGTCTACCACCAAACGGCATCCTTCGCGTATGCGCGGCAAGGTGGGAGCGAGTCGCGATGGAAAGTTGGTTGCGCTCGATTTCACCGCTGACTTCAATACCGGCGCCTACTCATCCTGGGGACCGACCGTCGCGGCGCGCGTTCCAGTTCACGCGTCTGGCCCATACGTCGTGCCGAACTATCGTGCGCTCACGCGGGCGGTGCATACGAATCTTGTGCCTGCGGGTGCGTTTCGAGGGTTTGGTGTTCCGCAAATGGCAATCGCGCAAGAGCAACTTTACGATGAGCTTGCGATTGCGCTCAAAATGGACCCGCTGGAATTTCGTGTCGTGAACTCACTCACCGACGAGACGCCAACGGTGACGGGTCAGGTTATCGGTAGCGGCGTAGGCATTAGAGCTTGCTTCGAAGCACTGCGGTCGAAATGGACGGCGGCGCGTGCCTCAGCGGAGCGTTTCAATGCGAAGGCATCGGGTAGCCTCCGGCGCGGAGTGGGGATTGCCGGAATGTGGTATGGGTGCGGCAATACGTCGCTCTCGAATCCATCGACCGTCCGAATTGGCCTCAAACAGAATGGCCGCATTGCTTTGCATCAAGGCGCAGTGGATATCGGACAGGGCTCGAACACGATCATTACTCAGATCTGCGCCGACGCAGTGAATGCTCCAATCGATTGCTTCGATCTGGTTTCTGCGGATACGTCGATAACGCCCGATTGCGGCAAGACTTCCGCTTCCCGGCAAACATTTGTTACCGGAAAAGCCGCCCAGATGGCGGGCACGGAACTCCGTCGGTTCGTTTTGCAGTTGGCGAACGCCTGCGACGATGCGGTGATCGAGTTCGGCGAAGTCATCTTGGCGATTCACGACTGTGGACATGAAAAGACACTCTCGCTCCGAGAATTGCCCCTGGATAAATTCGGTTACGTCCTGACCGCCGAGCAGACTTTTGACCCGCCTACCAGCCCTTTGAACAGCGATGGCCAGGGGATTCCCTATGCGGTCTATGGATTCGGCGCACACATGGCTGAGATTGAAGTTGATTTGGAACTCGGCACCGTGCGTGTTGTGAAGGTTGTTGCGGCACACGATGTTGGCCGCGCGATTAATCCCACTCTGATTGAGGGACAAATTGAAGGAGGAGTAGCTCAGGGTCTAGGGATGGCATTGATGGAAGAATTCTTCCCGGGCAAGGGTGAGAACCTGCACGATTATCTGATTCCCACGATCGGAGATGTTCCGGTGGTGGAATCGATATTGATTGAAGATCCGTCGCCGATCGGGCCGTTTGGCGCTAAAGGAATCGGCGAGCAGGCTGTGATCCCAACCGCGCCTGCGATTCTCAACGCGATTCATCATGCAACCGGGGCACGACTCTGCCGCACACCCGCAACACCGGACCGAGTTCGCGCGGCGATCGTTGCGAAGGCCTCAGAGGCCGCGGGAGACGCTCGTGGCTGATGACGCGATCCGTTGCGATGCCTGTCCGGTGCTTTGCTATATCAAGCCGGGCAGAACGGGTTCGTGCGATCGCTACGGTAATCATGATGGACAACTGGTACGACTCGACCCGCATGTTGTGCTGGATCGGGCGATGTCGCGGGGCGATTCGCTGGTTCCGTTTCTGCAGAGTGATCGCGAATGGGATGGCAGCATCGTGAAGCAACCCGAAACATTTATCACCGCGATTGGGGCGGGCACCACGTACCCGGATTACAAGCCGGCGCCCTTCATTATTTCCTCCGAAGTGGAGGGCGTGGATATGGTGACGGTCGTGACCGAGGGGATCTTTAGCTATTGCGGTGTGAAAGTGAAGATCGACACGGATCGTCATCTCGGCCCTGAGTGCAATCTCGTGCGGGCTAAGGGAGAACCCGTCGGGCACGTGACGACGAGCGAGTACGGATCACAGATGTTGTCGCTGGGCGGCGTGCGCCACCTGACCGGCGGAAGCCGAAATGAGGGAAGTGTCACGTGCGAAGTGTTGCTGAACCTTTGCAACGGAAAGCCCGCCGAACTGGAAATCGACGATGGCGCTAAGGTAATTGTCCAGGCAGACAAGCCTCCAATCGTAAACGGCGCTCTTGAAGAGCGCATGCGCGTGGGTTGCGGGTCCGCGACGATTGGGATGTTCGCAAAACAGTGGTTTGGAAAAATTGATGAAGTGGTGGTGGTTGATGACCACATCACTGGCGTGCTTTCGGAACACCAAGCGGGAAAGATGCTGGAGATTCCACCGACCGGAATCAAGATGAAGGGGCGTCGCTCCACACCCGGACGTTACTTCAAAGTGGCGGATCCGGGAACCGCTTGGGGCGGAACGAACATCACAGATCCACTGTCAATTCTCGCCCCTTTCGACGCGAAGGTTGCATGGCGCGGGCTACGACTCTTAATGGTGAGTACGACCGGTGAACACTACTCGTATTACGAGCTTGATGAAGCGATGAAGCCCCGAGAAACAGAACTTCCTCCGGATCTCCGTTCATCCGTGGAACGTATTAAGGAAAACTGTGAGCCCGCTCTATGTACGGTGCTTTTTATGGGCGGTGCAGGTGGCTCGTTGCGCGCGGGTGTAACAGAAAATCCAGTAAAGCTCACTCGCTCAGTGCGTGAGTCGTTGACGCGCGTCACATGCGGCGGCGCGCCAGTGTACGTATGGCCCGGAGGCGGGATCACGTTAATGGTGGATGTCAGCCGGATGCCGCAAAACGCATTCGGCTATGTTCCGACGCCGGCGTTGGTCGCACCGATCGAGTTCACTCTCAAGCTTTCTGACTATGCTGCCCTTGGAGGCTATACGGATCGGGTTCGTCCGGTTAGTTCGATGATGGACGAAGACGGACACGTTCGAGTTTCGCCACGGCCGGAGAATCCATGGCCGTTTGCAGGTGGGAACGATCGCCGATGAATACGCGCGCCCAAATAGGATTGCTGCCGGATGGGAAGAGATTGCATTTATCGGACGGTCCCATTGACATAGTGTTGCAAGCCTTTGGAGCAACATCCCACGTTCATGAGGCTTATCGTGCCGCCGCAGATCGGTTTTTGAGCGTGCTGGACGAACTCTGCGCTGAGCTGCCATTGCTGAGGGAGCCAGTTTTCGCCGGTACCGTCGCCCCAACCGGAAGAATTGCACGACGCATGTTTTACGCGGTACTACCTTACGCGGCGAATGTTTTCATCACGCCTATGGCGGCGGTTGCCGGAGCTGTGGCCGAAGAAATTTTGCATAGTATGGACGTAGCTGCGCCGGGATTGTCACGTGCCTATGTGAACGACGGCGGCGACATCGCACTGTACATTGGGGATGGAGAACGCTTTTCAGTCGGGATGGTTGATCGTCCGGAGCAGCCGTCGCTCTTCGGCGCAACGTTGCTCGATTCCGTGCAACCCGTGCGCGGTGTCGCTACAAGCGGGTGGCGCGGGCGTAGTTTTTCATTCGGGATTGCTGATGCGGTAACGGTACTTGCGCGAACCGCCGCTATGGCAGATGCTGCGGCTACGATTATCGGGAATGCGGTTGATTTGCCTTTGCATCCGGCGATCACTCGAAGAGCGGCGTGCGAACTGGCTCCGGACAGCGACTTGTGTGATCGTCTCGTGACGGTCGATGTGGGCGGGCTTACAGCGCGAGAAGTCAGATCAGCGCTTGGTTATGGTGTCGAGTGCGCCGCAGACTTAATTAACGGCGGACTCATCGAGGCCGCCGCGCTCCGTTTACAGGGGGAAACACGGGTTGTTTCGCAAGCTGTGAACCTGATGAAAAGCGAACGGTTGCACATTCGCGAGTCGGGGAACTTGATGGCGCCGCGCGCCTGACCTACCGCGCTGGAAAATAAGCGCGGTCTTCGTGAAAAACGTCGAATGCTTGAGGGACGAGTTCTCTTTCATCCAATGACCGTTTTCAAAGTTGAGATTTGCAATTGGAGTCTGGTACATGCCTGAGGTTCAAGTACGGAAGCGGTTAATCAGCGTGGAAGAGACTTTTCACGAAGGTGGACCGCTCGCTTCAAAGCCCCTGCGTCGAGCTACGGCGGTTGCTGTAATCCGCAATCCATACGCGGGTCACTACGTCGAGAACATCGCTCCTTTCATGGATGACCTCAAGCCACTCGGCTTGGAGATGGCAAAGGCGCTTGTATCGGCCCTCGGCGGAGACGCCAAGGCAGTTGAAGGTTATGGAAAGGGTGCGATCGTGGGAAGCGCGGGGGAAATCGAGCACGGAGCGTTATGGCATGCTCCCGGCGGTTATGGGATGCGAGAGGTACTGGGCGGCGCGAAGGCGATCGTGGCATCCACGAAAAAGGTCGGCGGGCCGGGCAGTCGCCTAGACGTGCCTATCACGCACATCAACGCGTCGTACGTGAGAAGTCATTTCGATTCCATCGAGATTGGGATCGCGGATGCTCCGCGGGCGGACGAACTCCTCCTTGCACTCGTGATGACCACCGGTGGTCGCATTCACGCGCGAGCGGGCGGCTTGAAGGCTTCGGAGATCAAAGGAGAGGACGGATTGCGATGAGCGCCAAGATCCGTAAGATCGCAACTTTTCTGGAGGAGACGCGCAGCGAGATGGGGCGCCCGGTTGATCCGCCGACGAGGCGAGCGGCGGCTGTCGCGGTGGTTGAAAATCCATTTGCAGGTAAATACGTCGAAGATCTTTCTGAGTTGATGGCGATAGGCGAGGAACTGGGCGAATTGCTTACACAGCGCGCGGTTGCAGCGTTAGGCATTTCTCCGGCAAAGGTTGAGAGTTATGGAAAAGCGGCGGCGGTCGGCGAGAACGGAGAGATTGAACATGCTGCTGCAATTCTTCATCCTAAGCTGGGAGCGCCGGTGCGCAAGTTCATCGGGAAAGGAGCCGCGCTCATCCCGTCCTCCAAAAAACGTGGCGGCCTGGGCGTGGCGTTGGACATTCCGCTCGGACATAAGGACGCGGCGTTCGTCCGTAGTCACTTCGACGGCATGGAAGTTCGCATCAGCGATGCGCCGCGAAGCAACGAAATCATGGTTGCCGTTGCGGTCACCGATAGTGGACGGCCGATTCCTCGCGTGGGCGGACTCACCAAAGATCAGATTAAGGGCGAGGATGGGCTTCGCTAGCTCGTCTGCAATGATTCCTTCAAGGACTTGGGGTTCAATGACAAATCGCTGGCAGAACTTTATTCAATCGACTGTCCTACACGCGTTCTTCATGTTGGTGATTGCGCCTTTTCTTCTGGCTCAAACCAAGAAAGCCGATCTAATCATCAGTGGTGGAACAGTCGTCTCCATGGATGGGCAGCGGACGATCTATGACGACGGAGCCATAGTTGTCACGGGGGACACGATCGTAGCAGTGGGACCGCGCGCGCAGGTTGAGAGTCAATATTCGTCGGCGCAGAGCATCGATGCAAAAGGCAAACTGATCCTTCCTGGGTTCGTGAATGGCCATACTCATGTGCCGATGACACTATTTCGCGGACTGCACGACGACGTCACGCTGAACGACTGGCTCTACAAATACATTTTTCCGGCGGAAGCGAAGAACGTAAACGAAGACTTCGTTCGCTGGGGCACACGGCTGGCCGCCGCCGAGCAGATTCGTGCCGGCGTCACGACATTTGCTGACATGTACTACTTCGAAGACGTGGTTGCTGAAGAGACCAAGGCCGCAGGCATGCGCGCCGTCCTGGGAGAAACGTTCATCGACTTCCCTGCGCCAGACAACAAAACCAACGCGGCGATGCTCGCCTATACCGAACGCTTTCTCAAGAAATGGACGGGCGATCCGCTGATTCATGCGGCGCCGGCGCCACATTCAATTTACACGTGCTCGGAAAAAACGCTTCGCGATGCCGCAGCCCTGGCACGCAAGTATCAGGCTCCGATTCTCATCCATATGTCGGAAATGAAAAAGGAATGGGAAGACAGCCAAAAACAGAACGGGATGTCTCCCGTGCAATATATGGACAAGATCGGCCTGCTTGGCCCGGATGTCGTGGGTGCACATTGCATCTTTGTCGATGAGGCGGATTGGAAGACGCTTGCGCAGAAGAAAGTCGGATGCGTGCACAATCCATCGAGCAACATGATGATCGCGAGTGGCGTGTCGCCGGTCGCCGAGATGCGGGCGGCGGGAGTTGCCGTTGGTCTCGGCACGGACGGCCCCGCAGGAAGCAACAACGATCTCGATCTAATGGAGGAGATTGACCTGGCCGCTAAATTGGCCAAAATTACGAAACACGATCCGCTGGCGCTCAATGCGAAAGCAGTGGTCGAGATGGCGACGATTGATGGCGCACGAGCCTTGCATATGGACAAAGAAATTGGATCGATTGAGGCCGGGAAGAAGGCGGACCTGATTTTGATCGGCCTTGATGAGCCGAATGCAGTTCCGATGTATGACGTCTATGCCCAAATTGCTTACGCGCTAAAGGGCAACGATGTGGAAACCGTGGTCATAGGGGGACGAGCGGTCATGCGCGATCACAAACTACTCACGGTCAATGAACAAGAAGCGATCGCAAAAGCGCGAGAGTACAGGAAATCCATTGCTACCTCGCTAGGTATGTCTCAGTAGGCAACTCGCCATCAATTCTTTACGATTTCGGGGACTTTGGTCGCCGGCGGCGTATTACGACTACGTTGTATGCTCAACACTCCATCGATCACCACCATGCCAATGCCAGGCAGATCGCCCTTCTGAATACTGTCGAGCAAATCCTTCCCGGAAGAGTGCTGCGCCTTGTCCAAGAAGACGAAATTGGCAGCGCGGTTTTCAGCGATTAGCCCGCAATCTAGATTTCGCTTGCGCGCAGTGTTTCCGGTCGCAAAACAGATAGCGACCTCTGCCGGAACATCGCCCAGTGAAGAGACCATGGAAATCATGCGCAGAATTCCCAGGGGCTGGACACCGGAGCCGGCCGGACAGTCTGTGCCAAGGATGACGCGTTCGAGTTGATTAAGAGAGCGCGCGGTTCGCACCGTCAGCAGCGCGGCTCGCTCGTTTCCATTGTGAACGATCTCGAGAGCTCGCGGACTTCGCTCACACAGGGTCACGATTTGATCGTCAGGAAGGGCTGTGTGGCCACCATTGATATGTCCGATGACATCGGGATCGGCCGCGAGAACCACATCCTTGTCGATGAGACCAGACCCCGGGATGGACGGGCCGCCGGTGTGAATTGTGCTTTGTATGCCGCACTTACGTGCCCAGGAAACCATCGTTGCAGCGGTGGCGCCGTCTTTTACACTGCCTAAACCAATTTCACCGAGGATGGTGACACCCGCGGCAGCCAATTCTCTGAAGTCTTCTTCAGTCATTCCCTGCTCTAACACCGGCGCTCCCGCGAGGACCTTCACTCCGCCCGGTCGAAAAGCGCTGAAAGCCCGTTGCGCAAAGATTGCCATCGCTTTCAGGCCAACGATGTCTTTCGGACGTCCCGGCGTATGGACTTCTCCGGCCGACACCATGGTGGTAACGCCGCCATGTAAACAGCTATCGATCCAGCCAATCTGGTTTTGGCGCGGAGTCCAGTCTCCGGCGACCGGATGTACATGACTGTCAATCAAACCAGGGCTTAGGGCTGTACCGTTCGCTTCTATCGTTAAAGTCGCGTTTGAAGTATCGACGTCTTTGCTTTTCCCAATCGCTGTGATCTTGCCGTTCGTGGCTACGAGGGTGTCTGCGTCAAGGATCGGCTGGCCTATATCACCACTCAATAGCAATCCGATATTGCGAATGACGAGCTTGCTTGGCGGTGTTCCGGTTTCCTGAGACATACGCAACCTGCCTTCTTCGCTTAAGACGGCGCCAGTATACATAGCTGTGGAGACGCCAGATCGGCTCGTCGTGCCGACTGGCACGATTGTCTGATGGACCGTAGAATCACAATTCTGACCGAGGGCCTGCGATGAGTTCCAATGAGACGATTTTATGGTGCGTGGACGCGCAAAGAGACTTCATGCTGCCAGGCGGGAAGCTCTACGTGCCTGGCGCTGAAAAACTTCTCCCCAATATCCGCCGGCTTGTCGATGCCGCTCGCCAAGGACACGCATTTCTTGTCTCGCACGGATGCTTTCACGTGCCGAATGACCCGGAATTCAGTTCGTTTCCCCCGCATTGTGTAAAAGGAACAGAGGGAGCGGAATTCGTAGAAGAAGCACTCACCGGAAACGCACATCGCGTTACAAACGAACCGGGATCGGGCCTCCCCAAAAATCTCCGGGAGAAAAATCACATCATTCTTGAGAAGCAGACTCTGGATATTTTCGAGAGCCGGCACGCGAACGACCTGCTCAAACGTCTAAACCCCGGCGCGGAGTTCATCGTGTTCGGGGTGGTCACGGAATATTGTGTGCAACTTGCAGCCAAAGGCCTCTTGCAGCGTGGCAGGAAAGTGGCCATCGTAAAGGACGCGATCGAGACGTTGAGTCGCGAAACAGGCAACAAAACGCTTTCCGAACTGAAATCGCTCGGCGCAGAGTTCATCACAACCGACGAAGCGCTGGCGCGACTGCACAGTACCAAGCAGTGACCGACGGTTACGGTTGACAACAGGGAGGGGAGTTGGCGTATGGTTCTCGGCACAGAATAATTTAAAGACCGAGAGTCCCAGCCCGGTCAGTTGTCGCAACGGCAACATAAATGGCGAGATCACTTCACGGCGCGTATCCGATTTCCGGCACAGTGAGCAGAACCGATTAACAGCAGGCATTGGTACACGTCCGCGCTGCGCAGTTGGGGTTTGAGTAGTTGGGTGGGGTAACAGGCGAGTTCCACGAATTTCTCATCGGGGCCGCCAAGGGGATATTGATGCTGACCAAGAAGACGCTGCTCGTCCTGCTTTGTACTCTGGTATTTCCGATTTGCCCTTTGCTCTATGGACAAGCCACCGGAAGTTTTTCCGGCACGGTTTCCGACAAGACCGGCTCAGTGATTACTGGAGCGAAGGTGACGGCTACCTCACAAGGCACCGGCGCAGCGCGCGAAG
>Ga0207645_10001365_pt1 | contig 20042 bp, 15 predicted proteins | sample KBSM53metaG_FD_184331 | JGI IMG/M metagenome (GOLD analysis project Ga0207645, IMG submission 184331) | Miscanthus rhizosphere microbial communities from Kellogg Biological Station, Michigan, USA - KBS M5-3 metaG (SPAdes) (version 2) | ecosystem: Host-associated > Plants > Roots > Rhizosphere >...
GAATTTTTGGTTTATCCTGGCTTAAGCCGGCGCCGGCGGCCAACAATAGCACCGCGGCAATCAGCGGTAAGACTTTAGCGGACACATGTCACCTGATGTCGAACACTTTTAGGTTAAATCGTGTACATGCCACATGATGTCGAACAGGTGTAGTTTCATGTTTGATGGTCATCACGGAATCTCCTTTTCGGGAATTGATAAGGGACGATGGTCACGATTGGTTGCCATGTTGGTTCGCGGCGGCGCAGTGCATGGAAACGAATTTGGTCTGCAGTAAGGTCCACGTGGGCGCGGACCAAACGATGAGGCCAAGAACTGTCTACGACAAAGGAGTGTCCGAGTAGGCTGACACGGCCATGGGCATCAGTTCTGCGCAAGTAGATGACAGAGCCTTTGGGGCGCGCTTGGAGATCAAACTTCCAAGTGGAGGGAAACAAGCGCCGGGGTGGGGCAGATTCGATGCGCAGGCGGGCACGCTGGCGGTAGGCGGCAACGTATCTAGCGGACTGGGATTGTAGGGCGCCGAGAGATTCGAAATGAAAGCGCTGCCAGATCTTAGCTTGCCAGCGAGCGTTGAGACTTTCGACAGCGGCTTGAAAACCGGTTTCTCTTGGGGGAGCAAAGACGGCGGTGACGCCCAAGCTCAAACACAGACGAATTACCCTTCCCAAAGTGTCACGGAACTGGTGAGCGCCTTGGAAACGAGTGTCGTTGTCGAATTGGGCGTAAGCTGGCAAGCCAAAAACTTTCCAGTGCTCGATCATCGCCTGGACTGTCGTACGGGCAAAGATAGTGCGATTAGGCCAAGATCCAATCAGACCTCCGTGCAGCGATATGGCGTTGAGGACTTCGACGTTGATTCCACCTTCGATGACCAAGCCTTCGATAACATCGAAACTATCGAGTTCACGGCTGCGCTTTGCCACCTCAGGCAAATACCAACCGGCTGGAGATGGTGGATGACGTCGTCGATACCTACCATCCAGAGCCCCACGCCGCTCCAGGATGCGCCCAATGGTTCGTATGGCAGGGATCTCCCTCTTACCTCTGGCAACCAAGTCTCGCTGGATTGCCTCAGCCCCGTATTCACCTAAGATGCTTCTGTCCTTGAGTTCAGTACGGATCCTAATCACCAAGTTTTCAATGCTTCGCTTGGTGCGTTGAATACGGTGAGGCCGCTGCGAGCGATCCTGCCAGTCGACTCTGCTCAGTCTTTTCCCCTCAGCTCGCTCAGTCCAGTAATGGACCGTGGAGAGGCTAACATGAAATCGACGAGCGACCGTTCGCAGCGATTCACCTTGACGCACGGCTCTTACCATCGCCTTGCGTCTCTCAAACGGAGAACTTTTTAACCATGATCAATTTGCCTTCTTTTGCGTTTCCATCGACCATAACAGAGCGTTCGACATCTCATGGCAGCTAGCTGTTCGACATCAGGTGGCAGTTACCGCCTCACCCCTTACGATTTCGTCGCGTGCAGCGCCGCATATACTTTCTCCGCCGTGATGGGCAGATCTTTTATTCTCACGCCGACGGCGTCTTCAATTGCATTGGCGATCGCCGGCGCCACCGGCGTGATCGGATTTTCCCCGATGCCCTTGACACTATAAGGGCCGACGCCGTCATTGCTGGCGACGATGACCGTCTCGAGTGGCGGAATATCCTTGGCTGTAGGGATTTTATATTCACCGAAATTCGCGATCTCCACCCGGCCATCTTGCACGGGAAGATATTCGATCGTGCCGTAACCGATTCCCTGAACAACGCCACCGTCGATCTGGCCCTGATGGCCGATGGGGTTCATTATCGTGCCGGTGTCGTGCGCCGTGGTAAGCTTCAACAGTTTTACCTCGCCTGTCTCAACATCGACTGAGACTTCGGCGACTTGCGCGGCGAAGGCAGTCACCGGCGAATGCTCGTCGTCGCGATTCACCGCTTCGCCAATCACGGAGCGGCCTACCTGCTTTAAGAGATCGGCCCAGCGCTCGCGGCTGTTCGACCGCTTGTGCACGAGCAGATTGCCCGCGAGCTCGATATCAGCGTGCGGCCATTGGAGCAATTTCGCCGCGAGCGCCAGCAGCTTCTCTCGAGCCTCTGACGCCGCCTGAAAAGCCGCGCCGCTGGCAACGCGCGTGCCGCGGCTGCCGCCGATACCGGAATCGAACGGCACACCGGAATCCGTATCATGGACATCAATCCGAATTTCGTCCGGATCGCACGACAGCTCTTCGGCGACGATTTGCCGCATCGTCGTATACGTTCCGGTGCCTTGTTCAAACAAACCGGTGTGAATGACGATCGAGCCGTCGGGGTTCAAGGAAATCTTTACCGAGGTATTGCCTCCGCCCGGGCCACGGTACCCCATGGCAACGCCGCGGCCGATGTTAGCCTGCTTTGGCGATTTATACGCCGCCGCTTTGAGTGCCGCTCGAAGTGTTTCCTTCGCTTTGATCCCGCGGTAGTGACCGCCGGTGAGCGTTTCGTCGCCTTCCTCGATAAGATTCTTCCGACGAAATTCGGCTGGATCTATGCCGAGCTTGCGTGCTACGCAGTCCATGTGCGACTCGGCGGCAAAAAATCCTTGAGGCTCGCCGGGCGCCCGCATCTGGCCGCCGGGCAAATTGTTCGTGTAAACACGCGAAACCGAGATGCGCGAGTGCTCCGCGCGATAACAGCCGCTTGCGTGCGCGATGCCGCCGACGACAGCTCCGGGCCTGAATCCGCCATATGCGCCGGCGTCGAGAAAGGCGTCCATCTGGTGCGCCACAATAGTACCATCGCGTTTGACGCCGGTTTTCAACCGCATCACCGCCGCATGGCGCGGCGCGCTTGCAATAAATTCTTCGCGATACTCCATGATCATTTTCACTGGTCGGCCGCTACGAAGCGCAAGCAAATAGCAAATCGGCTCGTCAACGGGAGCGCCCTTGCCGCCGAAGTCGCCGCCGATCGCCACGGGATGGATGCAGACTTTCTCCGGGGCGATCCCGAAGGCATTGCACATGCTCTCCCTCAATCCTTGCGGCGCCTTGTTGGGAGACCACATTTGCACGCGCTCCTGTTCGTCGATCCAAGCCAGGCAGCAATGCGGCTCTAAAAATGCCTGGTGTACGCGCGCCACCGTAAAAGCATTCTCGACAATCACATCGGCTTGGGCGAAACCCGCATCGACATCGCCGCGGTTAAACACATCGTGGGCAAAACGATTGGTCGGAGCGTCGAGCGGTTTCGGAAGGCCTTTATAACTGCCGACATCTGGATGAATGATCGGCGCGCCTTCCTGCAGCGCCGCCTCGGGATCGAATACCGCCGGAAGTTCTTCGTAGTGCACCTCGATCAGATCGAGAGCGTGCTCGGCTTGTTCGACGGTGTCCGCCGCGACCGCGGCGACGCGCTCGCCCATGAAGCGCGCGCGGTCCTGAGCCAAAATGGCGATGTCCCGATAGCGCCGGCCGTAAAGGATGCCGCGAACGTCATTGCCGGTCAGGACGGCGCGTACGCCCTCCGCTCTTTCGGCCCGCGATGTGTCAATGCGCACGATCCGCGCGTGCGAGTACGGGCTGCGCAAGGTCTTCGCCCATAGCGTGCGCGGCAACAGCACATCGGCGGTGTAGCGCGCCTCGCCGGTGACTTTGCCCGCGTTGTCGGTCCGCGCTACCGGTTGTCCGATGACTTGGTAACTCACGCGTCCTCCAGTTGTTTCTACTTGTCAGTCTCAGGTTTCTAGTTGGCCAGAAACAAAAGCCAGGAAATAGAAACTTGCAATTACAGATATTCCTTCTCCTCGTAGTACTTCACCGCACCGCGATGAAGCGGAATCTGCAGCGGACATTTTTCGGTGCCACGGCAAAGATTTCTCATCTCCAACGGCTGATCATCGTCGACGGGAATAAGTTTCTGTTTCTCGTCGATTGTCTGAATCGCCGCATAGGCAACGTTGTCCGCCAGCCAGCGATGCGTTACCAGCGCCCAGCCACTGTAATCGATTGTTAGCGCGTCGTCGTTGAGTTGCGGATAGCGGCTTTTCGGCAATGCGGTTCTCGTATAACCGATTTGCTCGAGCTTTTTGACGATCGCCGATTCGATGGGAATAATTTCATAGCCGTTATCGAGGGCCTGATCCAGCCAGCCGCCAGGGGTACTGACACCTTCGTCGAATACGGCGTTGATCGAGCGCTTGGCAAGCGCCTTCATTCGCTCCGGCGCAAACGGTCTGCCGCACTCTTGAACTTTTCCACCCCAGCGTTTGATCTTGTCGAAGGACAATCCGTACAGGGAAAGTATTGTCGAGATCGTGTAGTAAGTTCCGTTGTTGACGCCGGACCTGCGCGTCGAGACGTGCAGCGGAATTTTTCGCTCGGCGATGTCATAGAGGGACCGCACGCGGAGATCTTTCGACACCACGAGCGCGATGCGATCCCATGACGGGAAACAGGCAAGCACGCGCAACGGCATTTTCTGTTTGTAGTAACCCTTGCCACGGTAAGCCATGGTCACCAGCGCCGCCGGATTGACATACGCGATATCCACCTGCCGCGTGCCGACCTCGATGGGTGCGCGCATGCCGCCGTAAACATCGCCGTTGATACCGATGCGAAACTCCGTCGGCCCCTGATCGCGCCTTCCGGAGGTCAATGAAATCGAGAGCTGGGTAGCCAATCGTTCCGAACACTTGCTGAACACGCCCGCCGCCAATTCCAATCCGGTAATCGCACGAATTTGCGGCGGCGCAAGATTCGTCATCATAGCTTTGTTCCTCTTCGTCGATCCAGGTCGTTTGCTGTTGACCGGCCAATATCAAAAACCGACCTGATATGGTAGAGCAAAATCGCGCAAACTGGCGCACGCGGTCTGAATCAAACGGGAGATGTAGGGGCGACCGGCGGTCGCCCATGTACGCATTTATGAAAACTGAAAACATGTTCAAAGTTCGCAAAGAAGATCTCCACAACTTTACTCGCGAAGAAAACGAAGCACTCACTCGCGTCGGCCCGGCTACGCTGATGGGAAATTTCATGCGCCAGTACTGGATTCCGGTGGTGCCGACAGCGCATCTGAAAGAACCCGCCGGAAAACCGCTGCGGGTTCGACTTCTCGGCGAAGATCTAGTGCTGTTTCGCACAGCGGCCAATCAAGTCGGGCTGATCGGCGCTTTTTGTCCGCATCGACTCGCGCCCCTCTATTTCGGCCGCGTCGAACAAGACGGCCTCCGCTGCGCTTATCATGCCTGGAAATACGCGCCGAGCGGTAAATGCATCGACATGCCGAATATTCCCGTGGATCAGCAGTTCAAGGAGGATGTGCAGCACCCTGGCTATCCGTGCCTCGAGCGCGGCGGCATCATTTGGACCTACATGGGTCTAGCGAAGGATTTGCCAGAGCTGCCGGATTTCGAATTTCTCCGCGTACCCGACGAGCATCGAATTTATCGGCTGTTTTACCAGGAGGGAAATTATCTCCAGGTGCTCGAAGGCGGTATCGATCCGACCCACGTGATGTGGCTGCACTCGCCTTATGATTTGTCCGACGAAGAGATGAACGCTCAACAACCCGCGCAGCAGCGCGCTGCCAATCGTGCCGGCGTCAGCAAGACTCCGGAAGACGTGGAAATCTTCGATCGTGAGGCGGGGTTCACTTACGGCGCCAAGCGCTCCCTCGGCGGCGGAAAAACGTTGTGGCGGGTGAATCAATTCATTTTGCCCTTCTACACCATGCCGCCGGGCGCGGATCAAAAAGCCGCGCGCGCGTTCGTGCCGGTGGACGATGAGAACTGCGTGAAATGGCAAGTGCGCTGGTATCCGACGGAAGAAGTCGCCAGGAACACTAAAGAGCAGGTGCGCGAGTCATTCCCGGAAGAAGCCTACGATCCGCCGACGAACTCGATGCCGTTCGGCCACATCCGTATGAAAGCGAAACGCTCCAATGATTATCTGATCAATTGGGAAGTTCACAAATCGCGGCGCATGGGCATTGCCGGCGTGAATTTGCAGGATGTCTGTGTGACAGAAAACCAGGGGCCTGGACCTATTCTCGACCGTACCAAGGAGCATCTCTGCGCCGGCGACATCAGTACGATCAAAGCAAGGCTGAAGTTATTGAATGCCGCGAAGGCGTTACGCGAAAGAGGCACGGTTCCACCCGGCGCGCGCGACCCCAGCGTTTATCGAGTCCGCGGTACTTCGACCGTTGTTTCGGATAACGTCAACTGGGTTGACGGCGTTATGGACGAGATGACCGTGCCGCCAGTGGCATAATTACGAGTGTCAGTATCCAAATGTCCCAACGCAAGAATTCCTGCAGGCTCGCGGCGGTTCTGGTTGGTTTGGCCACCGCGTTTTCGCTTCCCGCATTCGCTCAGACAAATTGGCAGACCGAATGGATGCAGCGAACCGAGACCGCAAAGAAGGACGGCAAGATCGTCTTCAGCATTCCGCCGAGCACGGAGCTACGCAGGGCATTGGAATCCTCTGTTCGAAAAAAACTCGGCTTCGAGATCGAAGTCGTTCCCGGCACTGCAGCCAAAATCATCCGCAGGATTGCCGACGAGTATCAAGCCGGCGTGCGTTATTTTGACGTCATCATCAGCACCTTCGACAATCTCGAGCATAGTCTGATTCCGATGGGCGCCATCGAACCCCTCGAGTCGAATTGGATTTTGCCCGAGGTGAAAGACGCGAAAAACTGGTGGGGCGGTCACATCTGGACCGACAACTCCAAACGCTTCGCCTACTCTCCATTTGCATACATGCAGGACAATATCTGGTTCAACAGCGATCAGGTCAAACCGGAGGAAATCCGCGTCTATGACGATTTATTGAACCCAAAATGGAAAGGGAAGATCGGTATGTGGGACCCACGCCAGGGCGGTGCCTCCGGTGGCAAATGGGCATTTCTTTGGGCTAACAAGGGAGAATCCTATTTGAAAAGACTCGTCGAGCAAATTTCCTTGATCGCGGCGGATCGGAGACAGGTCGCCGATGCACTGGCCAAAGGCAGCATCGCGATTAGCATCGGCCCCACCTATTACAGTTTTGTCAATTACATGAAGTCGGGGTTGCCGGTGAAGCCGCTGCCGCCGATTAAAGAAGGCACATACGTGTCGATGGGCAATGGCGGACCGGTGGTGATCAAAAATCCGCCCCACCCGAACGCAACCAAAGTATTCGTCAACTGGCTGCTCAGCAAAGAAGGTCAGGAAATCTACTCGCTAGCTCAGGGACAGGCGACCCGCCGTTTCGATGTGGACACCAAAGCCATGGAAGAGTTCGGTATCAGAGCCGCGAAGGACTACATCACGGTGGATGAATTTTACAAACAAGAAAATCAGAGTGAAGACAAAATCAAATCGGTGCGCCGTCCGGCGCAGGAGTTCGCGAAGAAAATTTTGCCTTAAAATGCAATTCGCAGGGCAGATCTAAGTGTCTGCCCCTGATGGATACTGAGTACGCGAAGTAAAGAAAATCCCTCCTGCCTCCCTTTTACAAAGGGAGCTATTCGAATCCTGAGGTTAATTGTGGTGAAGTCGTTTGCATCGAGACTTCCCCCTTTGGCAAAGGGAGATTGAGGGGATTTCTAGGCGCAGGACTGTAACTAAATAACCCCGACCGCTTTCAGCTCTGCCAATCTTTCTTTCGACAACCCCAGCTCGCCACAAAAGATCTCCTCGTTGTGCGCGCCCATGGGTGGGCCGAGAAAATCCACCGAGCCCGGCGTTGCGGAAAACTTGGGCACGACGTTTTGCACGATCGCCTCGCCCAAATCCGGATCGGGCACCCGCACCATCGCTTCGCGAGCGCGGTATTGAATGTCTCGGAACGCATCTTCCATGTCGAATACGGCCGAATAGGCGACGCCGAATTTATCGAACTGCTCGATCACTTCCTGCCGCGTGTGCTTGCCGATCCAATCTCCGACAATGCCGTTGATTTCGACCGAGTTCACCACGCGCGCTGGATTGTCGATGAACTTGGGATCGGTCGTCAGCTCCTTCCGTCCGATCGCTTCAGCCAAACGCAACCAGACGCTCTGTGTGCTCGCAGCAAGGGTCAAATATTTACCCTCCTTGGTTCTAAACATCGAGCTCGGCGCGACGTAGGCGACACGGTTGCCGGTGCGCATGTGCACAGTCTTCATCTGATCGTACTGAATGGGATCGAAATCCAGAAAACGGAAAACCGCCTCGAAAAGTGCAAGATCGATCACCTGTCCTGCGCCGCCGCGAACATCGCGGTGATAGAGCGCCATCATGACCGAGAGCGAGCCGAAGATTCCCGAGATCAAGTCGCCGAGCGGATAACCCGGTGACATCGGCGGTCCGTCGGGCTCGCCGATCAGATTGGTGAGTCCGCTCATCGCTTCCGCGACCCGGCCAAAGCCCGCGCGCTCTTTGTACGGTCCGGTCTGGCCGAACCCGGAGATGCGTAGAAGAATTATCCGCGGATCGATTCCACGAATGACGTCGGCCCCGATGCCCCATTTTTCGAATGTTGCGGGGCGGTAGTTCTCGACGATGACATCTTTTCCCTTGATCAGTTGTTTGAACAGCGCCGCGCCCTCCGGTTTGCCGAGGTCCAGCGTGATGCAGCGCTTGTTACGCGCCACCGATTTCCACCAAAGCGGGATGCCATCTTTGATCGGTTCGAGCTTGCGCTGACCGTCACCGTATTTCGGATGTTCGATCTTGATCACGTCAGCGCCGAAATCCGCGAGCAACACCGTCGCGAACGGCGCCGCGACCATATTGCCCGCGTCGATCACGCGCACGCCCTTGAGTGGCTTGTTTTCGCTTTTTTTCGCGAGCGGGAAATCGTAATGTTCCTTGATGTAGTCGGCCATCGTTAAACCGTCACCTTCCGCTGGCATTTAGCCACAAACAGCCACGGAAATAAACCGAGCAGCGCTGTCCGGGTTTGTTTAACTTCACGGTTAAGATATTCGAGGTGGAGGTCAAGCATTCTGCGCCTCGCCCCTCGATACGCGACCGCAACGGTCGCTACTCGGGCAATCGGTCTCCACGGTGCAGCACTAAGGATTTTTCGCCTTCGTTGAGTATATGCGTTTAATTTCGGATCATTTGACGCTGTGCCGCAGCGTGGCTTAGTATCGCTCTCGCGTGAAAATTTTTTTTGGAGGACAAAATGGCGGAACAACCACAAATCGTTACAGGGCTGGGCAAAGCGGAGCTGCATCGCATTCTTGTGCGCGGCTACGACTTGAACAAAGAGTTAGTCGGCAAGATCAGCTTTACCGATATGACTTCGCTCATTCTGCGCGGTCGGCTGCCCACAGGCAACGAAGCCAGAATGCTTGATGCGCTTCTCGTCATTCTCGTCGAACACGGCATGGTTTCGCACGTCATTGCCGCGCGTCTCATTTATCACTGCGCGCCCGAAGCGATGCAAGCCGCGGTAGCAGCCGCGCTCTGCGGGGCCGGCAGTGTTCATCTCGGATCATCCGAGTGGTCGGCAAAAATGTTGATCGAGGCGCTGCCGCGCGATGCGCAAAACGCGGATTTGGCGGCGATTGCCGGCTCGATTTACGATGATTACTCGAAGCGGAAACAGCGTATGCCGGGCATCGGCCATCGCACCCACGCCGAAGGCGATCCGCGGGCCGACACGCTATTTGGCATTGCCAGAGAGACCGGTGTGTATGGAAGATATTGCGACCTGCTCCAGTCATTATCGAAAGTAGCGACGGAACGACGCAAACGACTTATCCCCGTCAATGTCACTGGAGCGATTGGCGCTATCGCCCTCGACATGGGCTTTCCTTGGCAGATTACCAAAGCTTTCGCCTTAATCGGCCGAACACTCGGAGCGATCGGTCACATTGCCGAAGAAATACAGAACCCGATGGCGACCCAGATCGACGCTGCGGTGAAGCAAGCAATCGTCTATGAACCGGTGCGAACCTGATGGAAATTCGAATTGAGGTCGGGTGTCGGGTTCAGGTGGCACCGTGCGGCGGCCCCGGGAGATCTACCACAAAGGCACAGAGAGGCGCGGAGCAATCAATGATTGACTCTCTGCCCGACCTTGTGTCTCAGGGGTGATTACTTCTTCTCATTGCTCGCTTTCAGCCTTTCTGTTGTAATGCGCGTGGATTCAAGGAGAACCCATGAGCTATCAAAACATTCTTACCGAACGGGTTGACAAAATCGCCGTCATTACAATGAATCGTCCGGAGAAGCTCAATGCCTTGAGCTACGAACTCGCCTGCGAAATCGACGAAGAATTAACCAAAATAGAAAGCGACGATGAGGTTCGGGCGGTCATTCTCACCGGTGCCGGCCCGCGCGCCTTCTCCGCCGGCGGCGACATTATGCAGATGGTCAAATCGACGCCGGAGGAGATGGCTGCGCGCACCGAGATTCGCCGTGAGGCGAATTGGCACCTGGCGACTTTCAGCAAGCCGATCATCGGAGCCATCAACGGCTTGGCGTACGGCGCCGGCGCGCAATTGACCACCATGCTCGATATCCGCGTCGGTTGTGAGCACGCCGAGATTCAGTTTCTCGCTGCCAAATACGGTCGCGCGAATTCCACCTGGTCCTTGCCTTTGGTGGTCGGCATGCCCAAGGCAAAAGAGCTCCTTTACACCGGCCGACCGGTAAAAGCGGAGGAGGCCGAGCGCATCGGTCTGCTCAATCAACTGGTGCCCTGCGCACAATTGCGCGCGACAACGCTCGAAATAGCCAAACAGATCAGCGAAAACGATCCGCGCATGGTGCAAGGCATCAAACAACTACTTAATGACGATATTGGGCTCGGCTGGCGCGAACGCTTCGACGCCGAACAGAACGCGCGCAAAAATAGGTTGAAGGCCAACTCACCGCGGGAGGGTTTCAAAGCTTTTTTGGAGCGCAAAGGAATAAGTTAGTCCGTGCCACAACACAATGGTGTAGTGTCGCATCCGCGGTTTGCCTTGCCACAAGTATGTCATTTCAATTCTTCGATAGTCTGTCAGAAGATCTTCCTCGAAGTACCGTTGACACTTTGCTTCCTTCTTGAATATATCTCCGCCAGATCATTTGATTTCTCGAGCGTATCTCAGGAGTTTCATTCATGGCTCTCAGCGTTGAAGAAAACGAACTGATCACCCACGTCGGTCCAGGCACGCCTTGCGGCGAGATGATGCGCCGCTATTGGCATCCGATTGGTTTGAGCGCCGAGCTCAAGAATCGGCCGATCCGACGGCGGTTATTGGGCGAAGATTTGGTAATCTTTCGCGACGATCAGGGCAGAGTCGGGCTGCTCGCGCTTCGCTGCGCGCATCGCGGCACTTCGCTCGAATTCGGCCATATCGAAGACGGCGGCTTACGCTGCTGCTATCACGGCTGGCTCTACGACATTGATGGAAAGATTCTCCAGACACCCGGCGAGCCAGCGGAGAGCACATTTAAGGATCGCGTCCGGCAGAAAGCTCACAAAGCTCAGGAACTCGCTGGAATTGTTTTCGCCTACATCGGCCCGGATCCCGCGCCGCTGTTGCCGCGCTGGGACGTACTGGTGCGAGAAGACGGCGTGCGTTCGCTTGCCGCGCGCCTGATCCACTGTAATTTCCTGCAGACTGTGGAAAACAGTGTCGATCAGCATCATTTCAAGTGGCTGCACCGGACGCCGAAAACGCGCTTGTGGAGCGATGAAAGGCTCACCTCCGAGGTGACCGAGTTCGGCATTCGCGATACCTTCACGCGCACCGTGACCGAAGGCACTTTCATGACGGTGAGCCACTACTTGTTTCCTAACATGAACAAGGTCGGCTATCACTTGAACGAAGATCATCCCGCGGCATTCGCCGCGACCCATGAAGGCTATGAAGCGTTGCGCTGGCGGGTGCCGGTGGACGACACGAACACCATGCATTTCACTCTTTATTTCGCGCCAGTCATCGACGGAAAAGTATCGGCAAGAGTGCCCAAGGACCAGTCCACGCAGGGCTTAGGCGACAGCACGCCGGGCAAATACCGCTGGGACGACGAGACCGGCTGGATTGCGCGCGGCGATCAAGACCGCTGCGCCCAGGAGAGTCAGGGATCGATCTTCGACCGCAGCGGCGAGCATTTAGGTAAGTCGGACGAAGGCGTGATTATGCTCCGGCGTATGTACAAGGAGTGCATCGACGCGGTGCAGCGCGGTGAAGACCCCGTCGGGATCATCCGCGATCCGATGAAAAACAAAATTCTCGCTCCGGTCCCGGGTGAGTTTCAGGTAAGCTGATCGGAGGCAGGATGAAATCCGCAAAGACGGCGTTGCGATTGAGCTTACCTCTGCTCGCGCTCACTTTTATCGTAGCGTCGCATCTCCATGCAGCGGATAGCATGGAATCGCTTGTCACCGGCGCTAAAAAAGAAGACGAGCTTGTCTTCGTCGCCGGTGCGCAAACTTTCGGCGGACGCAAAGGGCTCTCGGAACTCGAAGCGGCGTTCAACAAGCGCTTCGGCCTGAATATGAAAATCAGCTTCGCCGCCGGCCCCGACATGAATGCCCGCGCGGCGCGGCATATCACTGAAATTAAATCCGGACGAAAAGTTTCATCCGACATTTTTTTGGGATCGCAGTCTCATCATGCGCTGCTGCACAAGGAAAACGCCTTGGAAAAGGTCACCTACTCGGCGCTTTTTCCATGGGTGACCAAAGAAATGGAAATTTTTCCAAATGAATCGGTGCTGACCTACACATCGCCCAACGGTATCGTTTACAACGCCAACTTGATTCCTAAAGACAAGGCGCCGAAAAATTACGCCGATCTCGTCGATCCAAAATTGAGTCCGACTTGGGCGGGCAAGATTGCGATTCCACCCTATGTCGCGTGGCTTGCCGAGCTCTCCCTTGTCTGGGGTCAGGATCGCGTTAAGGACTACGCGCGCAAGCTTGTCGCCATCAGCGGCGGACGTTTACGCTATAGTGAAGAGGAGCGGGTAGTGAGCGGAGAATTCCCCATCATGGCGAACTTTGGCGATGCGTTGAGCGCGATGTGGACGTGGCAGCCAAAGGGCGCGCCACTGGTCGCGGTGCCCGGTGTCACGCCGGTCAATACCGATTATTTTCAACTGAGTGTGCCCAAAAACAGCGTGCATCCCAATCTGGCCAAGCTCTTTGTTGCGTTTATGACCACCAAAGAAGCCCAAGGCGTGCTGCAGAAATATGAATCACGAAGCTCCCATTTGGTCGAGGGCAGCTTGATGCAGAAGTATCTAAAGGAAACCAAAATTATGGTTCAGGAGCCAAAGTTGTCGATCAACTATTATTTGAAAAATGAGGACGCAGAAGGACTACAATTCAAAGAGGAACTGGCAAAGATTTTAAAAGGATCCTGATGAGCTCCTGGTGCCTTTCGGCCGTCACCCCCCCGAACGCTTTTATCGAGGGTCCAGTTCCGGATTAGCTAGATTCCCGCTTGAAATATGCGGGAATGACGACCGGGAATAAACGTCGTTCCTGTCAACCGGAGGTTGCTTGATGTTATCCAGAGACGAAAACGACCTGCTCACGCGCGTCGGGCCCGGAACACCGTGCGGCGAAATGCTTCGGCGCTACTGGTGGCCGATCGGGTTCAGCGAACTCGTTGCAGAGAAGCAGAGTCCGACCAAAGTTCGTCTACTGAGCGAAGACTTCGTCCTTTTTCGGAATGGCGCGGGACATCTCGGCTTGCTCGAACTGCACTGCTCCCATCGCGGCACTTCCCTCGAATTCGGGCGGGTCGAAGATCAGGGAATTCGCTGCTGTTATCACGGCTGGCTCTACGACACGGCGGGCCGTTGTTTGGAGCAGCCCGCCGAGCCGGCGGACAGCACATTCAAAGAACGTATCCGCCATCCGGCCTACAAAGTTCGGGAGATCGCCGGTTTTATCTTCGCTTACTTGGGTCCTGATCCTGCGCCGCTCTTGCCCCGTTACGATTTATTCTTGCAAGAGAATGGCGAACGGGTCATCGGCGCCGGCACCGAATACTGCAACTGGCTACAGCGCGCGGAAAATTCCGTGGACCAGACGCATCTGGTCGCGCTTCATGCTCCCGAATACCCGCAGATGGCGCTAAAAAGGCCGGAGATTGGCTGGCAGAAAACTGTGTACGGCGCCAAGGTTACGATGCACGTGCCCGGGGTCTCCAAACCGAAGCATTCGCATTGGGTGTTTCCATCTCACACGCGGCATACGACCGCCCGCAAGGACCGCGTCCCGGATCATGCCATTCGGTTTCGAGTGCCCACCGACGACACGACGACGAAAACTTTCTGGTTGCGTTTTACGCCGAACGACGAAGCGAACCACGGCCGCCCGCTAAGGTTAAAGACGGTGGGCTTTGAAGACGACAAACCGGGAGTTTACACTCGCGTTAACGACGGCTGGTGGGGCATCGCATCGCATGATCAAGACCGCGTTGCCCAAGAATCTCAAGGTGAGATTTACGACCGCAGGAATGAACATCTGGGCGCTTCGGATGAAGGGGTTATCTTGCTGCGCCAGACCATCAAAGAATCCATCGATGCCGTACGCCAAGGACGGGATCCTTTCTGGATTCTCCGTAGTCCCGAAGAAAACGAAAAAATAACTTTCGACGCGAGTATGGCCGAAATCGCCGCCCTCGGTTGACTCCAAGAGCGCCAGCGTGGAACCGGCGTTACTGGTCATCTTTTAGCTTGTACTCTTCGAGTTTGCGGTAGAGCGTGGTGCGATCGACACCGAGGATTTTCGCTGCCTCGGTCTTGTTCCCGTTTGTCGCGTCCAGGACTTTCGCGACATATTCCCGTTCGAGATCGCGTAGTGTGAGCTGCCGGGTTAGCGCTTGAGCCAAAACGACCGATGACTCGCCGTCGCCGACAACATTCGCCGGCAGATCTTGCAATCCTATTCGAGATCCCTTGCCCAAAAGCACCGCGCGCTCGATCATGTGTTCGAGCTCCCGAATGTTACCTGGCCAATCATAATTCTTAAGCGCGGCCAGAGCGTCCGCATCGATCCCGTCCACCTGATGTTTCGCTCCGGCGGCAAACTTCTCGACGAAATGCCGCACCAGTAGCGGCACATCATCGCCGCGATGGCGTAGTGGCGGCAACTCGATCCTAATCACGTTCAGCCGGTAGTAGAGATCTTGGCGAAATTTATCGCTGCGCACCAGTTCTTCGAGATTTCGATTACTCGCGGAAAGCACGCGTGTATCGACTTTTTCTCCTTGATTCGCGCCCAGCGGACGCACTTCCTTATCTTCCAAGACGCGCAGGAGTTTCGTCTGCAGCGTCACCGGCAATTCGCCGATCTCGTCCAAAAAGAGCGTCCCGCCGTTTGCCTCGCGGAACAGACCGCTGCGGTCTTTGCGCGCATCGGTGAATGCGCCGCGCACATAGCCGAACAGCTCACTTTCGAGCAGCGTTTCCGGAATCGCCGCGCAATTCACCGCAATGAAGGGCCCGCTCGCGCGCGAACTGTTGGCATGAATCGCCCGCGCAATCAGCTCTTTTCCGGTACCGCTCTCCCCTTCGATGAGGATATTGGCGGGTAAGTCACTCACTTGCGCGACGGTTTCGAGGATTTTTTGCATCGCCACGCTCTGACCGATAATGTTCTGGAATCGGTGATGGGCCCGTACTTCCGTACGCAGGCGCTGAACCTCTTGTTCGAGTCGTTTTTGTTCGAGCGCGCGTTTGATCTGAATTAATATTTCCTCATTACGAAATGGCTTAGTCACGTAGTGAAATGCGCCGGCGCGCATCGCCTCGACAGCGCTTTCGATGGTGCCGAAGCCTGTGATCAAAAGCACCAAAGCGCCGTTATCAATCTCGCGCAGTCGCTGAACCAGCTCGACACCGCGCATCTTGGGCATCATGAGATCGGTGATAGTCAAGTCGAAATAAGATTGACGAGACTTCTGAAGTGCCGTCTCGCCCTCATATGCAACATCGGTCTCGTACCCTTCCTCGCGCAACAAATCGATCAGCAGTTGACACATCGCACGATCATCGTCGACGATGAGAACCCGGCCGTGGTTGGCGATCGGCTCCTGGGTAGCGGGAATCATCGTGTTGCCGCCCTCTTTTCCCAAACCGCATCTTCCTCACGGTCTGTAGGGAGAAGAATGCTGAATCGAGTGAAGCTGCCCGGCTCACTTTGCGCGCGAATTTCACCGCCGTGGTCCTTAACGATGCCATAGCTCACCGAAAGACCGAGCCCGGTCCCTTCGCCGATGTCTTTGGTTGTGAAAAAGGGGTCGAACACCTGACCGATGTGCTCGGGGGAGATCCCTGCGCCATTGTCTTCAAATTCGATGCACAACCGCGGCTGCTTATCGTTCGCGGCCTCGTTTGCGTCAAGAACACGCGCCGCGCTGATTTTAATGCGGCCGCCGTAAGGTAATGCCTGCAAGGAATTCACCAATAGATTTAGGAATACTTGCTGCAATTGATCGGCATCAGCAGAAACCAAAGGCAATGATTTGTCGGCTTTGAGATCGATGATGATGTTCTTTTCGGCAATCTTATGCTCGAGCAGCCCGATCACCTTTTCGAGCAGCGTTAACAGCTCGACCCTACGGAAGGCCGGTTCACGGCGGCGCGAAAATTCGAGCAGTTGACGTACAATCCCCGCAATTCGATCGATCTGAGAGCGAATGGTTTGCAAGTTATCGTTGACTTCTTTCTGTGTGCGCGGCCGGCGCAAAAGAAACTCGGCGCGGCCACCGATAATATTGAGAGGGGTGCCGATCTCATGTGCTAATCCGGCGGCGAGTTGCCCCACGGAAGCCAACTTATCGGACTGACGGAGGCTGCGCTCGAGATTCAACCGCTCACGCTGTTCTTGAACGAGTTTACGGTAGAGCTCCTGGAGCCGATGGCACATTTGATTGAACTCCATAGCCAGCGAGCTGATCTCATTGTGTCCTTCGACCTCAAGCCGCTTTTCCCAATTGCCCTCGCCGATCTCGCGGACGCCGTTGATCAGTTGCTTGATGGGTTTCGTGAGACTCCGTTGAACCAGGAAGACAATGACAAAACTTAGGAGCGCTATCAAAACCACGGTTGTCAAAATAATCCGGTTACGGCGAGTCTCCAGGGTCAAATTGTAGCCGACCCCGCGCCGCGCAAGAACAAAGGCCCCGACGAGACCGTTATTTCTGTCCAGGATCGGTTCGATCCGATAATAGACCGGGTGTGCAGGGCTCTCGATGTACCCATCGATCGCCTTGCCGCTTGTCAAGACCGCTTTTGGGTCGATATCGAGCACCATGCGAGGATCAAGAGCAGGGTACCCTGCCGTATCAGTCAAAGAGGCGGAGGTCGCGATCGGCTTCGCTGATGTATCGTACACTACGACGGCATGGATATTCCCTGACTGTCCAATGTTATCGATGAAGCGTTGCGTTGCGTTGATATCGCGCTCATCACTGTAAATGTAGCGCAACGCTGCTTGGATCGAGTGACTCAAGCCTATCATCCCAACGCGCATTTCTCGCAGCGTGTTTTCTCGATCTTGTTCTATGCTCCAGTAGCCGTGGAGCGACATGATGATAACCAATGTCGCCACGAATGATAAAATGAGTTTGGTTCCGAGATTCATCGGTTTATAGACCTGCTCGTCCTGGGATGACCGTATCAGGTCGAATCATGTGGTGATTTGCATCAGCCTGTGGGTATTTGCAACAGCGTTATGGCAGGCCACTTTCCTCGTCAATTAGCCTCACAGCCACTCACATAATGGATCGCCGTGGCATCTTGCAACAGTGCTTCGCTTGATTGATCACGCTAAAGATTGATTACCAATTGATTCTGACGAGTTAAGTAATGGCATCGCAATTGCGGAACCAGCGCCAACAAACATGCTGATTGTGCTCAGCGCGTTCAATGCTTTTAGAGGAGGATGAATATGTCAGTTTTCAAAAAAATCTGCACCGGGCTTTTGCTGTCTTCGCTCCTGGCGCTTGCCGGATGTCCAGGGATGGCTCAGCAGGGCGGATCATCATCAGGCGACTCCGGCAATGAAGCACCCCCGGCAGAAGCGCGATAGCTTCTAGGTTTGGCCACAGCACTTCGGTGGAATTGTCCGTGAGCCGGAGTGCTGTGGCAGATTTTTTTGCTGGTCGCCCAGGGATAAAAACTTGCGGCGATTTTGTGTTTGCGCTCCCCTGCGCGCAAGAGTAGTTGTCCGTCGTCGCATAGGTTGCTGGCGTTATTTTTTGTAAAGCGCGTCAATAAACCCGCTCTGCTCGATCCGTCTCACCAACGACGAGTCGATAATTAAATTAGCATCGGTCTGTTTGGCTTGAGGATATTCGAGGGACAAAATATCCAGTCCGCTTCTGATCACCGGCAGCGAAGGCAATGGCACCTGCTCCATCTCGCCGACTGTCGATTGATACGATTCCTCCATCACTTCGTCGCTGGCACCGCGCAAGTATTTGCGCCAAACCGCGATGCTCTTTTGCTTGTTGGTTTTAAAGATTGCGATCCCTTCAATCAGCGCCTTCGAAACTCTTTCCAATAGCTCACCATTTTTGCTGACGGTCTGCCGCAATGTCGTCACGGTATTGTAGGGATATACGATTCCGAGTTTTTCGTAGCTGACCAATTCTCGGAAGCCCATTTTCTTGGCAAGCAAAGCCTGAGGACCCGAAAACGAGGCGGCATCGACAACACCGCGTTCCATCGATTGTAAAGCCAGGGCGGGTTCTCCGACCGGCAGTAGTCGCACGTCCCGGTCCGGGATGAGATTCATTTTGCTGCGCAACACATAGCGCACCATTGTATCCGCCAGTGCGCCGGGTCGGCCGGTGCCGATAACCTTGCCCCTTAGATCTTCCGCGCTTTTGATCTCAGGCTTGCTGACGATCACGCCCGGCACGCGATTAACGAATGTGAGGATGATCACCTGATCTTTGACGCCGAGAACGTGGGAAGTCAGAGCGCCGGTTCCCGTCGCCACAACCAGTGGAGTCTCACCGCTCATCAACAACTGCTGCGGACGCGCGCGGCCGGCATAGACAGCTTTGAGATCGACCCCGTACTTCCTGCCCAGGCGATCCTCAACCGCAATCCAGAGCGGCACATAGTGACCGGAAAACGAGGAATAGCCAATCGTGAGAGCTTCATTCGCCGGCGCACCGGCGACTGGAAAGGTCGACGCCATTTCTATCACGACTGCAAGCCATGCAGCAGTGAGGAAGAGCCGCTTGGTCCGCGGAACCCCTTCATGGCGGCAAAATGAGATCAGTTCCGTTAACATCCGGCGCTATGTGAAGTCAATAACAAAGCGGTTATCGGGAAGGTCTTTCGCGCTCAACAGAAAATTATTGTGGCGCAGCACATCGATTGGTCTCGACCAATCGAACATGATAATTAAACGTCATCGCCTGATCCGCGGTCCGCCCAGATCCGACAGACGCGAACGGTGACCGATCAGAGCCGCAGGAGAAAGTATGCCGACCTCATCCATCAAAACGCCTGAGTGGCGCGAGCCACAGCAAGGCGAAAACGCCGGGATCGGAGCTTGGAATCGACCCAACTCGCCCTACGACAATTTCATGGAGAGCGAAGGTATACCGATCCATCGCGGCATCGGCGTGCATCGCGTCCAAGACCTTCCGCTCAGAGACTGGAAAAGAACCGCCGGCAAGGGAACGTTTATCCAGTTGTACGGCACGGAGGGTTTATGGGGTTGCTATGTGGTCGAAGTTCCCGGCGCTGGCGCCCTCCTTCCCGAACATCACATGTATGAAGAAATCTATCTTGTCGTAGAGGGTCGTGGCACGACCGAGGTTTGGGTGGAGGGCACAGTCAAAAAACATCAATTCGAATGGCAGACCGGCTCGCTCTTTTCCATTCCCATGAACGCCTGGCATCGTGTCATCAATGCGCGCTCCACACCGGCGCTGCTACTGGCCGCAACCACCGCGCCGAACATGATCAACCTCGTGCGCAATACTGATTTCATCTTCAACTGTTCCTACGTCTTTCGGGATCGTTACAGCGATGCGGAGGATTTCTTCAAGCCGAGCATGGATATTGAACCTGATCCGCTCCGCGGTCTCGCGATGAGCCGAACCAACAT
>Ga0207645_10001370_pt1 | contig 20018 bp, 10 predicted proteins | sample KBSM53metaG_FD_184331 | JGI IMG/M metagenome (GOLD analysis project Ga0207645, IMG submission 184331) | Miscanthus rhizosphere microbial communities from Kellogg Biological Station, Michigan, USA - KBS M5-3 metaG (SPAdes) (version 2) | ecosystem: Host-associated > Plants > Roots > Rhizosphere >...
ATGCTGCCGCTGTCATACACGATTTCGCCGTTCGTGCGACGAATCGAGAACGAACGGGCGCCCGCAGCAGCAAACACGCCTGCACTCTTCAAGTCATTCACTATACGCAGACGATTCAGCGGGGCAGCGGCGCCGGTCGTGGTACGGTCGACGTTGTCCTCGCGGAAGTCGCCTTCGTTGGCCATCACCAGGAACGTCTCCCCCTTCCACTTGTAGGTGGCAATCGAGTCTGGCATGTAGAGTCCCTTCGCCGCGACCGACTGGAACTCCACCTTGTTGTCGTTGTCGATGGGATCGATTTCATTTCCCTTCAGGCTGAAATCCTTGGCGCCGAGGCCGATGACTTCGATGAATTGGCTGGACGCGAGATCCAGCACGGCGACGCCATTGGCTTCCTGCAGCGTAACGAAGGCGAGCGTGTCGTCGTGGTTGATCGCGATGTACTCGGGTTCGAAGTCCATGCCAGTGGCAGCCGGCAACCGCAGGAAGGTGCCCGACGTCGGGACACCCTGGAAGAGGGCCCTCTTCACCGTGCGGGTCGCCAAATCGATGATGCTGACGCTGCCCGCCGGATCGACCGCCTGATACGCGGCATCAGCCATACGGTTGGGCGTGCCCTCGTTGGCCACGAGCAGCTTGCTGCCGTCATGTGTGAAGGTCAGCATGTCGGGCAATGAGTCGACGACGACCTCGTCGCCACTCTGCTCTCGAGACAGCGTGTCGTAGAAAAGCACTTTGCCCGGGTTACGGCGATCGCAGGAGGGACACGCCGTTGACTGGCTCTCGGCTTCGACGGCCAGGGCGGCAAGACCATTGTGGATGGCGACGCTGTTCACGGCTCCGTGCGGCGTCACATCGATGTGCGCGACGAACGCTCCAGTGTCGGCGTCGATGACGTCGACGCCTACGATTCCCGCGACCCAGATCGTGTTGGTCCGGTGATCGAAGGCGGGAATCTCCGATACCTGAGCCGGGCTGGTGGGCCCATACGTCCACAGCTTGGTAAACGTGAGCGTGGCCTCCGGCTTCTTTGCAACGAGGGGCTGGTAAGCTCCTGCCATGAGGGCCAGTGCCGCGGCCCCACTCAAAACGAACCGTAACGTATGCATGCATCCTCCTGCCAGAATCTATGGAAGAGGTACTACTTATCAACGGGTGGTAACGCTGGTACAACAGCGACATGACGGTTCGGGAAGATTAGGCGAGCCAGGCAGGCAGGATTATGAAGTCCTATTTTCTGACGACCGCGCTGCTCGCAGCGTCGTGCCTTTCAACGCCGGCGTGCTCTTCGCCGCCGTCGAGCGTTTCGACGCCGGCGTCATCGGCGGCTCCCGCGACACCTGCGCCGCAAGTTGAGCAGCCTGATGGCATTGTTCTGTCGGCCGGCGCCCGCCGCATCGAACAGGCGCAGGTACGCATGCGCGATGGTGCGCGGCTGAATGCCGACGTCTACCTGCCCGCAGCAACAGGCCGGTTCCCCGTCGTCCTGATTCGAACGCCCTATAAGACCGAGATCGGTCCGCGGCCCGTGTTCCTCAACAAACTGATCGAGGCAGGCTATGCGATCGTACAGCAGCACGAACGAGGGCGCTTTCTTTCGGAAGGGGACATGCGCATGCTCGGGCGCGCCGATGAGGACGGCTGGGATACGCTCGATTGGATCGCCGCGCAGAACTGGTCGAACGGCAGGATCGCGACCTACGGCTGTTCATCGTCAGCCGAGAATCAACTGAAGCTCGCCTCGCTTGGTCATCCCGCACACAAGGCGATGATCGCCTACTCCGCCGGTGTCGGTGTCGCCGAGGCAGGACCGTTTCGTGAGCAGGGCAACTTCTGGCTCGGCGGCGTCTGGCAGCAAGGCTGGGCCAACTACTTCTTCTCGGAGATGCCGCTCGCGTGGCCGCAGCTTCCACGCGGCCTCAACGACGCGGACAGGCAGGCAATGGCCAGGGCCTTTGCCTTCGAAAGCGGCACCGTCGATCTCGAGCCGAAGGTCTACGACCAGGCGCGTATGCATCTGCCGATGATCGACATGGGGAAGGCGGCCAATGCACCGGACACCGAGCTGGAGGAGTACCTGCGGCGGGGGCCTTCGCATCCTGACTGGGACGATGACCGCGTGACGAACGCCGATGTAATCAAAGTGCCGGGTCTCTGGGCGGAAGCGCTCTACGACATCTCCGCGCGTTCGACGGTGGCCTTCTTCGAGAAGACGCGCAAGGAGAATCCGCCGGGCAATCAGGCCATCGTGATCACCAACGGCCAGCACTGTGGTTTCAGTCGAGCGACGGAGTCGACGAGGGTCGGCGATCGCGATCTCGGAGATATGCGAATCGACGTCATCGGCCGCCAGATTGCCTGGCTGGATCGCTGGCTGAAGGATGACGCCTCGGCGGCAACGCCGAAGAGTCCGATCACCGTGTACATGGCCGGCGCCAATCGATGGACAGACTTCGCCTCTATCCCGTGGGCCGGTCGAGATCCGTCGCGTGTGTTCTACCTGTCAAGCGGAGGACACGCGAACACGCTGAATGGCAACGGCCGGCTGCTCGATGCGCCGGCCACCGCGGTCGGCACTGACGCATTCATCTACGATCCCGCGAAGCCGGTGATCGCGCACGGCGGCGCGATCTCCGGTGTCGGAACCGATCAGGAAAAGAATGACGGCGCGTACGATCAGCGCCCGATCGAGGAGCGCGAGGATGTGCTGGTGTATACCAGCGAGCCGCTCGCCGAGGACCTCGCGGTCTTCGGCTATGCCGAAACAGAGCTCAACGTCGGCTCGACCGCTCCCGATACCGACTTCACGGTGAAGCTCGTCGACGTCGCGCCGGACGGAACTGCCTGGAACATAGCCGACACGATTCAGCGCATGCGCTATCGTCAAGGCGAGGGCAAGCCGATCTTCATGAAGCTTGGCGAGACCTATCGGGTCACGCCACCAGCCATGCTGGTGGCCAACGTCTTTCTCAAGGGTCATCGCGTGCGTGTCGAAGTGTCGTCGAGCAATTTCCCCAGCTACGCCCGCAACCTGAACACCACAGCCGATCCGTATACGAGCACTCAGATTGCAACCGCGCGCAATAGCGTCGTGAGCGGTGGAATGTCGTCCCGGATCGCTTTACCGATCGCCATCCCGGGAGAAGTCCTGAGCCCGCGGCGATACTCGTCTCTGCGCCGCTCCCCGCCGCAGGATTTTGCCGGACGGTGATCGTCCGATACTCTCTGAGCCATGTCCTCACCCGCTACCGACCGACCGGTGTCGAAGATCCTCGACCTCGAAGTCAAGGATGCCCGCATCCTCTTCTCGCCAATCTGGGAAAGCCTGGTGGAAGAGATTCCCCGTGAGAATCTTCGTTTTCCGAAGGAAATCATCCTGCTTGGCGGCGCTCCGGGCTCGGGCAAGGGAACGCAAACGCAGTTCATCTGCGACGCGCGTGGGCTGACCTGCCCGCCCATCGTGATGAGCGAGCTCCTGACCACGCCCGAGATGGAGAAGATCAAGGCCCAGGGGGGCATGGTCGGCGATAAGGAGGTGCTGGCCGTCCTGCTTCGGAAGCTGCTGGAGCCGACCTATCGGGATGGCGTCGTGCTCGACGGCTTCCCGCGCACGCCGGTCCAGGTCGAGTTCCTGAAGCTGCTCGTCGACAACATCAACGAGCTACACAACCAGTTCGCGGACACCCCGCTCGCCATCCATTTCCGCCGGCCGACGATTCACGCGATGGTGCTGTTTGTCAGCGAGAGCACCAGCATCGACCGGCAGCTCGGCCGCGGTCGGGAGATCGCCGATCACAACCAGAAAGTGGCGGAGACCGGCATCGGCACGACGATCGAGCTGCGCGCGACGGATTTGTCCGAAGACCTCGCCCGGCGGCGATATCAGGTCTTCAAAGAACAGACGTGGGCGGCGCTCACGTCGCTGCGGCAGCTCTATCACTACCACTTCGTCAATGCCGAAGGTCCGGTTGCCGACGTGCAGGCGAACATCCTGAAGGAGCTCAAGTATCAGAGCTCACTGGAGCTGGATCCGCGCACGTTCGCACGGGTACGCGCACTGCCTCTTGCCGAAGAACTCGTCGTGCACGGTCGACAGGAGCTGGTCAAGCGGCTCGACAGCTACGAGTTCGAACACACACAGTTGCTGACGCAGGTCGTGGCGCTCATCGCGGCCAAGTTCATGCCGATCATCGAGAGACATGCGTTGTCGGGGCGGGCACACGTGAACTCGGAGGATCCGATCTTCAACGAACCTCTGGCGATCCCGATGTTGATCGATCTGTTTTCCGAGCGCGGCTACCACGCGGTTGTCGACAAGACCATGCAAACCATTCCTGAGCGAATCGACCTGGTCACCGGAGAGATCAAGGTACGCACCAAGGCCGTCTACCGGATACAGATTCACTTCGAGGCGTCGAAAATCAGGCGCGGGTGATGTCACGGCGTCGTTGACGCGCCTGAAGCCCTGCTCACCTTGGGTGGGTCGGCAAACGGGGTGATGCCAAACTTCGGATACACCTCGCTCGGAAAGTAGACGATGCCATCTTTGACCACCATGCGAATCGTCTTGATGGCCTTCAAGTCCTTCGTCGGGTCGCCCGGGACGAGAAAGAAGTCGGCGAGCTTTCCCTTTTCGATCGAGCCGAGCTGGAGGTCCTGCCCCAAGTAGCGCGCCACGTCGAGCGTGGCGCGCGTCAGGATTTCAGGCGCCGTCATGCCCGCACGCTGATAGAGCTCCAGCTCGCGGTGAAACGTGAACGAGCCGCCGGTGTCGGTGCCCATCACGATGAACACGCCACGATCGTGGAGCGCCTTCACCGTCGTCAGGATCTTCTCGAATGCGTCACGATAGGCTTTGTCGTCGCCAGGAGCGGAGGTATCGCTCATCGCCTTCTTCGCGGAGCGCTGATAGCCGATAGGCATGTGATCGAGATAATCCGGTGCCCCCGGCGGCGTTTCACCGTCGCGGTTCTGCGTCAGCGCCTCGTGGATGTTCAGCGTCGGGTCGATGGCGACCTTCCGGGTAACCATCAGGTTGAGTGTCCGCTGCACGTCCGCCACATCCAGATCCAGATCCTGCAGCCGTCGGAGCGCGGTGAGCCGCAACAGCGTGCGCGTGTCCTCACCCGGCTTGAGGACCCATCCGAGCATGAATTGATTGATGTGAGTGATCTCGTCATAGCCGGCTTCGATCATCGCGTTGGCAGTCGAGAAGGCAGGTACGTGCCCCGCGACACGCATCCCGAGCCTGTGCGCCTCCTTGACGATAGCCGGCACCCACGCCGGGTCCATGCTGTTGTAGATCTTGATCTGCCAGTAGCCGCGAGCCCCGTACCACCGCACCGCGTCAATCGCCGCCTGCTCGCTGTCCACGACGATGCCGCTGTTGGAGTTGAAGGGACTCTTGCCTTCGAGGAAGCCGCTGCGGGTGATGCGCGGCCCGCCGATCATGCCGCTGTCGATGCGCGCGCGCAGTTCGTCGAGCACCGCGTTGTCATTCCCCATGTCGCGTAGCGAGGTGACGCCCGCCACCACGTTGAGCAGTGCTTCGTCCTGCGACAGGTGGCCGTGCATCTCGTACATACCGGGCACGAGCGTCCCGCCCGCGCCGTCGATGGTGACCTCACCAGGGGTCCCCGGACTCTCGATCGCCTCGACGGCGGCAATTTGCTTCCCACTGACGACAACCGCCCTGGGCTCGGTCAACCTGCCTGTCGATGGGTCAAAGAGGCGAACGTTTCGCACGCGTACCGGCGCGTCGTACTTGTGCGCGACTTCTTTCTCGATTCGCACGTAGTTGTCAGTCGACATCTTCGCGGCGACTGCCCGTAGCCGCTTCTCCTCGCCCTCATACCCCTGACGGACGATGACGAAATCGGCGGTCATGAATGCGAAGAGATCGCTTTGCGCGTCGAGAAGGATGTAGTCCGGCGTGAGATTGATTCCCGTCAGTGCGTAGGCCGTGACTCGTATCTGCCCCTGGGCACCGGATACCGTCAGCGCGTTGCCTTGTTGTTCGAGTCGCAAGCTGCCGCTCGGCAGTGCCGGCATGTGCCGGTCGGCGTCTCTCAAGAGGGCTCGCGCGTAGAGACCGAGTGCCCAGGGACTCGCGCCCTGCGCCACGTAGATGCTCGGCTCCTTGAGCGTCGTGCTTCCCGTACCAGTCGGATCGGTCCACGTCGCTGCGTTGCCCGTCAGCGCAAAGCGCTCGTTCACCTTGCTGCCGAACGTTGTCGCGCCGGTGATCGTCCAGGCCGTCGGGAGGCCTGACGCATCGGTCGTAATCGTCTCGGCGAGAGTTGGGCCGCGTCCGTTGTCCTTGAAGTCGAAGTCAATGACCGCTCGCGTGCCCTGCACGTCTGCCTTCAGATGCCCGACGTTCTTCTCGCCGATGATGACGACGAAGCTCTGCGTGGCAGCCGTGGCCAGGCATGGCATCAATGCGAATGCGCAAAATGCGATCGCGAGCTGTGCTCTCTTCATTGCGATTCCAATCGAGTCAACGCTTGTCGACGACGACCTTTCCGTCCTTCAGCACGACCTTGGTTTTCAGCATCTCGTAGACATTCAGCGTCGGGTTGCCGTCGATCAGGATGATGTCGGCACGCTTTCCCGCCTCGAGCGTCCCGATCTGATCGGCCATGCCGACATACCGTGCCGCGTTCGGCCCGATGATCCTGTGAATGTCCGCCATCGAGAACACGATGCTGTATGACTTCAGTTCGTGTTCGAGCACGACGAGATCCGCGGCGTTCTGATCGGTCGAGTACGACATGGTCTGATGGTCCGGATCGGCATCCCAGATACGGCGGGCGTTGACGATCGTGTAGCCTGCCTCGGTGCCGGTCGCACGTCCTTTCGGATCGCGGTTCGCGCCGGCGATCGCCTCCGGCCACGGCTTGCCGTCCCGGAAGCGAACCGTGTTGTCCTTCGGCCACTGCACCGCGGCGGGCGCAGCTGACAACGTGTCGACGTTCGGCGCGCCGAAAGCGATCAGGCCGGCGACGATGGAACCGGTCTGCGCGACTTTCTCTGCCTGTTCGTACGTCGTGAAGTCCTTGTTCGGCAAGTGCACCAGGCGAGTGACGCCGGCATCGATGGCGGCGACCATCGCGGGACTGCTGACGGCGTGCACGTTGACCTGGATCCCGACCTTCTTTGCCTCGTCGACGATGGCCCTGAGAACTTCGATCTCGGACTGCGGCGGCGCGGGCTCAGGTGTCAGTCCGATCTCGCCAGTGTGCTTGATCCCCTGCGCGGCCAGCGCCTGAACCGCCGCGCGCGCCTCGGCCGGCGTCTGGCGCAGATTGATCTGTCCCGATGCGATGACGCGCGGGCCGACGATTTCGCCCTTCTCGATGCGGTCGCGCAGCGCGATGTTCGCCTCGGCGGGGCCGCCGCCGGCGAGCACCGTCGTATAGCCCGCCTCGAGCACCGACTTCATCTGCGCCGCGTCGTAGTTGTTGACGTGCTTGTGACCGTCGATGAAGCCGGGCATGGCGCTCATGCCTTTGGCGTCGATGACGCGCAGGCCCTGCGTCGGCGCCGCACCGGCGGTGACCGACACGATCTTGCCGCCGCGCACGACGATCGTGCCCGACTCGATCACCTGGCCGCTCCCGACAATCACCCGGGCGTTGGTGATGGCGACATCCTGCGCCGAGACGAGGCTCGGCACAATCAATCCGGTCGCGGCTATGCACGCCACTCCAAGCATTCTCTTCATTCTTGTCGGCCTCGTATCTATCGTCGCTCGAGCCGCTGAACGAGCGCGCGTGCGCGCGCGAGCACGCTGTTGCGCTCGAGCAGTGCCTGTCGATCGCCGTCTGGCATGCGCAGGTTCTGCGCCGTCACGTTGACGAACTCCGCATCGTCGAGGCCGGGATCTGGCGGTTCGGCGTCCAGCGGAAGAACGGTGACCAGCAACTGCGCGAGGCGCTCGCGCGCAGTGCTGAGAGGCCCGAGCTCCTCGTTCGTCAGCAACTCGGGTATGGCCTGCACCTTCGCGAGTCGATAGGGCTTGCGCTGATCTTCGCTGAGGACACGAAAGGTCGTCAGTCCGTGAAGCAGGATGATGTATCGCCCATCGGGCAGCTGCTGGTACTCCTCGATTGTGCCGGCGCACCCGACGTCGCGGATCGGCGGCCGTCCTTCGTAGTCCTTCTCGTGCCCAGGTTGCAGCATCACCATGCCGATGATGCGATCGCCTTTCAGGGCATCGGCGACCATCTCACGGTAGCGCGGCTCGAAGATCAGAAACGGACGTCTCACGCCCGGAAAGAGCGAGACCTCGGGCAGCGGAAAGAGCGGGATCTCAGGCGGAAGAGCGGTCGCCGTTGCCGAGCCAGACGCGCCTTGCCGGGCGTCTGGCTGTTGAACGAGGAGCAGGGCCAAGGTGAGCGCGAGCAGCACGCCCACCAGTCTAGGACAAGTTCAAAGGTCAAAGGTCGAAGTTCAAAGTGTGCGTTGACTTTTAACTTACTTGCCAACTTTGACCTTTAAAAACTTTGAACTCAGTTAAAGGGCGCTTCCACCTTGTAGGTTTTCCCCGAAACGTCCTTCGCCGTGATTCTGACCGACTTGATCCGGGTGACGCCAGGGCGGAACCTGGCACCGCCGGCACCCGAAAACAGGTCGTAAGGCACATCACGTTTCGCGCCGGATTCCAGGCGCGGCAGCTCCCGCCGGTACGGAGCCAGTACTCCCGACGGCACGAGCTCGATCAGGCCTTCGGCAAGCGCGTTGCCGGAACGGTTCTCAATGGTGATGTAGGTCGGTGATGTGGTGAAGCCGACCGCCGCTTTGGGATCCTGGGCCGAGGCACCGCAGCCAGTTGCGATCAGCGCCCCGAGAACAATGCACGCCATCGTGCACGGGAAACTCGCCAAACGTTTCATACGCAGCTCCCTTCATGAACCTTGGAGGTCGAAGAGTGCCGAACGCCGCTTGTGAATGAGTCGTTTCCGCCGCCGCCGAACGAGGAACCGGGCGAAATCGTCGGTGAGTCAGGAACGTTAATACGCCCGTAGCCCGGTGGAGTCAACAGGCTCTTGAACGTTCACACGTCGAACTCGCGCGCGGGCGTACACTCAGCGGCCGCGAACCTGGAGAAACGCCGATGACTTCAGACGCAGCGATTCGAAGCTTGAAATCCGAGATCTCGGGTCAGGTGCTCACGCCCGTCGACGGAGGGTTCGATGCCGCGCGCGCGGTGTTCAACACCATGATGCGCGGAAGGATTACGTGCGGCCTATGGCGCGAAGTTCGAACGGCTGTCGCTGCTGAAGCTCAAATACGATCCACACAATGTGTTCCGGATGAACGAGAACGTCACGCCGGCCGTGTAACTAAGTTCAAAGGTGAAAAGTTCAAAGTGGGAAAGTAAGTTGGAAGTGCACCAGTGGCCGCAGAACAGGCCGGCCGTACTTCGGACTTACTTCTCAACTTTAAACATTCCACTTTGAACTTTCAGATCTCTAGCTTCCCCGTGCTGTCGCCAAAACTGTCTTGATGCACGTCGAGCTTGTCGAGCAGTGACAACATCAGGTTCGACATCGGCGTGTGCGCCGGGAACACGAGATGGCGATCCCCCTTGAGCTGTCCTGACGCGCCGCCGGCGACGACGATGGGCAGCGGATCGTGATCGTGCTGGTTGCCGTTGCTCATGCTGCTGCCGTAGAGGACGACTGAGTGGTCGAGGAGGTTGCCGTCGCCGTCGGGCGTGGTGCGCAGCTTCTCGAGGAAGTAGCCGAGCATCTGTACGTGATAGCGGTTGATGAGCGCAAACGAATCCATGCGCGCGCGCGCGTTCGAATGGTGCGAGGCCGTGTGGAAGCCGTCGCGCACGCCGCTCCCGGGATACGTCGCGCCGCTCGTATCGCGCGCGTACATCATCGTCGAGATGCGCGTGATCTCAGCCTGATAGGCGAGCACCTGCAAGTCGAACATCAGCTTGATGTGATCCTCGAACGCTTCCGGCACGCCGACGGGCGCCTCCGGGACGTCGGGATTACTGGCTGACTGTTTCTCCGCCTTCTGAATACGGCGCTCGATTTCCCTCACGTTGTCGAGGTACTCACCGAGTCTGGCGCGGTCTCCTGAATCGAGGCCGGTCTGCAGCCGCCCGACCTTGTCGGTGACGGCGTCGAGAATGCTGCGGTCCTGCTGTTTGCGAGCCAGGCGCTGCGCGGCGTTGGTGCCGTCGCCGAACAGGCGCTCGAAAACGACCTGCGGGCTGTTCTCCATCGGCAGCGGCAGCGCGTCGTTTCGCCACGAGATGGTGTTGTAGTAGGCGCACCCGTAGCCGGCGCCGCAGTTGAGCGCCACTTCTTCGATGCACACCTCGATCGACGGAAGCGGCGTCTCCTGACCGATGTGGTCCACGAGCACCTGGTCGATGGTTTTGCCGCCGTGCACCGTGCCCTTCTCGGGATGCGCGCCGCTCAGGAACACCGCCGCGGAGCGGGCGTGATCGGCGCCCGCGTCGGATCCTTTGCCTCCCGCCATCGGATGAGCGAGGTTGGTGACCACGGTGAGGCGGTCGCGCAGCTTGTCGAGTGGCTTCAACGTCTCGGTGAACTCGAAGCCGGCGCCTTCCTTCGCGGGCGTCCACTTGTCCATCGTGGCGCCGTGCGGCACGTAGATGCCGCAGAAGCGGCTCTTGGGGAGGGCGGCCGTATGCACCAGGCGCGTGCCCGCGGGAATCATCGAGTCGAGCAGCGGCAGCGCCAGCGTGACACCCATTCCCTGCAAGAACGTGCGGCGCGGTAAGTGCTTCTTCGTGATGAAGGCCATCTCAGTCTCCCGCCCTACGGTGGTCGTTTTCGTTACGGCGTCGTGTTCATTCTCATCTGAAACGGATCGCTCTTCACGATGCCGAGCACCAGATCCGAGAAGCGATACCGTTTGTCGGCGGCGACGTGCATGACCCCGCGCACCGCCGGCATGTCGTAGTACTTGATCTCCCGGCCCATGCCGTACATGAGCAGCTTCTCCGTCATCGCCGTGACGAACACGTCCGATCGGTTCAGCAGCGCCTTGCGCAAGGTCGCGGGACCGTCGAGGGGTGTGCCATCGACGAGTTGGGCGGAGGCATCGATCGCGACGCCTTCGTCGCTCGTGCGCCAGCGTCCGATCGCGTCGAAGTTCTCGAGTGCCAGCCCGATCGGGTCCATGATCTTGTGACAGCCGGCGCATGTCGGGTTGGCGCGATGCTGCTCGATGCGCTCACGGACCGATCTCGCTGCGGCCGTCGGCTTCTCCTCGAGGGGCGGCACGTCGGGTGGCGGCAACGGCGCCTGGCTGCCGAGCAGGTTCTCGAGTACCCACTTGCCGCGAATGACAGGCGACGTGCGATTCGCGTTGGAGGTGACGAGCAGCAGGCTGCCGTGTCCGAGCAGACCACGCCGTGCATCGTTGGCCACCGGCACTCGCCGGAAGTCGGGGCCGTAGACGTTCGGGATGCCGTAGTGCCTCGCGAGCCGTTCGTTCACGAACGTGTAGTCGGCGTCCAGAAGATCGAGCACCGATCGATCCTCGCGGACGATGCTCTCGAAGAGCATCTCGGTTTCGCGCTGGAACCCCTGACGCAGGTTGTCGTCGAAGTCGGGGAACACCGTGACGTCAGGGTTGGCGTTCTTCAAATCCCGCAGGAATAGCCACTGGTTCGCGAAATTGGTCACGAGCGCACGCGCCTTCGGATCCGCGAGCATCCGGCGGGTCTGTTTCTCGAGCACCGCCGGCTCGTGCAGCTTGCCGTCGATTCCCAGCTGCAACAGCTCATCGTCTGGAATCGTCGACCAGAGGAAGAAGGACAAGCGTGACGCCAGCTCGGTGTCCCTGATCCGGTATGGCGTGTTCGGAGCCACACCTGCCGGCGTTGGCTCGAACCGGAAGATGAATTCCGGATCAGCGAGGATCCGGCGCACGGCCATCTCGATGCCGGCTTCGAAGTTCCCGGTCCTGTCGCGCTCCTGCTGATAGAACGTGAGCAATGACGCGACGTCATTGTCGTTCACGACGCGCCGGAATGCCCGGCGCGCGAGTGTCGAGACGATCTGGCGCGCACAAGTCGTCTCATCGGAAGCCGACGCGGGCCGGCAGACGAGCACGCGCCGCCTGCTGGGTGTGTCACCGAGGCCTGTGGGATTGTACGGACCCGTGATCACGACGCGCGACAGGTGCGGAGCGGTCGTGTAGCCGTACTGCATGCCGATGAAGACGTCGTAGGTGCTCGACGAGGGACGTCGAACGAGATCTTCGTTCGCGGCGTAACTCTTCTGAAGGAACGCGACACCGATCGCCTGGGGTCCCGCCTTCACCTTGACCCGGAACTCGAGGCGGATGTCGGGCGTCATCTTGACCCGCTCCTCGAGCGGGTCGGTCGGTTGCGGCTTCGGCGGATGCGAACCGGGCGCCTCGCGCATGAAGAACATCGGCACTTCATCGAGCTTGAACAGCTTCACGCGCTCGCCGTTGAGCGTGACCTCGAGCTCTTCACCTTCGGCACCCTCGCCGAAGACCTGGCCGAAACTGAGCTTGAGAAGCGAGAGTTTGATCAGGTACTCGCCGTCGACGGGGAAGTTGTGGCGGATGGTCGTCCCGCCGCGGGTCCCAAGTGGTTGCCCCTCGAGGGTCTGGTTCTGACTGAGATCGCCTTTCACCGTGTAGGTGACCTGGGCCGGCGCGGCGTCGCGCTCCCCGACGGCGAGCCTGCTGATCTTCGCCGCCGCCGATACATATCGTTCGAGCAGTGAGGGTGAAACGCCGAGCACGTCGGCGATGTTGTCGAAGCCGTGACTCGAATCATCTGCGGGGAGCAGAGTGCTCGAGTCGACCTCCAGCGCCAGCAGATCGCGTATCGCGTTGGCGTACTCGACACGGTTCATGCGGTGGAGCGGTGCCCGTCCCGGATTCGGGTTGCTGGCAGCGAAGTGATCGATCGAGTCCTCGATCGATTTCGCGAAGGCATCAAGCGATCCGCGCTCGGGCCGCTTCGCTCCCGCCGGCGGCATCAGCCCTGCCCGAAGTTTGCGAACCACCTTCTCCCATGTTTCGGCGTTCGTTTCACCGAGTCGATTGAGCGGCAGCGTCTCGAGTGCGAGACCGCCGGTCTTCAGCCGCTCGTTATGACACGTCACGCAGTACTGATCGAGCAGGGCCTTTTGCGAGAGGGGGGCGAAATAGGCCAGGTCGGACGCCGGTGTGGGCTGCTGCGCGGGAGGTCGCTGCGCGATGACGGACGCGCCCACGGCGATGAAGGCGATGAGGCTGACAAGAAGGGTCCGCTGCATATTGCGAGTTGGATCCGGCTGAAGCCGGGCACTACTGTGTGGCGACCTCGGTTCCCATTAACTTCTTCAGCAAGGCCATCGCTTCCGGCTTCGCGACTGGCGGACGTACCGCAAGGAAGATTCCTTCCGCGAACGTCATCGGCGTCCTGCCGGCGTTGTCCTTGACGTCGAGTTTGGCGCCATGGTCGGCCAGTATCTGGATCACCGATACCCATCCCCGGTTCGCTGCTCCATGTATTGCGGCCAGGCCGAGCGAATTCGTCGCATTGACGCTGCCGCCACGATCGAGGCACAGCTTGACCGCTTCGACAAAGTCGGCTTCCGAGTGGCTGTATGTCTGAGCCGGGATCCAGTTGATGCCGGCGGCCGCCATGAGCGCGGTCGATCCCTGCGCCGTCGCGATATTCGGATCGGCACCATGCTCGAGGAGGAGGCGCATCACCTCGATGTCACCGGACAGCGCCGCGCGAATGAACGGTGTCTGTCCATCGAAGTTCACCCACGACGCATCGAACTGCATCAACCCATGCACCGGCACGGTGTCAGTTCTGAGATTGGGATCCGCACCCTTCTTCAGGAGAGCCTTGATCAGATCCAGCGGGTCGCGCCCGTCGTTGTACATGAACGGATACTTGTCGTGGTTGAAGTTGCGGAGATCGATCGCCGCAAAGAGCGCGGCACGCTGATAGTCGTCCGCGGCGTTGGGGTTGGCGCCCTTCTCGAGCAGCTCGGTTGCGAGCCCGACCTGGCCGTTCAGCAACGCGATGAGCAGCGGCGTGGTGTGATTGCCGGACGTTTGCTCCAGATTGGCACCGAGCTCCAGCAGCAGCCGCACCATGTCGGTATTGCCGTCGCGAACCGCGAAGAGGAGCGGCGTCATTCCGCCGTCCGCCTTCGGCAACGCGCGCTGCCGGATGATGCCGCTTCCCGACGCGCCGCCGGCACGAGCGGGCACATACTCGCCCTTGGGGACCGTGATTGCGGTCTGTGCGTTCACATCGGCGCCACGCGCCGCGAGCAGCTTGACGATGTCGGGGTGTTTCTCCGTGATGGCCCACATGAGCGCCGTTTGCGCGCGGCCGGCGTCCTTCGCGTTGACGTTGGCGCCGCGATCGAGCAGCAGCGTGACCGCCTCGACACTGCCAGTGCGGGACGCTGTCATCAACGCCGTCTCGCCACCAGGTGTCGTGCTGTTCGGATCCGCTCCAGCGTCCATGAGTCTTCGCAGGATGGCGGCATTTCCATTCATCGCCGCGATATGAATCGGGGTGATGCCGTACCGAGTGGCAGCTTTCACATCGGCGCCGCGCTTGATCAACGCTTCAACTGTCGGAAGGTCGTTGTTGCGAACTGCCTGGTGAAGGGCAGTGGTGCCATCCGGGTTGACGCTGTCACGGCCGCCGGAGGCCGCTGTCTGGGAAGCGGCGAGTGTGGCAACCGCTGTCGTGAACGCAAGCATCAGCGCGCCGATGATGAGGTGTCGCCCGGAGGTCCGGCCCGTCACCCGAAGTCTGTTGCCCATCGCCCGCATGACGCACATATTACGCCCTGCCGGCGCGATCGCGGGCGGCAAAACGGCGCCGACGGACCGATGGCGCCGCACACACAAGTCCAGCTATGCTGCGGCTTTCACTCCAGGAACTCGCTTGTGTCGGTGACTTCCCCAACACCCGTTCTCAGTGGGGCCTGCCATCTTGTCAGCTCGATCGTGGGGGGAGCCCTCCAACACAAGCGAGCTGCCGCGTAAAAGGGGCGGACGCGTGAGCCGACTCGAACAGTTTCTCTCGACCGTACCCGTCTTCTCATCGCTGAAGCGGGAACAGCTGGCTGCGCTGGCTGCCCACTCGACCGAACGTCAGTACCGTGCCGGCGAGGTCATCCTGCGCGCCGGCGAGCGGAATCGCACACTCTACCTGCTGGAGTCTGGACGTCTCGCCGTCCAGGTGCCGCGCGGCGACTCGAACGAAACCGTCGCGCATCTTCATCCCGGTGCGCCGTTCGGTGAGCTCTCACTGATCACCGGACGGGCATGCTCGGCCGATGTTCGCGTGGTGACCGATGCGACCGTTGCACAGATCTCGGAATCCGCGCTGAACGATGTTCCGGAAGCGCGGCACCAGGTCTTCGAAACGCTGGCGATGACCATCGCCGAGCGTCTGCACGCTTCCGTCAGCAGCCACGCCGAAGGCGAACAGCCGCGCGTCGTGTTGCTGCATCACAATCCGGGTTGGGACGCGCCACTGGCGTTCGCCGCGGAGCTGGCGCGATCGCTTGCTCGCCAGGTTGGATGGCAGGTGCTCAGGGTCGACTTTCAGCCGGCGGTTTCGAGCGAGCCTGTGCCGAGCGACGCAGGTGTCTCGATCGCCAACGTATCGGCGGCGCAGGGAATAGAAGCGATCCTTGTCGAACTCAAGGCGCAGATACCTGCGTGGCGACGAATCTTCGCGTGCATCGTGCTCAATCCAACCGCCGACCTGACGGCATGCGCCGACGCGCTCGAGCCGGTGTGCGATTGGAACGGCTACCTCCTCGGGCCCTGGGACCGGATGCACTCGGAGACCTCCGCGCATGATTTCGTCGTGCAGGACGCGACCGGCGCGGCGTTACTGCGCCTCTCGGGACGCGAGCAACTCATTCCCGACGTCGCCAACGCCGAGCGTGCGCACGCGTCACAGCAGCCGGTCGCGGCGGGATTCCTGCGCACGGTCGATTCCATCGCTCGCTGCATCGCGCGCCTGCAGGTCGGCCTGGCGCTCGGTGGCGGCGGAGCGTGGGCGTGGTCGCACATCGGCGTCCTGCGTGTGCTCGAACGGGCCGGGTTGCCGGTTGATGGAATTTCCGGTTCGTCGATGGGCAGCCTCGTCGGGGCGCTGCGTTCGATCGGCCACACTGCTTCATCGCTCGAAGATGCCGCTCGCGAGTGGCGCCGGCGCTTTCCCGGCTTCATCGAGTACCGAATCTGGCGACTGCACCTCGCGCGAGTGAGTGCGGTGACGCGTTTACTGCGCGAACGATTCGAGGATCGCCTCGTCAATCGAACCGATATCCCGTTCTGGCCCAATGCGCTCGACGTCGAAACCGCAGAGGAGATCGCGCTCACCGACGGCGACCTGGTCTCGGCGCTGCTCGCCTCGATGGCGCTGCCGGCATGGCTCCCGCCGACGACACGCAATTCGCGCCTGCTCATCGATGCGCTGTTCATCGATCCCGTGCCGGTCAGTCTCACGCGCCGGATGCACTGTCACTTCAACATCGCCGTCAATGCGATCGGGCCGTTCAAGGCGCGGTCGCTCCCGACGCGATTTCCGTTTCGGGCGTATGATTTCGTCACCCGATGCCTTCGCATCGTGGGTCATCAGATGGGGCAGGCGCAAGTCGAGGCGTGCGCCGACGCCGTCCTGGTTCCGGATATCCCTCCGGATACCAGCATGCTCAGTTTCGATCGCTACGCGGACATCATCGCGGCCGGCGAACGCGAGGCGGAGGCGCGGCTCCCGTCGATCATGGCGACATACGGCGGATTGCGGCGCGCGGCGGCATCGGCCGGCGCCGCGATTGCGGCATCCTGATTGGAGACAATCCTCGCCTTTTCGCGCCAATTCTGATCCGCGCGTTTCTCGCGCACCGGTCGAGACCTTGATTGCCCGCTGACCTCTGAGGTAGCGTCGGAAGGATGCCTCCATGTACGAGGCGTCGGGTAACGAGCGAACGAGCACAACGAGGTGAGTGAATGCGAGGAATTGTCAGAGGAGTACTCTTTGTCGTCAGTGCCCTGGTCATCCCACACACCGCGCTGGCCCAGGCCGTCATCGCGGGGTCAGTCAAGGACACGTCGGGGGCGGTGCTCCCGGGTGTCACCGTCGAGGCAACCAGCCCCGTTCTCATCGAGAAAGTGCGCAACGCGGTTTCGGACGGAAACGGCGTCTACCGGATCGAAGATCTTCGTCCCGGGACTTATACAGTCACGTTTACACTGCCCGGCTTCGCGACCCTGAAGCGGGAGGGCATCGTGCTCGCGGGTTCGTTCACCGCCAGCGTCGACGCGGAAATGAAAGTCGGCGGTCTGGAAGAAACGGTGACCGTCACCGGCGAGTCGCCGATCGTCGACGTGTCGAGCGCGCGTCGCGAGACCACCATCGACAACGAAGTGCTGAAAGCGATTCCGACCGTGCGCAGCTACAACGCGCTGGTCGTCGTGGTGCCGGGTGTCGTCACCAACCTCAATGACACGGTCGTCGGAACGGCCACGACGCAGTTTCCGATCCATGGCGGCCGCAACAACGAAGGCCGCATGACGATCGACGGCCTGAACGTCGGCAACCCGCCCGGCGGCAACCAGCCACCGGCCTACGTTGCCGATGTCGGCAACGCCGAGGAAGTGACCTTCTCGACATCTGGCGGTCTCGGTGAATCGGAAACCGGCGGACTGACGATGAACGTCGTTCCGAAGACCGGTGGCAACCGCATCTCCGGGTCTGCCTTCTTCAGCGGGACCAACGACAGCCTGCAGTCGAAGAAGGCATCGTATGGTCTGGTTCCGACGCCGTACGACTACATCTACGACTTGAACGGCGCCGTCGGCGGCCCGATCAAGCAGGACAAGATCTGGTACTTCGTGAACGCCCGCACGCAGGGCAGCAAGCGCACGAACGCCAACCAGTTCTTCAATCTGAACGCTGGCGATCCGACCAAGTGGCTCTACGTGCGCGGCGAGCCGGGGTTCTCCGAGCGCACCTGGGAGAACGTCAGCGGCCGCGTCACGTGGCAGGCGAACGCGAAGAACAAGATCAGCGGCTTCTGGGACGAGCAGGCGACGTGCCGGAAGTGCGAAGGTCAGACGTCGGGCATCACCGATCCGGCGCGTGTGTCTCCTGAAGCCGGCAGCGTCGGCGCCACGAAACCGTTGCGCGTGATGCAAGCGACCTGGTCGTCGCCGGTCACGAGCCGTCTCCTCCTCGATGCTGGCTTCGGCGGTGTGTACTACGGGTGGGGCAGCTTCGAGCGCGATCCGAATCCGACGCGCGGTCTCACGCGTGTCACCGAGCAGTGCGCGGCGGGATGCGCCGACAACGGCGGCATCGCCGGCCTCGTCTACCGCTCGCAGGACTTCAACATCAACAACACCGGGTCGTTCAGCTGGAAGGCGAACGTCTCGTACGTGACCGGATCGCACAGCATGAAGGTCGGGTATCAGGGCACCTGGATGACGGACAACCGGTTGTGGATGACGAACGACACCGAGCTGAGCTACCGCGTCAGCAACGGCGTTCCCAACCAGTTGCAGATGTCACTGTCGCCGTACCAGAACGACGGCCGCGCCGGATGGCACGCCGGGTTCGTCCAGGAGCAGTGGAGCCACGGCAAGCTGACGCTGCAAGGCGCGCTGCGGTTCGACGTTGCCTCCAGTTGGTTCCCGGAGCAGACGCTCGGACCATCGAAGTACTTCCCGAACCAGATCGTGTTCCCGGCGACGAAGGGCGTGGACAGCTACAAGGACTTCACGCCTCGCATGGGCGCCGCGTACGACCTGTTCGGCAACGGACGCACCGCGCTCAAAGCCAATTTCGGCAAGTACCTCGAAGGCGTGGGCGTGTCCACGAACTACGCCAACTCCAATCCCACGCTGCGCATCCCAACGTCAACGGGACCGTTTGGTGTGCAGGGTGTGACTCGCACGTGGATCGACGCGAATGGCGACTTCTTCCCCGATTGCGATCTCAACAACCTCGCCAACCAGGATCTGCGTCCGACCGGCGGAGACCTGTGCGGGCCGGTCTCGAATTCGCGGTGGGGCCAGAATGTCCTGACGAACCAGTACGACCCGAACCTCCTCAAGGGCTGGGGCGTGCGTCCGTCGGACTGGGACTTCGGCGTGTCCGTGCAGCAGCAGATCCTGCGAAGGATGTCAGTGGAAGTGGCGTACCACCGCCGTTCGTTCGCTGGCTTCACCGTGCAGGACAACACGCTGGTTTCCAACGCTGAATACGATGCGTTCAGCGTAACGGCGCCGGTCGATTCTGTGCTGCCAGGCGGCGGCGGTTACGTCGTATCCGGACTGTACGACGTCACGCCGAGCAAGTTCGGACAGATTCTCAACAACGTGACCGACTCGAAGACGATTGGCGATGCGTCGCAGGTCTTCAACGGCGTCGATGTCACGGTCAATCTGCGGCAGGGTGGCCTGACGCTCCAGGGCGGCACGAGCACGGGGCAGACGACGTCCAACTTCTGTGACGTGCGCAACAATCTGCCGGAGTTGAATCTCGCGATCGGCGCGGGACTGCAGACGTCGAACATCAACTTCGGCAGCCCGTACTGCGACGTCTCGAGCGGCTTCCTCACGCAGTTCCGTGGTCTCGGGTCCTACGTGATCAAGAAGATCGACGCGCAGGTCAGCGCCGTCTTCCAGAGTAAGCCGGGCCCTGCGATCGTCGCCAACTGGGCCGTCCCGAGCTCCGTCGTTGCGCAGTCACTCGGCCGTCCGCTCGCCGGCGGCGCGCCGAACATCACGGTCAACCTGATCGAACCGGGCACCGTGTATGGCAATCGCATCAACCAGCTGGATCTCCGGCTGGCGAAGAACGTGCGATTCGGAGGGAAGCGGACGATGCTGAGCGTCGATCTCTACAACGCGCTCAACACGGGAGCGATCCTGACCTACAACAACACGTATGCGCCGCCAACCGCGACGGCGCCGAGCGTGTACGAGCAGCCGCTGACTGTGGC
>Ga0207645_10001372_pt1 | contig 20005 bp, 16 predicted proteins | sample KBSM53metaG_FD_184331 | JGI IMG/M metagenome (GOLD analysis project Ga0207645, IMG submission 184331) | Miscanthus rhizosphere microbial communities from Kellogg Biological Station, Michigan, USA - KBS M5-3 metaG (SPAdes) (version 2) | ecosystem: Host-associated > Plants > Roots > Rhizosphere >...
GAATGGGTTCAATGTGAGTAACGATGACTGTAAGTCGTCGCGAGTAGTCGTGATAATGCTGGTGACACCTGTTACACATAGCTATCTATGCCTGGTGGTGCTGGCCACCGGTTGCACCGGTGGTTATGCATATTCAACCCTTCGGGTTATCCCTACAGCACCAACTTAAAACTATATAAGGCTAACAGAATGATGCAAGCGAAAAAATTACTATCATACTTTCTTTAACAGGATTCATTGATTTTTATTCCAGATCAGTTTTTTTATTTTCCACGTATCATTCTGTTTATTAAGCAGCATTATATACTTATCGCTGACACTAACAACAGATGAATCCTTTTTTAATACAACGGAGCCACTGTTTGTTCCTGTAACAATCGCATAGGACGGAAAAATTTTTACTTCTTCAATATGTGATTCGAGATGCAAAACAGAATTTGCAAAAATAGTTTTATAGTTTACTTCAATAGCATGAATACCGGTAATGGAAGGTTTACCCGGTGGCATCAACACCGCATCATTTCTATAGCAGGAGAGTACAGTTGAAATATCTGCCCGGTTGTCTGCATGGATGATCGTATCCAAAAGAGACCGCACTGCTTTCTCATCTGCATTCAGATTGTTGGTATTGCAGGATGAGATCAATACAAGTAAAGCAAAACAGAATTTCATATGGTGGTCAAATCAATTATGGATAAGCAACGGGATCCAGCTCCAGCAAGTGATGCAAATGGTGAAGCAAATGTTTATTATAGTCAGCAGCCAGCCATTCTATGCTGTGCACGGTTTGTGTTAATACAGTTCTCCCGGCTTTTTCCGCGGTAGTATTTTGCAGTACAACACATACATGCTTATTGATCGACATCCACATATCAATCAGGTCGTTTACCGGGTACTGTTGATAATTGGCAATCTTCACCCATTCATCCTGTTTGTAAACAATGTGTGGCTGCTCTTCATATTGACCAACAATAAAACGACGGATATTATTTTGCGCAGAATCTATTAAGTGACCCAGTTCTTCTGCTTTGCTCCATTTGCCCGGAAGCGGTTTTATTCGCCACGCATCTTCTTTTACGGTTTTAAGCAGTGGTGGATATTTTGCGATGATCGCCAGTAGTTGTTGAATGGTTTCGTTCATGTGTCGAAATTAAATGCAAAGAAAATAAAGATATCAATAAAGTCAGAACGGAGAAGAGTCAGCGATGGAAAAGAAAACGCAGAACGTGAAAAGTCAACTATGAGTTGCTCAAAATAATGTTTGAACTCCGTAAGCGATCTTGGCTTCATGTTCCAACAACCATTTCTTTCTCCATAGCCCGCCGCCATAACCGATAAGTTCTTTGTTTGCGCCAATCACACGATGACAGGGCACAATGATGGCCACATTATTTCGGCCGTTGGCACTCGCAACAGCTCTTGATGCTTTAGGATCACCGGTGCGCCGTGCGAGCTCTATGTAGCTGATCGTTCGACCAAACGGGATCGCCATCAATTCGTTCCATACCTGTTTTTGAAATGCAGTGCCTTCCTGGTTTATCATCAATTCAAATTGCCTTCGTTCGCCGTGAAAGTATTGTATCAGTTGTTCGATACATTGAATTAAAAGCGGCGGAAGATTTTTCTTTCTCGCTTCTGTTTTTTCCACTTTATCAAAGAAAGACACCTCGGTTACAAATTCTTCGCTGGCTGAAATTTTTAAAATACCAACAGGAGAATGGTAATATGTGGTAAATGAATGTGACAAGGATTGATGACTTGATATTTTTCTAAAATTAATTTTTTGTACCCAACTTTAGTAATTCTGTTCGGCTTTGGTTGCGTCGCACCATTCATCTTTCTCCTGGCTATTGAGCAGACAGAGACTTCCACATTGGCGGAACAAGGGTCAGACCTCGTTTATCCCACTTTACAACCATTCTTAACTTCGCGATTGGACTGCAGCAACACCACATCATTATTTTCATCATACACACCCAGCACAAGACACTCACTTATAAAATCGGCGACCTGCTTGGGAGGAAAATTAACAACCGCGATCACCTGCCGGTTGATCAAATCTTCCTTTTTATAATGAACCGTAATCTGTGCTGATGATTTTTTTACACCGATCTCTTCACCAAAATCAACCAGCAGTTGATAGGCCGGTTTCCGGGCCTTCGGAAAATCATTTACTTCCAGTATTGTTCCTATCCGCATGTCTATTTTTTCAAAGTCGTTCCAGGTAATTGCCATTTTAAGCGTTGTTTTAAGTTCCCCACAATCCCGATCGCTATCGGGACACAAAGATCACAAAGTTTGCTTTTGTGTGCTTCGTGTCTTTGTGAGAATACAAAGAGAGTCACATTAATCATTCAACCCCCTTAAAAATTCTTCTCTGTGTGCTTCGCGTCTTTGTCAGTAGAAGACAGATAATTTAATCATTCAAACCACATAAAACTTCTTCTTCCTGTCCTTCGTGTCCCGATAGCGATCGGGATTGTGGGATACAACACAGGTAAGTTAACCATTCAGCAGCCGTAAAACTTCCTCTTCGTGTCCTTTGTGGTTTAACTAAAAACCCATTTTTGATTAATAGAAATGAAATACAGCTTAATACGAATGAAAACGGCAAACGATTGAGTATAATTATTTGATCATTATCTCAGTAACTCATAACTTAAGGAAATTTTTTGCCATATGAGCGAACCTTTCAAAAAGAATAAGTCCGTTTCCCGCCGCAATTTTATCAGAAGCACTTCAATTGCAGCCGGTGGATTTATGATCGTTCCCCGTCATGTACTGGGTCGTGGATTCATTGCACCGAGCGATAAACTGAATATTGCCGGTATAGGTGCGGGCGGTAAGGCGGAAGTGAATTTGCCTTATGCGTTTAATAACGGCGCCGAAAATATCGTTGCACTTTGTGATGTTGACGACCGGATGGCTGTAAAGGCAAGGGAGAAATGGCCAAAGGCACCGTATTATAAAGATTACCGCGAATTACTGGATAAGGAAGCGAAAAATTTTGATGCGGTGATGGTAACTACGCCCGATCACATGCATGCACCGATTGCATTGGCAGCAATGCAGCTTGGCAAACATGTGTATTGCGAAAAACCATTGACACATGACATCTATGAAGCGAGGATACTCACACAAGCCGCTGCGAAATATAAAGTTGTTACACAAATGGGCAACCAGGGCAGCAGTGGCGATGATACCCGCGTTGTGGAGACGTGGATACAGGGAGGTGTAATCGGGAATGTGCATACTGTACATGTGTGGACAAACAGACCTGTATGGCCGCAGGGTATACCGGCACCCACCGGCAAATTTGATATTCCTAAAGAACTGGATTGGGACCTTTGGCTCGGTACAGCGCCGCAACGGGAATATAATCCAGGCTATTTACCCGCCATTTGGCGCGGCTGGAGCGACTTCGGTACAGGATCATTGGGCGATATGGGTTGTCATTTTATTGACGTACCGTTCCGCGCATTGAAACTCGGTTACCCCATAGCGGTAGAATGCAGTGTCGGTTCTGTTTACTCCGGTTTTTTTCATGAAGAAATTTATACAGATAGTTATCCGCCTTCTTCGGTTACATACATTCATTTTCCCGCACGCGGTTCTATGCCGCCGGTAAAATTAGTATGGTACGATGGCGGTATAAAACCCGAAAGGCCGGCGGAGCTGTTACCGGACGAACCATTGGGTGAATGGGACGGCGGCATTATTTTCGAAGGATCGAAGGGAAAACTGATGGCAGGTTTGTTTGGAAGAAAGCCGACGCTGTTACCAACCAAACTGATGGCATCGACGCATCTTCCCGCATCCAAGTTTCCTTTTGTAGAAAAAGGATCGGAAGGTCACCAGACACAATGGGTGAATGCCTGCAAAAAAGGGTTTGGCGCTTATACAAGTTCATCATTTGATAAAAGCGGCCCGCTTACGGAAACAGTATTAATGGGTAATCTTGCCGTGCGGAGTTATAATTACAACGAAACAAATGCGAAAGGAGAGAAAGTTTATCCGGGTCGCAAGAAGTTATTGTGGGATGGAGCGAATATGAAGATCACCAATTTTGAACCGGCCAACCAATTTGTAAAAAGAAATTATCGCGGAAGTTATAAATTGGAGCTGTGATGAAGTGAATGGTGAATAGTGAATGGTGAACGCTAAAGAGGTCCTTCCGCTTGTTCCGCGTATGCGGGAGCCCCGTCTGATCGCACAGGCCAGTGAGGAATGCATCATTCATTGCTGAAAAGCGAACAGAATGTACAAGGGTGCGACGCAACAAAAGCTTAACCAGGGTACAATAGCCGGGAACAAAATAGTATCAGCAACAAAAAACGAACTCTTGTTATTGAATGCAATAACTACTTTTGAGAACGTCAAACGCAGAATCACAAACTCCGGATTCCAAACTATACAATAATAAACTCAACGATTAATGAAAAAGAAAAAAGATCAAAACAAAGGCAGGAGGGAATTTCTTCGCAATTCATCTCTCGCTGCTGCCGGATTTTTTATCGTACCCAGGCATGTATTAGGGGGCAAAGGTTTTATTGCACCAAGTGATAAACTGATTGTAGCGGGTATCGGTGCCGGTGGAAAGGGAAGCAGCGATATTGCCAATTTCTATGCCAGCGGAAAAGCAGAGATAGCATACCTGTGTGATGTGGATGACAGGCAGGCTGCTGAAACACGGAAGAAATTTCCGAAAGCAAAATATTATAAAGACTTCCGCGAAATGCTGAGCAAAGAAGGCAAATCGTTTGATGCCTGTTCTGTATCTATTCCCGATCATCAGCATGCTGTTGCTGCAATGGCGGCTATGCAATTGGGCAAACATGTGTATGTGCAAAAACCGCTTACCCATGATATTTATGAGGCACGTATGCTTACAAAAGCGGCGCATCAATATAAAGTGGTAACACAAATGGGCAACCAGGGTGCGAGTGGTGATGGTGTAAGAATGTTGCAGGACTGGTATGCAGCAGGATTGGTCGGCGATGTACATACGGTGTATTGTTATACAGACAGACCGGTGTGGCCGCAGGGTGTTGTGAGACCAACAACTGCATCATCTATTCCGCCGGAGCTGAACTATGATTTATGGTTAGGTACGGCTCCAAAGAAAGATTATTTTGATGGCGTACTGCCATTCAACTGGCGCGGTTGGTGGGATTATGGTACCGGTGCATTGGGCGATATGGCTTGTCATATTATGGCACCTGCTTTCGCCGTATTGAAATTAGGATATCCTGTTGCTGCTGAGTGCAGTGTAGCTACACGCTATGTTGAAAACTGGAACAGGGCTTATTCTCCCGATAGCGGGCCTATTTCTTCTCATATCATTTTAACCTTCAAAAGAGAAGGCAAACCGGAATTGAAATTGCATTGGATGGATGGCGGTATACAACCGGAACGTCCATCTGAACTTGGACCGAATGAAGAAATGGGTGATGGCGGTAATGGCGCTATATTCCTTGGTACAAAAGGAAGCATGATGTGCGGTACTTACGGAATAAATCCGCAGCTGCTGCCCACATCAAAAACAAAAGAAACAAAGGTGCCTCAAACAATTGCCCGCGTACCGGGTGGAGATGATGGTCACTATGCAGCATGGGTAGAAGCAGCTATTGCCGGTTATGGAAGTGATAAAGCAAAAAATCTGAGTTCAAACTTCGATGTTGCAGGTCCGCTTACAGAAAGTGTATTGATGGGCAACCTTGCCATTCGCAGCAATGACATTCAAAAGAAGAATGGCAATGATATAACTTATCCCGGTCAGCATATCAAATTGTTGTGGGATGGTCCGAACATGAAGATCACCAACTTTGATGATGCCAACCAGTTTGTAAAAAGACAATACAGGGATGGCTGGAGTCTCGGGGGTGCTTTTTAAATGTAAATTTTCATAAGTAGCCTCTAAGAACTAGAAGGAAGAAAATTTTTAAAGACCCATATGCCATACTTCTTATAAGTAAATCGTTGCTTAAAGAGGTATGGCATATTTCTTTTTGTTTTGCCGGGAAGCCGGTAAGAAGGAAAGTGAAAATAATCGTTCACTTTCCTTCTTCTTTTCTGACCGGCTTTATGATTTGATTTTAATTCACCTTGCATTAATCACTCACCAGCGTCTTCGATTTTTTAAGGTATCGTGCAAACAGGTAGAGGAACAGCAATGCGATCAATAGAGTAACGAATACAATAATATTGGGAGAGAAATCAAACTGTTCTTCATGAATGTAAAAGTGTTTCATTATAATTAATACTGCGCCCGTCATCCAGATATACGTTGAATTGTATTCGCGGATCACAACCCTTTTCCATTTAAACGTCATACTGCGTATTGTTTTTCCAATTCCTCTTAAATCGGGTATCCATCGGTTCACCTTCATGCAATATTTGAAATACTCTTTACCAAATTTATTGCGGAGAAAATCTTCTTCTGCCATTACGATGGCCTGGTAAAAGAAAAGAAATATGGGCAGAAAGACAGCGAGAAAAATTAAGGAGTTAGACGCAATACCAAGTCCGGCGAGAATAAGAATATTACCGACGTAAAGTGGGTTGCGGCAATGTGCAAATATGCCGGTAGTCACTAAATCATCCGCATATACCCGGCGGTTTTTTCCTCCACGCATAATATACACCAACCCGATTGTTACAACACGTATCAATTGACCCAACAATGTAACCGTAAACCCGATTAGCATTGCAGCAACAGGATTATCGAATACTTCCGGTGAAGGCACAAATAATATCAGGTAGAAAAAAGGAAACAGGCCGTTCCTGTTACGAAAAAGAAAATTGCCAAGCTTAACCATCATAGCTCAAAACTATTTAACAGCGACAAGGCCACTGAAATTATACCATTTAAAAAATGTTTCGACATAGCGGAAACCGGCGCCCGAAAGAAGTTCGCGGTTCTCCATCAGCTTATAAGGTATCAGCACGTTTTCAAGTGCTTCTCTTTTTTGTGAAATCTCCATTTCATTGTAATTGTTCCTTCTTTTGAAATCGTAATAGTATTTTATGAAAAGACGATTGAACAGGGAATCTTCACCCAATACCTTTTCAATAAGAATAAAACAGGAATTTTCATTCATCTGGTCATATATCTCCTTCAACAGTTTTTCCCTGTATAACGGGCGGATGAACTGGAGCGTAAGGCACATAATGACAACGGATGCATTGTCGAGCATGATACCTTTGTTCAGATCCATTGATTTCAAATCATAATTGCGTTGTATTCCATTCTGTTCAAAGTTTGACTGGCATTGGGAAAGCATTTCTCGGCTTTCATCTATACCAACGAAGGATACATCATCAGGCAGTATCTTATCGAGGTTAATTAATGTGGTACCCGTTGAGCATCCAAGATCATATACATTCGTACCGGGAGTTGCAAAATCAAGGGCGATCTCGCTGATCATCCGTTGTATTTCGCTGTAGAAGGGAACAGACCGTGTGACCATATCGTCAAATACCGAGACGACCGATTTACCAAAACGAAAGTCTTCAGCTTTCTGCTCCTTCAGAAAAATAGTGTCTGTCTGTTTCATATCTGGTTTCGTTTTTAAGTGATGTTTTGCTAAGGATGTGAGACGTCAGGGAGAGTTAATTCATGTGGGATTTATTTTCGTTAACAATTAATTAAAAAGTTTTGTTTCCTGTAGATTTACATTTTATATCAACATGTTTTCTGTACTCAAAAAAAAATTATCAGGTAAATACGGCCCCGTTTTTCTGCTTATTATTATTGTTTGCAGTATCAGCGTGCTCACCCGGCTGTTTTTATTGATCTACTCTGCTGCATCGTTTGATTTTTCATTTCTCAATCTGACCGGCGTTTTTTTGATTGGTTTATTTTATGACCTGTGTATGGCGGGTTATCTTATCATCCCGCTTATCCTTCACATCTGGTTTACCAATGAAAAAATGTATAAAGCGCCGTGGAAATGGGTCGTTATTTCGATTTACCTTTTGTTGATCGGCATCCTGTCCTTTTTCGACATCATTCCAAAAGAGTACAATAAAATCATACCAGCAATTGTCGTGCTGCTTATAACCTTTCGTTTCCTGATTTACCTTCTTCTTTTGTATAAGGGACGGCCATTCCGCCTTGCCTGGCGCAGTACTGTTCTTCTTATCGATTTTTCCCTGCTTGTCTATTTTCTTTTTTTCAATTCAGTGAGTGAATTCTTTTTTTGGGAAGAATTTGGCAGCCGTTACAATTTTATTGCGGTGGACTATTTGGTATATACAAACGAGGTGGCGGGCAATATAAACGAATCTTATCCCATCTGGTGGATCGTGTTCGGCGTACTCGCCGTGACAATACCGGTCATTTTATGGGTGCGGCCATCGATCCGGGAATCGGTAAGCAGGAAAATGACATTTGTACAGAGAACCATTATCGCTGTTTTATTGCTATTGATCCCAACGATCGTTTATTTTGGGGTTACCAGCAAGTTCAGAAAATTCAGTGCGAATGAATATGCAAATGAATTGGCGGGAAATGGGGTTTATGAGTTCGGCGCCGCTTTTCTGAATAACGAACTTGATTTTTATAAATTTTATAAAACAATCCCGGATACAGAAGCATTCAAAATTGTAAGAACACAATTGCAGGCGCCGAATGCAAGTTTTGTCAGTGATGATGTTTTTAATCTTGAAAGAGACATCAGTTATCCCGAACCTGAGAAGCATTATAACGTGGTGATGATAAGTGTTGAAAGCTTCAGTGCTTCATTTATGAAAGCGTTTGGGGATAACCGGAATATCACACCACAATTAGACAGCCTTGCTTCGCAAAGTATTTTCTTCAAAAATTTATATGCGACCGGAACGAGAACTGTCCGTGGTCTTGAATGTTTATCCCTTTCTATTCCACCGGTGCCGGGTCAGAGTGTGGTAAGGCGTCCGGGTAATGAAGATCTTTTTTCGTTGGGCGCTTTATTGAAATCAAAAGGTTATATCACGCAGTTTATTTATGGCGGTTACAGCAGCTTTGACAATATGGGTTACTATTTTGCGCATAATAATTATGACGTGATTGACCGCTCCGCTATTCCTGCCAATCAAATTCATTATGCCAATATATGGGGTGTTGCCGATGAAGATCTTTTTACATTGTCGTTAAAAAAATTAGATGAAAACTATGCAACGGGAAAACCTTTCTTTTCGCAGATCATGACGGTTTCCAATCACCGGCCGTATACGTATCCTGAAAACCGGATTGACATTCCGCCATCTACGCAGAGTCGCGAAGGCGCGGTAAAATACACGGATTATGCGATCGGAAGATTTCTTCGCGAAGCATCTGCAAAGCCGTGGTTCAATAATACCATTTTTGTTGTTGTTGCCGATCATTGCGCATATGCGGCAGGGAAAGTGGAATTACCGGTGACAGGTTATCACATTCCCATGTTGATTTATAGTCCTGCCTTAATAAAGCCACAGTCATTCGAGCCTCTTACCTCTCAAATGGATGTAGTGCCAACCATACTCGGCTTTTTGAAAATGAAATACCGCAGTAAATTTTTTGGACAGGATGTTTTCAACATTCCTGCAGGGCGGGAGAGAGCCTTTATCAGCACGTACCAGGGGTTAGGTTATATAAAAAACGGGCAATTGATCATTCAAATGCCTCCTAAGAAAGTAGATCAATATGTCCCCGATTTTGTAACCGGTAAGGCAACCAAAACTTCATCGAACGATAGCCTCATCACACAGGCAATAGCTTATTACCAGACTGCTGCGTGGCTATTGAAAAATAAGAAGCTTGGGAAATAGACAGCAAATCAAAAAATCATAATAGTCAAATGAGTCAAACCAGGCAGGTTCACCAATTGACTCATTTGACCATCTTTAATAATTATGACTTTATCCTAAATACGCTCTCAGCATCCAGGCTAACTTCTCGTGTTGCTTTAACAAGCCCGTTACAAAATCGCTGCTGCCAATGTCTTTATATTTCTCGTCAAACTGGTCGATAAGTTTGCGCAGTTTATTAATAATGATTTCATGATCGGCATCGAGATTTGCGATCTGTTCTTTGAAGCCTGTTGGTACAGCGGGTTCATCCAATGTAGCAAGCTTCAATAATTCTTTCAATCTTCCTTCGGCAAAATGACCGATAGTGCGGATACGTTCGGCAATTTCATCTATCACTTCCGCCAGCTCATTATATTGGGCTTCGTATAGTTTGTGCAATTCCATAAAACTCGGGCCTTCCACATTCCAGTGGTAACTCCGTGTTTTGTTGTAAAGAACATGTTCGTCTGCTAACAACTGAGTGAGTGCCGCTGCAACAGCCTGGCGGTTTTTTTCCGTAATTCCGATATTTACTTTTGCCATAACGAATGAATTTTATGCAAAGATTACAATTATCGGGGCAGAAAGTTCAAATTAACGGGTGAATAGTGTCCCGATAGCTTTCGGGAGGCGAATGGTGAATTAGTGTCCCGATAGCTGTCGGGAGGTGAATTGTTGAATTGTGGATGGCCAACGTGATTAGATTAGATAAGCGATACACTGTTGAAGAGTGTCAGGCTATTTGCGATGAGGAAAACAACGGGACTACAATATGAATTTGTGGCTACGCCTCCATTTTTCATAAATGTGCTGAACTGTTGTGATGGTAGAGCCGGTGCCTGGGTTGTATTTTGAAAATCCGGATTTATCGAAGAAAGCTGCATATAATCCAGCTCAAACTACTTACTCAAGCAGCGATCCCAAATCATTCAATTCATCTTTCTTGTAACTGATCTTGGGATCGTCAAAACATTTTGCCATTTCTTCGAGTAAGTTCTTTATCACTTTTTTATTCGACAGCGGTCGAAAGAAAGAAGCCGTTAAAGGAACAGAAATACGTTTAAAATAATTTTCAACGTCTTTATGCGTGAATACCTGCCCGGAAGAAGGATCAATAAAGAACTCAATTTTCTTAAAAGGATCAGCCAGGTTTTCTTCGGAATAACCAGGTTTGAAGTAGGCGATAACATATTGCCTCGGAATATTGATCGCTTTTACAGGAATATCGAGCAATTCACAAAGCACAAGATAAAGTACAGCATTGCCCAGCTGGTTACCGCGTTTCGACTCCAGTATTTTATGCAACAGGAATTCCGCAGGTTCCTGGTAATTGATCTCGTTTCCTTTCAATCCGTAATAACTGTAAAGAATACTCGTAACGATGTTGATCTGTTCCAGTGGCGTAAGATAATTGTTCAGCTCAAGCCATATATTCCGTCTTACTTTTTCCGCTTCCTGCATAACGGTTGAAGAAGAAACATCGGGGTATTGAAATTTGCCTGCAAGTATTGCACCTGCCATAAGATCGTGATGACCTGATAAACCCCATAAGCGTAATTCTTCGGATAAATCACGATAATGAAGCCTGTGGATCAGCACTTCGATTCTTTCCTGCGTCTGTTCATCAGGGTGTGTTTCCCAAAGATGTTCAAGATTTGGGATAATAGGCTTTCCGTAATCAATGATCTTCTGTGATACGGCTCCAAAGACCTCTTCATCAGGATCATCAATCAGGGTCAGCAATGCAGTTATTTCCTTGTTTGTTTCCATGGTGGCGGCTTTAGGATTTATAAATGTCTGGGTTAGTAACGAATTAAACCGGCTAAAATTTTCCACCGTTGGGGAAAGTCAAAGGTTTACTTAAATCTGCAACTATGCAGCCAGGATTACCGGCGGTTGATAAAATAACTCAACAGGTTGGTTAATAAAGCGATTATATGCTTATCTGCGTTTTGCAATTACCATCCAATCCCATGGATAAGGTTCTTTCAGCCATTTCGGAGGATGTAAAAATTCCGTTTTCCAGCTATACTCTACCTTTCTCGATTCTATCACGTTAAACTTTTCCCTGGATAAAAGAAGCGTAAGTTCTTCGTCGAGATAATGTTTGGTAGGCACGCGGTCAATGTCAATATTTCCCTGGCTGAAATTTTTTATCTTCTCTGCGTACTGTTTTGCGGTGTATTTTTTATTGGCCACCGGGTCAATGTTCCAGCGATGTTTAATTATGCTTGTATATAGAGACGATTCGAGTGACGGAACAACCAATATAAGTGATCCGCCTTTCTTCACGCATCTTGCCAGGGATTTAAAAAAGATGATTCTTTTCGCTAATGACCCGGTAAGAATTGCATTGATACATACTGCAACCTCACAGGCGGGGAACTTCTGTTTCGGATCAGACATATCGGCACGGATATAGTCTACATTGGAAAAAGCTTTACAATTCTCTTTTGCCAGTTCGAGGTTTTTTGCAGAAATATCGGTAGCAATAACTTTTTTAAAATTAACTGCTAGAAAAGGAATCCATTTTCCTACCGCACACCCGATATCCATTACCGTTTTGGTTTCCGAACTGTATTCCTGTATGGCATCGCGGATTACACCTGCTTTATCATTCCGGAATACATCAAATATCTCTTCGTTGTAATTGTGCGCAATTTTTTCCCAATAATTCCTGTCCATTTGTTTTCTTTTTTAAACAGGAATAGTTTATTGTTTTTCGCGCAGTGCTTTAAACTCAGATCCGGGTTTCCATTTTGGAAAAGCGTCTGTGAACGCAAGACGTTTGCCCACGTTAAATAACAACTTCAGATCTTCAATAGCCCCTTCCAATACCACGCCTGCATTATATTCGTCCGACGGCCGATGATAATTCTTTTCCCTGTATTCATTCACTTTCGATTTACCATATTCCGGATCTTTTCCAATTATATTTTCACCGCTTTCGATATACAATGCAGGGATACCTGCTTTTGCAAAATTGAAATGATCTGAGCGATAATAATAACCTGCTTCCGGATGAGGTTCAAATACAACCTGCCTGTCTACTTTTTTTACTTCTTCATTCAAATAATCTTCCAATTCATTTTGTCCCTGGCCCACCACAACAATGTCTTTTGTTGCACCATAAGAGTTCAGAACATCTATATTAATATCTGCTACCGTTTTTGCCGGCGGGAAAATTGGATTTTGTGCATAATAGGCAGATCCTAATAAACCCTGTTCCTCGGCAGTAACGGCGAGTAAAACAATTGTTCTTTCAGGCGCTGTCTTTAGACTTTTAAATGCTCTTGCAAACTCGATCAGCCCTGCCGTACCACTTGCATTATCCAAAGCGCCATTATAAATACTATCACCTTTATCATCCGGCGTACCGATACCCAGGTGATCCCAATGGGCAGTATAAATGATTACTTCATCCGGGCGCTTCGTTCCGGTTATCTTACCGACAACATTATACGATTTATTATAGTCAGCTTTAACCTTCATGGTAGTTGAAAGTTTTAAATCCAGCGGCACGGCTTTGAAACCACGTGTGTCTGCTTTTGACAATAATGTTGTATCCTGACCGGCGGCTCTTAATAATTTTTTTGCTGTCGGATTGCTGATCCAGCCAATTACGTCGCATAAAGATTCTTTCTTTCCACGATTATCCAGTCTGAAGCGGGATGTGTTCCAGTTATTCTGTACAACGCTGAAGGGATAACTCGCGGCTTCTGTATTGTGCACTATTAAACATCCTTTTGCGCCCTGCCTTCCGGCCTCTTCAAACTTATACGTCCAGCGGCCGTAGTATGTCATTGTTTTTCCTTTAAACAAAGTAGAATCTCCTGCATTGAATCCGGGATCATTTACGAGCACCATCACCACTTTGCCTTTGACATCAAGACCCGCATAGTCGTTCCAGTTATATTCAGGCGCAACAACACCATAGCCTGCAAATACAACTTCATCATTCTTTAAGGAGATTGCTGAATCGGTTTTATCTGTCCATATTGCGTAATCGTCAAATCCCTTTAACGTGAATTTTTCTTTTGCAGCCTGAACTTCCATCTGCGGAGCCGCCTGTGTTGTAATCTTTACCATCGGTACTTCCTGCACATAGCTGTTGCCGTTGCCTGGTTCCACGCCAACTGCTCTGAATTGCTCAGTGAGATAAGCAATCGTTTTTGTTTCACCTTCGGTAAATGGTTTGCGCCCCTGAAACTCATTGGAGGATAATACCTGTATGTGTTTGGCAAGGCTGTCTTTATTAAAAGCAGACAAGCCATCCGTATCCACTTTCTTTATCTCGTTTGAATTACATGAAATAAACAAGATGGTACTTGTCATTATCAACGAATACAGAATTATTTTTAGCATATTCCTTCTTTTAATCGGCATAACCGGATAATTGAACATTCAATAATTGGTTCCTGACTGAATGGTTAAAGATAAGAAAGAAGCCACAAGCTGGTAGCTCTAAGCCGTAAACCTCAGCATTTGCACTTGACTATACTTCTTGAAACCGGCAGCTTACAGCTTATAGCTTATTGCCCACCTCTACAAATACCTCTCTTCAATAATTTTCTTATGATGAATTGTGTGCCCGATAATAACATATCCGAAAGCAAGGACACTGATAGATTTATTACTTGAAATACCTGTTGCATTCAACTGGTCATCATCAAACGATCCGAATAAATACTCGGACGATTTCCGGACAGTTTTGAATTCTTCCAATAATTCATTCCAGTCGCGTTTATCTGCCTTTGATGTTTCACCATACAAGTTCTCATCAAACCCCGGGAGCGGAGTTTCATCCTTTCTTGCAAAACGTAATGCCCGATATGCAAAGATTCTTTCGGCATCAATAATATGCTGCAGCAATTCGCGTATTGTCCACTTGCCTTCTGCATAGCGATAGTCAATCTTTCCGGATGGAATAGATTCTAAAAACCGGGTAAACGCCGGACCATCTTTTTTAAAAGCTTCCATCAGCTCATCGCCAGGTACGAGGTTAATATAATTATGATAAAACGGCGGTGTCAGTGTTAAATCAGGACGTGCCATACTCTTTTTATTCAAAGGTCAGTAATTCATTTTGCAATTTCCTTTTTGTACGATGTACCATCTACGGAAAGGCCGGATACCGTTCCATTTGCATTCAGCAGAAATTGAACATTCGTTTTTCCATACCACCAGTTGCTGAACTCGCCGCGGAATGTATCGTAATTCCAGTGAGTCAATTTCATCGTGTAGTTATCCGGCAGCTTCACAATAAGTTTGCCGTTTTCATTTACCACTTCAGCATTTCCGAACGATTCGTTTATAAATTTACCCGTATAATTTTCCAGTGGCAGAGATGGATTGGTGCCGGTTACTCTTTTGCTGTCATTTTCTTTTTCTTTCACTTTCGCAGAATCGCTTAATGCGGTGTACATTTTGTAAAAATCATTGCTCCAGTCGTTCGATGTATCATTAAAGCACCAAAGGTCAAATGCTTTAAACATCAACGCATGACGGATCTCCGAATGATCAAGATTGCCAAAAATATAAATGGCGAAGTGTTGTTCCGGTATCATACCGAGAATAGCAACAAGGCCATCGAGACTGCCGGTGTGAAATTGTATCATTTGTCCGCGATAGTCCTGTTGAAACCATCCCAGGCCATATGTTTTCCAATGTGGTTTTGTAATTGTTTTGGTAGGGTAAAATTCAGGTTCCGAAACAATACTTTGCGGTTTAAATAACTCCGCGAAAGTTTCCGGTTTTAAAATTCGCTTACCATTTATCCTTGTGCTGTCTAAAAGAAACTGCATCCATTTGCTCATATCATCAGCGCAAGACCACACGCCACCTACGGGGCCGATATTATCGTTGTGCGTGTAACGTATGACTTTAATTGTATCGTTGTCTTTGAAATGAAGGCCGGTTTGTTCTGTAAGCGGAACTTTTGAATAGTCAGGATAGGTGCGTGTCATACCAAGCGCAGTGAACAACTTTTCCTGTATAAACTCATCCCATACCTTTCCCGAAACTTTCTTTATTACTTCCCCGGCTACCAGGTACATCAGGTTTTGATAAATAAAATCTGCACGCAACGAATACGCAAGCGGTAATGAATGCATACGCTGCAGGATTTCGGAACGTCCATAACCGTATACCCACAATTGATCTGCATTGCCAAGCCCTGCGTTATGTGTGAAAAGATCTTTTACTGTTATCTGCGACGTAACATATGGATCGGACAATTTGAATTCAGGAAGTATGTTTGCGACAATATCTGTCCATTTTACTTTTCCTTCATCAACAAGAATTCCCATGCACACAGCGGTCATGGCTTTTGTTGTGGAAGCACAGGTAGATAGTGTAGTTGAAGTATACGGCTCAGGTTTACCCAGTTCACGAACGCCATATCCTTTTTTAAAAACTATTTTGCCATCTTTTACCACGGCAACAGATATGCCCGGCGTTTTCCAGGTTTGAAGTGCGGATTGAACATACATGTCGAATGCGTTTGCAACCTGCGTGTTCGTTAGCTGGAACTTTGCAGCTTTTTTCTGCGCAGTTGCAACAACAGTTATACATAATAATGAAAAAAAGAAAAAGCATTTTCTCATAACAGTCATTTGTTTTAAAGATAAGGGATTTGCAGAAGATGGTAAGTGGCGAATGGTCAATAGTGAATAGCGAATTGTGAATGGTTTATTAGACCTTCATACTTGTAAAATCCATTTATCTTCGGACTTGTTTCATTGATCATTCACTATTCACATCATGTCATCACAACCTGAATTCTGGCAACGCGGACCTGTGGAGGGAATACCAGCATTACTGCAACCGGTAGCTCATGCATTACTGCAGGCAAGAGAAGAAGTAAAAGAAACGCTGGAGAATTTTCCCGAAAAGGAATTGTGGAGCAGACCGGGTGGCGCAGCGTCAGCTGCTTTTCATCTGCAACATTTAACGGGCGTACTTGACCGTTTGTTTACCTATGCAACCGCAAACCAATTGAACGATTCACAATTGGAATACTTATCAAAAGAAGGCAAGCAAGATGATAACATAATTGCCGCCACATTGATTGATAATTTCAACGTGGAGGTAGATAAAGCAATGGACCAACTACGCCGCACAGACGAAAATTCATTGTTGGAAAGGAGGGAGGTGGGCCGGAAAAAAATACCCTCAAATGTGCTTGGCTTGCTTTTTCACGCTGCTGAACATACGCAGCGGCATGTGGGGCAGTTGATTGTGACGGTGAAAGTAGTTCGGGGTGGGTGACGAATGCCTGTGTTTAGTAAGCCCGTTTTTGCTACAAATAAAAAACCGGAGCATTGCTGCATCCGGTCTGAATTATTTTAACTATAGTAGCGTTACATAATATCCATAGCTTTTACAAAAAAAGTAGTCACAAACGGAAGAATCAACGTGAGCCACGGCCAGTGAGTATAAATTGCAAAAACAAGCGCGGCGGTTGAAATAAGGAATAATAACCAATAGAGAGCTGTACCTTTCTTTTGTTCTTCCATAAATAAAATTTGTGCAAAAATAGGGGTGAGAATGCAATTTTAAAAATGAATATTAAGGCAATAAAACATGGGTTTGCAGCAGCAGTTCGTACTTAATTTCCGATAGATTATTGGTTTTGATTATTTTCGTCCGCAAGTGTGTCTGGAATACATATTCTCGCGATTTTTCCGGGCCTATCAAATATCAAAAGGATGAAGATTCAATTTTACCTCCGCTTTCATACAGAGGTTGGTCAAAGTTTAGGAATTACACACAACGGCGATTTGCCGGCGGATGCAGGTGGTGGGATGGTTACAATGACGTATCTGAATGGCGATTTCTGGCAGGGAACGCTTGACGTGCGAACCAAACACAAGGATGGATTTATTTACCAGTATTTTCTTAGAAATAAAGACGGAGAAATTGTGCGGGAATGGGGTAATGACCGGGTTATAGAATTTTCTAAAAAGGACGAGGAAATTATTGTCGTTGATACCTGGAACCATGCGGGCGAGTATGAAAATGTTTTTTATTCCGCACCATTTCAATCCATTTTATTAAAAAGTCACAGACCTAAATTAAAGGTCAAGGCTCCCGCAACAATTACACACATTTTCAAAGTGAAAGCACCTTTGCTTCATAAGAATGAAGTGGCTTGTTTAGTGGGTAGCAGTCCTGCGCTGGGACGATGGGCCATCACACGTCCTTTGTTGATGGTTAAGAAGGGAAATTGGTGGGTGGCAACGATTGATTTATCCGGCGAACCTTTACCGGTTGTTTATAAGTACGGGGTATACAATGTAAAAGAGGAAAAGTTTGTTCATTTTGAAGAAGGAGGCAACCGGATGTTGATTGCCGGCGCGGAATCGGCAAAAACGGTTATACTTCACGATGGTTTTATTCATTTACCCAATAACACATGGAAAGGTGCGGGTGTCGCAATACCCGTTTTTAGCCTGCGCAGTGAAAAAAGTTTTGGTGTCGGAGAATTTAATGATTTGAAACTGCTGGTAGACTGGGCCAATAAAACCGGTCTTAAGCTGATCCAGATATTGCCGGTTAATGATACAACGGCTACGCACACATGGACAGATTCGTATCCTTATGCCGGTATTTCAGCATTTGCTCTTCATCCTGTTTATATCCATCTTGAAAAGGTGGCCGGTAAAAAAAATGCAGCGCTTATCAAATCCCTGAAGAAAAAACATAAGGATTTAAATGATTTACCGGAAGTGGATTATGAGCAGGTAATAAAATACAAAATGCAGGCGTTGCATGAATTATTCGAGCTGCTGTACGAAGAATGTTTTGAAAGCGATGACTATAAAGCGTTTCATGAGCAGAACAAACACTGGCTCATTCCGTATGCTGCATTCTGTTACCTGCGCGATAAACACGGCTCCCCCCATTTCGAAATGTGGGAGTCTGAAGCAGTGTACGATAAAAAATATATCGCCAAATTATTTTCTCCAAAATCAAAACATGCAAAAGAGATTACCTTTTATTTCTTTGTTCAATATCATTTACACCGGCAGCTGAAAGATGCCGCGGATTATGCGCACAAAAACGGTGTTGTTTTAAAAGGAGATATTCCGATCGGTATATACCGTTATAGTTGTGATGCATGGGTAGATCCGTCATTGTATAATATGGATATGCAGGCCGGAGCGCCACCGGATGATTTTGCTGTAAAAGGGCAGAACTGGGGCTTCCCGACCTACAACTGGAAAAAAATGCAGGAAGATGGTTTTGCGTGGTGGCGTCAGCGTTTTGAGCAAATGAGTGAATATTTCGATGCTTTTCGTATCGATCATATACTTGGCTTCTTCCGGATATGGAGCATTCCCATGCATGCCGTGGAAGGCATTATGGGCCATTTTACACCAGCCATCCCGGTATACAGAATTGAATTCGATCAGCGGCATATCTGGTTTGATTATCGCCGTTATTGCAAGCCGTATATAACGGATGAAGTGTTATGGACAATTTTTGGCGAACATGTGCAACGGGTGAAACATGAATTCGTTGTTCCCAATGAAGTGGGGGGGTATGATCTTGAACTCGCCTTCGAAACACAACGGGCAGTCGAAGATCATTTTGCTGCGTTGGAACAAAATGAGGAAAACAGTCTCATCCGCCAGGGATTATTTGACCTGATCAGCAACGTTATATTGTTTGAAAAAGAAGGGTCAGCTGCTGATGAGTTTCATTTCCGTATTTCCATGGAACAAACAATGTCATTCCGGCATCTTGATCCCGATACCCAATATAAGTTAAAGGAACTTTATGTAAATTATTATTACCGCCGCCAGGATGATTACTGGAAGAAAGAGGCGATGCATAAATTGCCCGATTTAAAAGCGTCTACCAATATGCTGATATGCGGTGAAGACCTGGGAATGGTGCCGCATTGCGTACCGGATGTGATGAAACAGTTAGGTATGTTAAGCCTGGAGATTCAGCGGATGCCGAAAAATCCTGCTATCGAATTTTTTCATCCTAACGATGCGCCTTATTTATCAGTCGTTACGCCATCCACGCATGATATGAGCACGATTCGCGGGTGGTGGCAGGAAGACAGGGCCAAAACTCAGCGCTTCTATAATAACGTTATGGGTCAATGGGGCGAGGCTCCCTTTTTCTGCGAAGCGTGGATCAACCGGGCTATTGTTTTGCAGCATCTCTATTCTCCTGCAAT
>Ga0207645_10001380_pt1 | contig 19933 bp, 11 predicted proteins | sample KBSM53metaG_FD_184331 | JGI IMG/M metagenome (GOLD analysis project Ga0207645, IMG submission 184331) | Miscanthus rhizosphere microbial communities from Kellogg Biological Station, Michigan, USA - KBS M5-3 metaG (SPAdes) (version 2) | ecosystem: Host-associated > Plants > Roots > Rhizosphere >...
CGCTGCGCAGCGGCCCGGGGCGGTAGAGGGCGTTGAGGGCGATCAAATCGTCGAGGCGCTGCGGCTTCGACTTGCGCAGGATGTCGCGCATGCCGCTCGACTCGAACTGGAAGATGCCGTAGGTCTGCCCTTCCTGGAACAGCTGATACGTCTTCGCATCGTCGAGCGGGATGGTGTCGATGTCGAGGTCGATCCCCTCGGTCCGCTTGATCTCGGCGATCGCGTCGAAGATCAGCGTCAGCGTGCTGAGCCCGAGGAAGTCCATCTTCAGCAGGCCGACGCGCTCGATCTCCTTCATCGACCACTGGGTGACGATTTCGTCGCGCGCCCCCTTGTAGAGCGGCGCGTACTCGGTGATCGCCTTCGGCGCGATCACCACACCGGCGGCGTGAACCGACGCATGACGCGTCATCCCTTCCAGCCGCCGCGCCACCGACAGCAGCTCCTTGACCTTGGGATCGCCCTGCTCCATCTGGCGCAGCGGCTCGCTCTCCTCGAGCGCCTTTTCCAGCGTCATGTCGAGCGCCGCCGGAATCTGCTTCGCCACCTTGTCGACGTCGGCGAACGGCATCTCCAGCACCCGGCCGACGTCGCGGACCACCGCCTTCGCCTTCATCGTCCCGAAAGTGATGATCTGGGCGACGTTCTCGCGGCCGTACTTGCGCGTGACGTACTCGATCACCTCGCCGCGGCGCCGCTCGCAGAAATCGATGTCGATGTCGGGCAGCGACACGCGCTCGGGGTTGAGGAAGCGCTCGAAGATGAGATCGAAGTCGATCGGATCGACGTCGGTGATCCGCATGCAGTAGGCGACCAGGCTGCCGGCGGCGGAGCCGCGGCCCGGTCCGACCGGGATGCCGCGCTCGCGGGCATAACGGATGAAGTCCCAGACGATCAGGAAGTACCCCGGGTACTTCATCTGCTTGATCATGTCGAGCTCGTACGCCAGCCGCCGCTCGTACTCGTCGACCGTGTGCCGCAGGGCGCCGGCGGCAGCCAGCTGCTGCAGCCGTGGCAACCGCTGCGCGAAGCCGTCGCGCGCAACCTTCTCGAAGTAGCTGTCGACGGTGTAGCCGGGCGGCACGTCGAAATCCGGGAGGAAGTTCTGTCCCTCCGCCAGCCTGACGTCGCACCGCTCGGCAATCCGCATCGTGTTCGAGATCGCGTCCGGGTGGTCCTTGAACACCTCCGCCATCTCGTCCGCGCTCTTCAGGAAGAACTGCTTGGCGTCGTAGCGCAGGCGTTTTGGATCGTTGAATCCTTTCCCGGTGCCGATGCAGAGCAGGATGTCGTGCGGATGCGCGTCGCTGTCGCGCAGGTAGTGCACGTCGTTGGTGCACACCAGGCCGAGGCCGAGGTCGCGCGCAATCGCCGGGATGCCGCTGTTGACCAGCCGCTGCTCCTCGATCCCGTGCCACTGCATTTCGAGGAAGAAATTCCCGGGGCCGAGGATGTCGCGGTAGGCTGCCGCCGCGTCGATCGCTTTTCGCTCCTGCGAGTGCGAGAGCCCTTCCGCCACTTCGCCCTTGAGGCAGCTGCTCAGGCCAATCAGCCCTCTCGAGTGTTTCGCCAGCAGCTCCTTGTCGATCCGCGGCTTGTAATAGAAGCCGTCGGTGTAACCGGTCGACACCAGCTTGATCAGGTTGTGGTACCCCTCGAGGTTCTCGGCCAGGAGCACCAGGTGGTTCTGGGTCGCGCCGGGGTTGCCGCTCTTGTCCAGCCGACTCCCCGGGGCGACATACACCTCGCAGCCGAGAATCGGGTTGAGGCCGCGCTTCCGGGCGTGGTCGTGGAAGATCACCGACGAAAACATGTTGCCGTGCTCGGTGACGGCAATGGCCGGCATCTTCAGCTTCACTGCCTGGTCGAGCACTTCGTCGATCCGGCAGGCGCCGTCGAGCAGCGAGAACTCGGTGTGAAGGTGGAGGTGAACGAACTCGCTCATTCCCACTCGATCGTCGAAGGCGGCTTCGACGAGATGTCGTAGACCACGCGATTGATCCCCTTCACATCGTTGACGATCCGCGACGAGATGCGCGCCAGCAGATCGTGCGGCAGCCGCGCCCAGTCGGCGGTCATGCCATCCCGGCTCTCCACCGCACGGATCGCGATCGTGTATTCGTAGGTGCGCTCATCGCCCATCACGCCAACGCTCTGCACCGGCAGCAGCACCGCGAAGCTTTGCCACAGGCGCGTGTACCAGCCTTCGCGTCGCACTTCTTCGGTGACGATCGCGTCGGCGCGGCGCAGGAGTGCGAGCCGCTCGGGTGTGACCTCGCCGAGAATGCGCACCGCCAGGCCGGGGCCCGGGAACGGCTGCCGGACGACGAACTCTTCTTCCAGCCCCATCTTGCGTCCGACTTCGCGCACTTCGTCCTTGAACAGCTCGCGCAGCGGTTCGACCAGCGTCATCCGCATCCGCTCGGGCAGCCCGCCAACGTTGTGGTGGCTCTTGATCACCGCCGACTGCCCGACGATCGCGATCGATTCGATGACGTCGGGATACAGCGTGCCCTGCGCCAGGAAATCGACCTGTCCCAGCTTCGCCGCTTCGGCCTCGAATACATCGATGAAGGTGGCGCCGATGATCTTGCGCTTCTTTTCCGGATCGGTGACGCCGGAGAGCCGTTCGAGGAACATCGACGACGCGTCGACGAACACCAGCGGGAGTTGCAGCCGCTCGTAGCGCTTGCGGATCTGCGCCGCCTCGTCCATCCGCAGCACACCGTTGTCGACGAAGATGCAGGTCAGCTGATCGCCGATCGCGCGATGGATGATCAGCGCCGCGACGGTCGAATCGACGCCGCCGCTCAGTGCGCACACGACGCGGCCGCTGCCCACCCGCCGCCGAACCCGCGCCGTCGCTTCCTCGACGAACGACGCCATCGTCCAGTCGCCGGTGCAGCCGCAGATGCCGAAGGCGAAGTTGCGGAGGATCTCGAGGCCGCGCTCGGTGTGAACGACTTCGGGATGGAAGAGGATGGCGTAGAGGGCGCGCTGCGGATCCGACATCGCGGCGATCGGCGCGTTGGCGCTGGTTGCGACCACCGAGAAGCCGGCCGGCGCGGCGGCGACGAAATCGCCGTGGCTGGCCCAGACGCGCAGCTGGTCGGGCACGTCGACGAAGAGCGCCGTGGGGTCGCCCGCGCTCACAGCCGCCGGGCGTCCGGTGATCGTCACCGTCGCATGTCCGAACTCGCGCGACGGCGCGGGCGCAACACGGCCGCCGAGCGCGTCGGCCATCAGCTGCATGCCGTAACAGATGCCGAGCACGGGCCGGCCGATCGCATAGACGCCGGGATCGCAGCGCGGCGCGCCCGACTCCGACACGCTCTTCGGACCGCCCGACAGAATGATCCCGGCCGGCTCCCGCGCGCGGATCGTCTCGATTGGCGTGTCGGGCGGCCAGACCTCGGAGTAGACAGAGAGCTCCCGCAGGCGCCGGGCGATGAGTTGTGTGTATTGCGACCCGAAATCCAGGACGATGATGGTTTGATGGGCCACGGGAACCTGAAGGATGCCGCTATTATAGCGGGGTTGACCACTAGATGTAGTAGTGCGTTTGCCCTGATAGCTGTCTGTTGGGTGGTCGTTTGCGCGCAATCGCCGGTCCCGCGACCTCATCCGTTGCCGGCCTCGCCGAAGATTGAATCCGCTCCGCTCTCGCTGTTTCCCATCGTGCCGGTGTGGTCGCTCGCGCTCGGCAGCCAGCTCACCGTTCCACCGGCGTATGACGCGACGCGCGTCTTCTTCTCGCTCGAGGACGATCGCCTGGTGGCCTACGACATCGTCAGCGGCGAGCGCGCCTGGCTGGTGACGGCGCGGCCGCGCGTGCAGCCGGTGACCGGCGACGGCCTGATCTTCCTCGTCGAGCCGGATGCGCTCACGGCGTTGAGCGCCGCTGACGGATCTTCCGCGTGGCGGGCGCCGTTCACCGACACGGTGTCGGTTGCGCCAGTCTCGAATCACGGCTGGCTGATCGTCTGCACCGCTGAGGGCGACGTGCTCGCGCTGCGCGCCGCCGACGGCGAGGTGGTCTGGCGCAAGCGGCTCGAGGCGCCGGCACACGCGCCGCCGGCGCTCGCCGCCGATCGCGTCTACGTCCCGGCCGCCAACGGCCGGATCGTCGCGTTGAAAATCGACAGCGGCGACATCGTGTGGGAGCGCAGGCTCGGCGGCGCGGCCAATGACGTGCTGGCGTTCGACGAGCGCATCTATGCCGGATCGGCCGACAATTTTTTCTACTGTGTGATGGCCAAGGATGGCCGCGTCGCCTGGCGGTGGCGCACCGGCGGCGACACCATCGGGACGCCGGTGAGCGACGGCGATCGCGTCTACTTCGTCTCGCTCGACAACGTTCTTCGCGCGCTCGACTTGAAGAGCGGCGTGCAGCAGTGGATGCGGCCGCTGCCGCTGCGGCCGGCATGGGGACCGGTCCATGCCGGGGCGACCATCGCCGTCGCGGGGCTCACGCCGTCGGTACGTGCCTTCGATCTCAAGGATGGGAAGCCGGCCGGCGAGCTTCCGGCCGGCGGCGAAGTCACTGCCCGGCCGCATGCGTTCGACCACCCGCGGAACGGCCGGCCGATGTTGTTGGTGGTGACCCACGACATCGCCAAGGGCGCCGCCGCGTCGCTGGTGATGCGCAGCTTCGATCCGCCGGTGACGCCGCTGGCGCCGCTTCCCGGCCTGGTTCAGATCGCGCCGCTGGCGCCGGCTGCGCGCTGAACCGGCGCGTCGTGGATGGCGACGATCGCGTCGTTCCGGCGGGCGGCGTATCCCTGATAGAGCGTGACGTACGCGCCCAGCGCGGTGAGGCCGAGAAACTCGAAGACCAGCCCCCGCACCAGCAGCGCTGCGAGCTGCAGCGGAATCACCGCCAGACCGACCAGCGGCACGAACGCAATCAGCCCGACGCCCGACCACGCCAGCGCCGACGCCAGCGTCGCCGCGGCGGCCAGCGCGACGACGACGACGAAGACGCCGGCCAGTTCCCGCAGGTCGGCGCGGATGAAGCGCACCGCCGCCCGCGCGCCCGGCACCAGGCCGGCGCCCTCGACCGCCATCGCGATCTGCAGCAGCAGATAGAGGGAGTTGACGATCGTGATCGCCGCGACCACCATCGCCGCCGCCACGGCCGCGATGAACGTCCAGCCGATCATCAGCGCGCGCCCTTCGGCGAAGCGGTAGCCGTAGGCAACGAACACCAGGTAGCCGGCGGCGGCCAGCGCATACACGACCATCAGCAGCGCGCCGAGCGCGAGATAGCGTCGGAACAGCCGCGCGCAGCCGTGGGTGAAGCGCGGCAGCGTGAAGCGCGCCGCGGCCTGCAGCGAGTCGAGCGTAATCGGCTGGTGTTCGATCGCGCCGGCGGCGGCGTTGGCGGCGAGCAGCACTTCAATGGTCCCGCCCTTGACCGCGAACATCAGCACCGAGCCGCCGAACAGGACCAGCGTGAACGCGGTGATGAAGGCCACCAGCGCGACCGGCTCGGACATCAAGGTGCTGGCAATGCTGGTGAAGATGTCGCGGAGGCTGCCCTGCAGGAGATCGCCGAGGTCGGCTCGCAGCAGCAGCGTGACGAGGATCGCGGCGCCGAGGATCGGCACGGCGAGCAGAGCCTGAAACGTGGTCTGCGCCACGAACTGAATCGCCACCGTCTGCCAGTTCGCCGCCGTCAGCAGCGCGCCGCGCTTGAGGAGGTGCTTCAGGTCCAAATCGATTTCACTATAGCACCCGTGTATCCTGTGAAAGACCTTGCCGCTCATCAAGCGCATCGTAGGCGTCGGCATCGCGGCCGCGATTGCGGCTGGTCTGGCCGGCCGGGCGATCGAGCGGGCGCGCTTCGGCGCGTCGGATGATGCGGCGCTGCAGCGGGTCGAGCGCGAGCTGCGCGAACGGTTCGACGCCACCGCCGCGACGCTCGGCTCGATGGCGGCGCAGGTCGCGGCCGCTGGCGCACGCGCGGCGCCGCTGCCGCCGCGCGATCCCGCTGCGCTGCGGCGGCTGTTCGACGCGGCGTCCGCGGTCGTGCCCGACGAGGAGAGCGGGCGCACCGGCGTGTCGCTCTACGACGGCGCCGGACAGCCGCTGGCCTGGGCCGGTCGCGTCTCCGATCTGCCGAAGGAGCGCGTCCTCGGACCGACGACGCTGCTGATCGCGCCCGGCGCGCTCGGCCCGCGGCTGATTCGCGTCAATCCGCTCGTCGACAACGGCGTGCGCGTCGCCACGACGGTGGCGGAACAGGCGCTCGGCGCCGCGCAGGGCGCGCCCGGCGTCAGCGACACCTTCACGCTCGCCACCTCGCTGGTGCCGGTGACCCTGCGCGCGCGCGCCGGCGCGCCGCCCACCTCGCCCGATCCCTACCGCTTCTTCGTCCGGGCGCCCGACGGCGGGTTCGTCCTCGAAGCGTCCGTCACGCCGGCCGATCTGGCCGACGCGCGCGCCCGATGGCGCGCGACGACGCGTGCCGTGGTCCTGGGCGTGCTCGCGCTGACCCTGTTGTTGTCGGCCGGGCCCATCATCGACTGGCGCCGCCAGATGCGCGACATGAGTCGCTTCGTCGCGCTGACCGCGGTCCTCATCCTGCTCCTGGTGGTCGTCCGCGCCGTCCTCTACATCGCGCTCACGCCGCTGGCGCCGACCGATGCGCCGACGCCGGCCGATCTGCTGTTGACGACGCTGACGTTGACCGCGGTCGTGTGGCTGGTGCTCGATCTCACCGAGCGCCGGCGGATGGCTCGTCCCCGGCTGCGGCTCCTGCCGACGGATGCAGGCGCGATGGCAAAGCTCGCGGGCGCCTACGCCGCGGCCGGCGCGGCCAACCTGTGGCTGCTCTGGGCATACGAGCGGCTGCTGCGGCGGGTCGTCGCCGATACCGATCTCGATCTCCTGCACTTCTCGCTGCACCCGCTGAGCGCAGGCCGGGTCGCCGTGGAGTTCGCGCTCGTGCTGCTGCACGCCTCGGTGATCTGGGGCGCGGCCGCGATCAACCGCCTGCCCGCGACCCTGTGGAGGCGCCCGCGCACGACGCAGTGGCGCGCCACCGCCGCCGGCGCGTGGCTCGCCGGCGCGATTGCCGCAACGCTGGTGGCCCGCGCCGTTGCGGCGCCGGTGCCGGTCGCGCCGATGTGGGTGGCGGTGCTGTTCGCCGGCGCCTCGGCGGCGGCGCTGGCGCGCGTCGAGGGGCGAATCCGGCGCGTCACGCAGAGCGCACGGCTGGCGATCTTTTTCGTCGCCCTCGTTGGCCCGGCGATCGCGATGTATCCCTCGCTGCTCGCACACGCCACCGAGGCGAAGGAACGCCTGGTCGCCGAAACCTTCGGCCCGCAGGCGATCAGCCTCCGCGAAGACCTGCAGCGGCGCCTGCAGCAGGCGGTCAACCAGATCGACCAGATTCGTGGTCTCGACGAACTGGTACGTCCGGACGGCGGCACGCCGTCGACCAATCGTGCGTTTGCGGTCTGGTCGCGCACCGATCTGGCCACCTATCGATTGACGTCGGCGGTCGAGCTCTACGGCGCCGACGGGACGCTGCTCAGCCCGTTCGCGCTGAGCCTGCCGGAGTATTCGACCGCTCCGTATCGCCCGGCCGGGTGCACCTGGGAGCAGCCGATTGACGAGGTGTCGCCGTTCGGGTCGAGCGAGCGGCACGTGCTGCGCACCGGTCGCGGCGTCTGCGTGCGCGGCCGCATCGCCGGCGGCATCGTCGTCCGGGTGATGCTCGACTACCGGACGCTGCCCTTCATCTCGTCCCAGAGCGCGTATCTCGAGTCGCTGCGCCCGAATCGACAGGTCACGCCGGAGGGCGTATCGGGCCGCGACGTCGAGTTCGCCGTCTACGGCTGGAGCCGGGCGCCGATTTTCGCGTCGGGGACCAGCGTCTGGACGCTGCCGGACAGCGTCTTCCGGGTGCTGGTCGAGTCGCGCGAACCGTTCTGGGCGACGCTTGAGCGCAGCGGCGAGCGGTTCCGCGTGTATTTCCTCAGCGACCGCGGCGGCATCTACGCCCTCGGTTACCCCGTGATCACGTGGGCCGGACACCTCATCAATCTCGCCGAGCTGGTGATGCTCGCCGCCGTGCTCTACCTCCTGCTGCTGGGCGCGTCGACGCTCTTCAGCGCTCTCACACTGCACAGCTCGGCGAGCGGCCGCGAGCTGCTGCGAGAAGTGCGATCCAGCTTCTACCGGAAGCTGTTCCTCGCCTTCTGGGCCGGCGCCGTCGTGCCGGTGTTCATCCTGGCGATCTTCACGCGCGCCTACTTCGCGACGCAGCTGACCGCCGGCGCGGAAGAAGCGGCGGCGCGGACGGTGACGACGGCGCAGCGGCTGGTCGAGGACTACGCGGCGCTGCAGCAACGCGGCGCGGCGGCGCTCGACGCGATCGACGATCAGATCATGGTGCTGGTGCGTCGGGCGATCGACGAGGACGTCAACCTGTTCGACCGCACGCAGCTCCAGGCCACCAGCGCGCGCGACCTGTTCGCATCGCAGCTGCTGCCGATGCGGACGCCGGCGGGCGCCTACCGCGCCGTGCTGCTCGACCGTGCGCCGACCTTTGTCGCCGGAGAGAAGGTCGGCGACTTTCCCTATCGGCTCGCGGCGGCGCCAGTGCGCGCGAGTGGACGCGAGGGCGTGGTCACCGTCCCGCTGACCAACCGCCAGCAGCAGATCGAAGAGCAGCTCGACGAGCTCGATCGTCGCGTCCTCTCCGGGGTCGTCCTGTTCAGCCTGCTCGGCGCCGCGCTCGGCTACTGGATGGCCGAACGGATCGCCGATCCGGTCAACCGCCTCACCCGCGCGACGCGGCGCATCGCCCGCGGCGATCTCGATGCGCGCATCGCCGCGACGTCGAGCGACGAGCTGCGCCGGCTGGTGCAGGACTTCAACCAGATGGCGCAGGACCTGAAGCGCCAGCGCGCGGAGCTGGAACGGACGCAGCGGCTCGAGGCCTGGGCCGACATGGCGCGGCAGGTGGCGCACGACATCAAGAACCCGCTGACCCCGATTCAGCTGTCAGCCGAGCACGCGCGTCGCATCAACATCGATAGCGGTCGGCCGCTCTCGCCCGTGCTCGACAACTGCGTCAACGCGATCCTGTCGCAGGTGACGCTGCTGCGGCAGATCTCCGCCGAGTTCTCCAGCTTCGCGTCGTCGCCGACGGCGCGTCCGGAGCCGACCTCAATCGGGACGCTGATTCACGAGGTGGTCGAGCCGTACCGCACCGGGCTGGCGCAGCGGGTGGCGATCGAGGTGCAGGCGCCGGACACGCTGCCGCGGCTGATGATCGACCGCACGCTGTTTTCGCGGGCGCTCACCAACGTGATCGAGAACGCGCTGCACGCGATGCCGGGCAGCGGACGCCTGGCGATCACCGCGCGCGTCGACCCGGCCGAGCCTGCGCCATTGGAGACCGCCAGCCCGCGATCGGTGCTCGTCGAGATCACCGACACCGGCATGGGAATGGATCAGGACGCGTTGAACCGGCTGTTCGAGCCGTACTTCTCGACCAAGGCCACCGGCACCGGCCTCGGACTGACGATCGCCAAGCGGAACGTGGAATTGAACGGCGGAACGATCGAGGTGCACAGCGAGCGCGGCGTCGGCACGCGCGTCACCATCACGCTGCCGGTCGCGTAGAGAGCAGCGTGCAAGTACCAAGTACGAAGTACGAAGTATGAAGTAGGGGTGACACCCACTTCGGGCTTCGTACTTCAGACTTCCACCGAGCCGGCGTCAGTTGCGAGCCTCACCCGGCGGCGCTGTCGCGATGATCCGAAATCGCCGGCGGCTGTGCGGCGTCGAGCGGCGCGTGCGGCACCGTCGTGCCCTTGTGCCGGAACCGGTTGATCGCCATGCCGACGAACGCTGAGGCCAGGTAGCTGTAGGCGATCACCACCAGCATCGCCTGCGGGTGCGTGGCGATCAGCATGATGCCGGCGGCGACGAAGATGAGAACCGTGTAGGGCCGACGGGTGCGCGAGTCGAGCGTCTTGAAGCTGCGGAAGCGAATCGTGCTCACCATCAGCACGGCGGGGACCAGCACCATCGCCAGCGCCGGCAGCGCCTCGCGGTAGTCGTAGAGGCCCCACGGATACGCATACACCGTCGCCGCCGGGATGGCCGCCGCGGCGGGGCTCGGCATGCCGACGAAGTAGCGCTTGTCGCCGCCTGCGGCGCTCTGGATGTTGAAGCGCGCGAGCCGCATGGCCGCCGCGGCGACGAACATGAACCCGGCCGCCCATCCCAGCCGGCCGAGCGCCGACAGCCCCCATTGGAACGAGAGAATCGCCGGTGCGACGCCGAAGGAAATCACGTCTGCCATCGAGTCGAACTCGACGCCGAATTCGCTGGTGGTGCCGGTCATCCGCGCGATCCGGCCGTCGAGCATGTCGAGGATGATGGCGACGCCGATGAAGGGCGCCGCGGTTTCGTACGCGCCGCGCATCGCATAGACGACGCAGGCGTAGCCGCAGAACATGTTGCCCATCGTCAGCAGGCTGGGCAGGAGGTAGACGCCACGGCGGAGCCGCAGCCGGCGCGGCCGGTCGGTGGCGCGGCGCAGGAAACGCAGGCGGGTCGGGTTGCCCTGGCGCATCTACACCCCAGCGGATCAGTGTAGCACCGCGATGATCGTCTCCCCGCCCCGCACCATCTGCCCCGCCGTCACCGTGATCTGCGCGGTCAGCGGCAGAAAGATGTCCATCCGCGACCCGAATTTCATGATGCCGAAGCGGTCGCCGGCGCGCACCTCGTCGCCGACGCTCGCCCGGCAGACGACCCGGCGCGCGAGCATGCCGACGATCTGCCGCGCGACGACGGTCTGCCCGGCGTGATCGATCCACACTTCGCTGCGCTCGTTGGCGCCGCCGGCGTCGTGGCGGTAGGCGGGCAGGAACTTGCCGGGTGAGAACGTCACCCGTGTGACGCGGCCGGTCGCCGGGATGCGGTTGACGTGCACATCCATCGGCGAGAGGAAGATGCTGATCTGCTGCCAGGCGGCCGGCCCCGGCGGCGGCGCCGCGTCGGCCAGCGCGGCGCCGGCAATGATCACCTTGCCGTCCGCCGGCGACAGCACGGCGTCGGCGTCCGCCGGCGAGACGCGTTCGGGATCGCGGAAGAAGAAGAGGAAGAACAGGCCGAGGACGACGAACGGGATGGCGAGAATCCAGGCGATCGCCGCGCCGGCCAACAGCGCGACGAGCAGAGCCCCGCCAATGAACGGCCAGCCCGCAGGATCGAGGCGCATCAGGCCGGGAAACCAAAGCGGGCGCACCCGCGGCGCGCCCGCAGCGTGAGCAACCGTCTACCCGTGGGCGTGCTGCTGGCGATGGCGCCGCATGATGTCTTCCATGCGGTCCTTGAGCTGGAGCTTGCGCTTCTTCAGCGTGACTTCTTCGACTTGTTCAGGTTCGGAAAGATAATGCTTGGAGGTCAGTTCGTGCAGGCGATCTTCGAGGGCGTGGTGCCTGGCGCGGAGGTCGTGAAACTCTTGATCCGTTCGCGCCAGCTCTTCCTTCAGATCAAGCGGCTGTGAATCCATGCGCCACCTCCTTGGACTGTGACGCGAACGTAACACAAGGGCCGGGCCGATTCAAGGTCAGCGACGCTGAAAACGGCCGTCCGCCCTTTCAGGTGACGGAGTTGCCGAGATTTTCACGCCACAGGACCAGCGCATCCTCCACCGGCTTCGAATAGTAGGAGCGCCGGACGCCGGCGACGGTGAAGCCGAACCGCTCGTACAGCATGCGCGCCGCGTCGTTCGACTGCCGCACTTCGAGCGTTGCCCGCAGCGCGCCCGACTGGGCGCCCTGGCCCAGCACGTGCTGGAGCAGGGCGGAGCCGATGCCGGCGCGCCGGAAGTCGGGCAGCACCGCGAGGTTGTTGATGTGCAGTTCGTCGGCGACGCGCCACACCGAGCAGAACCCGACCGCGCGGCCCTCATCGTTCTTCGCCAGGTAGCAGAACGACACGCCGTGGTTCTCGAGTTCGGCCAGATACATCGCCCGCGTCCAGGGGCTGGTGAACGCCGCTTCCTCGATCGCCAGCACATCGTCGATTTGCGCCGGGGTCGTGACCGGTTCGATGCGCACCTGTTTTCAGTGTGCCTTAGGGTCTCGGTCGACCGCGCGTAATTTTTCGTCGCGGGCGATCTCCGCGTCGGGCCGGCGCACGTAGAGCGGACGGATCGCGCCCGGGTCGATGCCCGCGCTCCCGGCGGTTGCCGCCAGGCGTGCGATTGCGGCGGCGAGCAGAGCGGGCGCTGCGATCCGCGCGCCGGGCGCCGCGCGCGCGATCGTCTCGGCGTAGAGCGCCGCGCCGTCGCCGGCGAAGACCGATGGCGAGGCAAGGAACTGCGACGCCCAGCGCGCCAGCGTCGCCGACGGATCGCCGACGGTTGGCCCTTCGAGCTCCTCGAGGCGCGCGGCGGTGAATGACGCGCCGGCGTGAACGCGGTACAGCGCCGCGAATACTTCGTGTCGGTGCGCATCCATCCACGCCGCGACCAGCGTGCCCGGCGCCGCGCCGGCGGCGGCGAGATGCGCCAGCGCGTCGAGCGCCGACACCGCCGCAATCGTCCGCCGGTGCACGAGCGCAAGCCCCTGCATGGTCGCGATGCCGATGCGCAACCCGGTGAACGATCCCGGGCCCGAGGCCACCGCGAACACATCGATGCCGCTCAGCGCCAACCCGTGGGCGGCGACGAGCGCGGTGATCTCCGCCGGCAGGCGCTCGGCATGGGTGCGAGCGCCGTCGCCCGCCCGCTCGTCGACAACGGTCTCGCCATCGACGAGCGCGACGCTTCCCGTTCTCGTGGTCGTGTCGAGCGCGAGAATTCGCATGAGGCAGCTCTGAGCTGACAGCTGATGGCTGACGGCTCTACACTCTAGTCCATATGTCCGCGCCGGCCGTGGTGACGCCCGCGATGCGCCAGTATCTCGACGCGAAGCAGCAGCATCGCGACGCGATCGTGATGTTCCGGATGGGCGACTTCTACGAGTTCTTCTATGAGGACGCCCTGGTGGCGGCGCGCGCGCTCGAGCTGACGCTCACCTCGCGCGCCAAGGACGCCAACGGCGGCGGCATCCCGATGTGCGGCGTGCCGTTTCATGCCGTCGACGGCTACATCGCCCGGCTGGTGAAGCGCGGCTTCCGCGTCGCCATCTGCGACCAGACCGAGGATCCGCGCAAGGCCAAAGGCCTGGTGAAGCGCGAAGTCGTGCGCGTCGTCTCGCCCGGGACGCTCACCGATGTGAACTACCTCGATGCGCGCGAGCCGGCGTTCCTGATGTCGGTCGTGCCGGTCACCGGCCGCGGCGGGATCGATCTCGTCGGCGTCGCGCTGCTCGACCTGTCGACCGGCGAGTTCAGCGCCGCCGAGTACGCCGGCCCCGACGGCCGGCAGGCGCTGGCCGACGAGCTCGCCGTGCTCCGGCCGCGTGAGATCGTCGTCCCATCCGAAGAAGGCAACGGCTCGCACGAGCCGCTCGCCTTTCTCTCTGCGTCGACGCTGCGGATCACTCCAATCGAGCCGTGGTCGTTCGAGCTCGACACGGCGCGCCGCGCGCTGCTCGAGCAGCTTCGCGCGGGCGGCCTCGAGGGCTTCGGGCTGGATGGCCACACCGCGGCGATCGCGGCTGCCGGCGCGCTCGTTCACCATCTGCGCTCGACGCAGAAGGCCGACCTCGCGCACGTTCGATCGATCGCCTACCGGCAGCGCGCCGACGCGCTGCTCATCGATCCGACGACGCTGAAGCACCTGGAGATTCTCGAGGGCGCGGACGGACGGCGCGAAGGGTCGCTGCTCGACGTCCTCGACCGCACGGTCACCTCCGCCGGCAGCCGGCTGCTCCGCTCGTGGCTGCTGCGCCCGCTGGTCGCGCTCGAGCCGATTCGCGAGCGTCTCGATGCGGTCGAGGAGCTCGCGTTCCGTACGACGGAGCGCGGCAAGTTCCGCGAAGCGCTGAAGGGCGTGCAGGATCTCGAGCGCCTCGTCGCACGGGCGGCGCTCGGCACGGCGGGCCCGCGCGATCTGGTCGGCCTCAAGCTCTCGCTCAACGTCGTCCCGCGCGTGCGTACGCTGCTGGCGGAGCTGCAGGCGCCACTCGTGCGATCGCTCGCCGCCGAGCTCGACGATCTGGCCGACGTCCGCGGCTCGATCGAGGCGACGCTCGTCGACGATCCACCCGCCCTGGCGCGCGATGGCGGCTTCACCCGCGACGGCGTCGACACCGCGCTCGACGAGCTGCGCACGATCAGCCGGTCGGGCAAGCAGGTGATCGCCGAGCTGGAAGAGCGCGAGCGCGCGCGCACCGGCATCGCCTCGCTCAAGGTGCGCTACAACCGGGTCTTCGGCTACTACATCGAAGTCTCGAAGTCGAACCTCGCCCACGTCCCGTCCGACTACCACCGCAAGCAGACCATCGCCGGCGGCGAGCGCTTCATCACGCCGGCGCTGAAAGAATACGAAGAGAAGGTGCTGGGCGCCGACGAACGGATCCTCGAGCGCGAGCTGGAGATCTTCGAGCGGCTGCGTCGCGAGGTCGCCGCCGAAGCGCCGCGCATCCAGGCGACGGCGCGCGCGCTCGCCTCGCTCGACGTCCTCGCGGCGCTGGCCGAAGGCGCGGCGGCCAACAACTACACCAAGCCGCACGTCCACGACGGCGACGAGCTGGCCGCCAGCGACGCGCGCCACCCGGTGGTCGAGCGCCGGCCGGCGTCGGGCGACGCGTTCGTGCCGAACGACATCACCCTCAACGGCACGTCGTGCCAGCTGGTGATCCTCACCGGCCCGAACATGGGCGGCAAGTCGACCTACCTGCGCCAGACCGCGCTCCTCTGCCTGATGGCGCAGGCCGGTTCCTTCGTGCCGGCCCGAACCGCGAAGGTGCCGTTGGTCGACCGCATTTATGCCCGCGTCGGCGCCTCGGACAACATCGCGCGCGGGCACTCGACCTTCATGATCGAGATGCAGGAGACGGCCAACATCCTGCACACCGCGACTTCCAGGAGCCTGGTCGTCCTCGACGAAATCGGCCGCGGCACGGCGACCTTCGACGGCCTCAGCATCGCCTGGGCAGTGGCGGAGTTTCTCGCGACCAACGCGAAGGTGCGTCCGAAGACGCTGTTCGCCACCCACTACCACGAGCTCACCGACCTCGCCGACGCGACCCCGGGCGTCGTCAACTTTCACGTCGCGGCGCGCGAGTGGAAGGACGACATCATCTTCCTGCGCAAGATCGTGCCCGGGCGATCGGATCGAAGCTATGGCATCCAGGTGGCGCGGCTCGCCGGGCTGCCGCGTCCGGTCGTCGAACGCGCGCGCGAGATTCTCGCCGCCCTCGAGCGCGACGAGCTGACGCGCGGCGGCCGGCCGTCGGTGAGCGGCACCAGGTCCGATCCGCAGCGGCAGCTTGGCTTGTTCCAGGCGCCGTCCGCTGCCGACGACGCCCTGCGGCAGCGCATCGCCGCCGTCGACGTCGATCGGATGACGCCGCTGGAAGCGCTCGCGCTCCTGGCCGAGCTGAAGAAAGACGTATGACGAAGGATCGCTGCACCCGGGCCATCGCATCACTGGCTGCGCTCGCCTCGCTTGCCGGCGCCTCCGGGTGCATCAGCCGTCCAACCTCGAACCCCAACATCCTCGTCGTCGGTGTCACCAGCGGGCCGAACAACCTCGACCCGCGCATCGGCACCGACGATGTGTCAGCCAAGGTCGCGCAACTGGTCTTCAACAACCTGATGACGCTCGACGACCACCTGCGCGTGGTGCCCGACCTCGCCGAGCGGCTGGACAATCCCGACCCGACCACCTACGTCGCCACGCTGCGGCGCGGCGTCAAGTTTCACGATGGCCACGAGCTGACGTCGGCCGACGTCGTCTACACGTTCCGGAGTTTGCTCGATCCCGCGTTCCTCTCGCCGCGCAAGGGCGCCTACCGCATGGTCCGTGCGATCGAGGCGCGCGATCGCTACACCGTCGTCTTCTCGCTCAAGGAGCCGTTCGGTTCGTTTCCCGTCAACCTGGTGATCCCGATGGTGCCGGAGGGCGCGTCAGCCACCTTCCGCGAACACCCGGTCGGCACGGGCCCCTACCGGTTCGTCCGCTATGCCACCGACGACCGCCTCGAGCTGGAACCGTTTGCCGACTATTTCGGCGGCCGGCCGAAAAACGACGGCCTCGTCCTGCGCGTCGTCCCCGACGACATCATGCGCGGCCTCGAGCTGCGCAAGGGGACGATGGACATTGTGGTCAACGATCTGGCGCCCGACATCGTGCACCAGCTGGCGCGCGATCCGGGACTGCAACTGGTCGAGTCGCCCGGCACCGACTACCAGTACATGGGGCTGAACCTGCGCGACCCGCTGCTCCAGGACCGCCGTGTACGGCAGGCGCTCGGCTACGCGATCGATCGGCACGCGATCATCGAGCACCTGCGCCGCGGCCTCGCCACGCCGGCGGCGGGATTGCTGCCGCCGGTGTCGTGGGCATTCGAAGAGGGCGTGTTCACGTTCACCTACGACCCGGCCAGAGCGCGGGCCCTGCTCGACGAAGCCGGATACCGCGACCCCGATGGCGATGGCCCGCAGCCGCGGATCCACCTGACGCTCAAAATGTCGAACAACGAGTTCAACCGGCTGCAGTCGTCGGTGATCCAGCAGAACCTGCGCGCGGTCGGCATCGCGCTCGACGTCCGCACCTATGAATTCGCCACGCTCTACGCCGACGTGCTCAAGGGCAACTTCCAGCTGTTCACGCTGCAGTGGGTCGGCGGCGCGGTGGCCGATCCCGACATCCTCCGGCGGGTGTTCCATTCGAGCCAGGTGCCGCCGGCCGGCTTCAACCGCGGCTATTTCAAGGATGCCCGGGTTGACCGCCTGCTCGACCAGGCCGCGGTGACGACCGACGAGGCGAGCCGCCGCGCCCTCTACGCCGACGTCCAGCGTATCGTCGCCGAGGAGGCGCCGTACATCAGCCTGTGGTGCAAGACCAACGCGGCGGTGGCGCGCCGCGACCTCACCGGCATTCACATCCTGCCGATTGCCGACTTCACGTTCCTGAAAGACGTGGCCCGCGAGTCGTCGCGGGACGCCCGGCGTGCCGGTTTCTAGGCAGACCGCTTCGGCCGCCGTTGCGTGCGCGCTGCTGCTGGCGCTGGCGACGAGCGCCGCGGCCGCGACCCTGTTCGATCCCCGGCTGACATTCCGCACGGTGCGAACCGAGCACTTCGTCATCCACTTTCACCAGGGTGAGGAGGCGATGGCGCAGCGCCTGACGGTGATTGCCGAAGACGCGTGGCTGGCCTTGCAGCGCAGCTTCGGGTTGACGCCACCGGCGCGCACCCAGGTGGTGCTCGCCGATCAGACGGACCTTGCCAACGGCTACGCGACACCGGTTCCCTACAACACGATCGTCATCTACGCCGTGACTCCGACCGGCGCGGAGTTCGATTTCGACGACTGGCTGCGCCTCGTCTTCACGCACGAGTTCACCCACGTCGTCCATCTCGATCGATCCGGAGGCTGGGCACGCGCCGCCCGGGCGGTGTTCGGACGCACGCCGCTCGCCTTTCCGAACCTGTTCCTTCCCGCGTGGCAGATTGAGGGGCTCGCCACCTACTACGAGAGCGCCATCACCGGCGCCGGCCGGATGCACGCCGGCGAGTTTCGCGCCATCGTCGATGAAGCGGCGCGCGCCGGTGCCCTCGAGCCGCTCGATCGCGTCAACGGCGGATTGACCGACTGGCCGGGCGGGACCAGCGTCTACGCCTACGGCGTCGGGTTCCACGAGTACCTGGCCGATCGGTTCGGCAGCTCGCGGTTCGCCGACCTGGCGGAGGTGACGTCGCGGAGCCTCCCCTACGTGTCGTCGCGCGCGTTCACGCGCGTCTACGGCGAATCGCTCGGCGCATTGTGGCGCGAGTACCAGGCCAGCCTTCGCCAGCTGCCTCCAGGATCGAAAGCCGAGGACCCTGCGCGTCGCCTCACGCATCAGGGCTTCTCGGTGCGGTCGCCTCGCTTCGATCGATACCGCTGCGAGGGATGTCCGGCGGAAGTCGTCTACTCGGTGAGCAACCCGGATGGATTTCCGGCGATGTACCGCGTCGGCCTCGACGGCGCTCCGCCGGAGCGGATCATGCGGCGCTACCTCGGCTCGGCAACCGCGCCCGGCCGCGACGCCGTCTACTTCGATCAGATCGAGTTCCGGCGCAACACCGGCGTCTACAGCGATCTCTACGCCCTCGAGCGCGGCAGCGGACGGGTCCGGCAGCTGACGCGCGAAGCGCGCCTGCGCGATCCCGACCTGTCGCCCGACGGTCGGATGCTGACCTGCGTGCAGGAGCGCCCCGGGCAGCGCGACCTCGTGATCGTCGATGCAGGCGCCGCCCAGCCAACCGCGACACCGCTGATTGCTGAGGCGGGCACGCAGTTCAACGGTCCGCGCTGGTCACCCGACGGCCGGACGATCGCCGTTGAGCGCCATCGCACCGGCGCGATGGCGGAGCTCGTGCTGGTCGACGTCGAGAGCCGGGCGATTCGCGTCCTTGCCTCTGCGCCGTCGACGCGCATCGTCATGCCGGCATGGCGCCCGGATGGCCGCGCGATCGTCGCCGCCGTCGCCCGCGGCGACGACACGTTCAACCTGGTCGAGTTCGCGGCAGATGGATCCGCAGCGCGTGAATTGACCCATACAACCGGCGGCGCCACCTGGCCCGAGGTGTCGCCGGACGGCCGGACGATTGTGTTCGTCGGGTACACGACCGGCGGCTTCGACCTGTTCGCGATGCCTTATCCGACCGGCGGCGAAGAGGTGCGGTTGGCCGCGACACAGCCGGCGCCTGCGCCACAAAACGCGCCGGTTCAGCAGTCATCGGCTTACTCGCCGCTGCAGACGCTGAAGCCGACGTCGTGGGTGCCGGTGGTCGAAAACGGCAGCGATCAGGTTCGCGTCGGTCTGGCGACCGGGGGCGTCGACGTGCTCGGCTACCACGCGTATGCCGCCGTCGCCACCTGGCTGGCTGCGAGCCCGGAGGATGCGCCGCGCCCAAGCCTGGCGTCGCCCGACTGGCAGGGCTTCTACGCCTACGATCGATGGCGCCCGACGTTGTTCGCGAGCGCATCGAGCGAGACGTCGTTCTTCGGCGGCCCGGCCACCGACGCCGGCACGCCTGCGCTCGCGACCAGGCGCGAGCGGCAGCTTCAGGGCGGCGTGATCTTTCCGATCCGGCACACGCGCGTGACGCACGCGGGACTGCTCTCCATCGTCAGCGCGGTTGACGATTTCACGCTGCCGGACCGCCTGCTGACGCGCCATCGTGTGCCGCTGCGCGGCGCGTGGGAGACGACGACGGCGCGTTTCTATGGCTACTCGATCAGCCCGGAGCACGGCATCGCGGCCGGCGCGACCGCGGAGATCGTCCGCCAGGGCCTGGGGTCGTTCGCTGACGCGACCGTGACCACCGGCGACGTGCGCGCCTACCTTCCAGCGCTGGCGCCGCATCACGTCGTCGCGCTGCGTGTGGGCGGCGGCGTGTCGAACGGTGACGAGACGGTCGGCCGCACGTTCCGGCTCGGCGGCCACGAGCCGGCGCTCGACGCCGCGAGCTTCGACAGCGAGGCGTTCAGCCTGCTGCGGGGCTTCCGGGGCAACAGCTTCGCGGGGACCCGCGTGGCGGTCGCCAACGCCGAGTATCGCTGGCCGATCGCGCGGCCGCAGCGCGGCATCGGCACGTGGCCGATCTTCCTGCACTCGCTGCACGGCGCGCTGTTCGCCGACGCCGGGCACGCGTGGACCCGGTCGTTCAGCGCCTCGGCAATCAAGACCTCGGTCGGCGGGCAGTTTTCGGCGGATATAGTGGCCGGCTATGTCGCGCCGCTCACGCTCACGGTCGGCGCGGCGTGGGGACATGACGGCACCGGGCTGTTCGCCGAT
>Ga0207645_10001381_pt1 | contig 19927 bp, 19 predicted proteins | sample KBSM53metaG_FD_184331 | JGI IMG/M metagenome (GOLD analysis project Ga0207645, IMG submission 184331) | Miscanthus rhizosphere microbial communities from Kellogg Biological Station, Michigan, USA - KBS M5-3 metaG (SPAdes) (version 2) | ecosystem: Host-associated > Plants > Roots > Rhizosphere >...
GGCACAAGAGGAGATGAAGAGCGCGCTAAGGATTAAGCAGGTTATCGGTCGGCGCGTAATCATCGGTCAAAACCGGCACATCTTCGGGAAGAGGTTTATCGAAGTAAGCGACCGCGATGTCTCGAATCGGGTCCGGAAAAAGGCCCCTGTCGATAGCCGTCGCGCGTTTGACGATCTCATTAATATCGAGGCGCTGTTTGTCGCGCGTGGCAACCACGATCACGTTTTGAATCGTATCCAAGCTCGCATGATCGGGACGGCGCGCAGCGAAAACGTAGGCCTGCGGAAAAATCTGCCGCTGGGTCCGAACAAAAGCGCGCGCGATCCTTCCTGAAGGCCCGGTCACGGCGCTGATCAAATTGGCGACGATGATCCCGTTCGGCGTGAGTTTCTTTTGCGCCAGCTCAAAAAATTCCTTGGTCGTCAGGTGAAACGGCATGGCATCCGTAAAGTAGGCGTCGAGCAGAATAATATCGTACTGGTTCGGCGTGCGCGTTAGAAACAGCCGGCCGTCTTGCGCATGGATGTGGAGATTGTTGGTTTCTTTAACATTAAAAAACTCCTTAGCCATCTTGATCACTTCGGGATCGATCTCGACTGCGTCGATTTCGATGTTGGGAAATTCCTTCTGGATCTTTTTCGGAATAGAACCGCCGCCGAGGCCAACGATCAACATTTTTTTCGCATCCGGTCGGAAGGCAAACCCCAGGGATGTGTAGCGCGAGTAGATCAAGCGTAGTGCCGTGGGATCTTTCAGATTCATTGCGCTCTGCAGCGTCCGATCGAAGTACATATAGCGCGCTTCGTCATCCTCCTCGATGCGAATGCGATGGTAAAACGTATCTTTTTGCAAAAGTGTTTTCGCCCATGTCGCGGGCGTCCAAATCAAGTTAAGTGACCCCAACAGTAGTGCCACCGTCGCGATCGCGCGTGACAATGCAACGCCTTGGAGCCGGAGCAACGGTACTACAACCAGGGACAGACATACCAGAATGACGCCGAGAATGTGAATGATATTGCTGACGCCGAGCAGAGGAATGAGATAAAACGCCGTCAGCAGAGTGCCGGCGATGCTGCCACACGTCGAAACGGCGTAGAGCGTGCCCGCGGTACTGCCGACGGTGTGCAATTGAGTGGCAGCGAGGCGAATCACATAAGGCGAGATCGTGCCCAGGAATATTCCCGGAAACAGAAACAGCGCGCTGCACGCGATCAGCGGGTTCAGCCGATGACCAAAATCAATGCTCACGATCCATTCGTTGATTGACGGATAAAGCAAAGGCAGGAAAAAAATCATGACCCCTGGAGTCAGCAAAAGAATGAGAAGCTTGCCGTAGGACGGTTCGCGCGCTGAGAGCCAGCCGCCCCAATAATAGCCAATGCTCAAAGCAGTCATGACGACTGAAATCAGACTACCCCAAACGAAAATGGAACTGCCGAAATAGGGCGCCAATACGCGGCTGCCGACGATTTCCAGAGCCATCAAAACGGCGCCGCTGATGAAAACGACGACGTTGAGCAGAAGGTGAAGCATCAATCAATTCTCCCAGTCCCAGTAGGAGCCCTGCGGTACGAGTGCCACCGGCTCGAGCAGTCTTTGCGGTATGCCATCGATAAACTGTGATGGTTGCGATAGCACCATGCGCAGGGTCTTATCGAAGACGCGGGTCGGATAGCTGATAAAAAGGTTTTGTTTGGCGCGAGTTGCGGCGACGTAGAGCAGCCGGCGCTCTTCTTCAAGCTCTTCCTGCGAGTTGATGTTGTAAAAGGAGGGAAACCTGCCTTCCAGCGCCCAAATGATAAATACCGTGTGAAACTCCAAGCCCTTCGCCGAATGAATCGTTGAAAGGATCAGCGGGCCTTCATCCGGATCGACCGCTAGAACCCCCCCGATGCTGTCATTGGGCGGCTCGAGCGCCATATCGCTTAGCAGCCGCTCGAGACTTCGGTAGCGCTCGGTCATGCCTTGAAAATGCTCCATGTCGCGCAGCCGCTTGGGGTGATCGTCGGGATAATTCTGTTTCAGAATTGGAATGTAATATTGCAACAGATACTGGGATTGCTCCGATGGCAATTCAGCGTGCCCGGCCTCTTCCAGGACTTGCGCGAGGGTTCGTAAACCCTGAGCGATTTTGCTTTTGGCCGGATACGAACGCAGTCGCTCGACGGTATTGCTGCCATCGACCAACCATTTGGCAATTTTTTGGCTTGCGCCCGGACCGATTCCCTCCAGCAGCATCAGCACGCGCTGCCAGGAAATCGTATCCTGCGGGTTGGCGAGAACGCGCAGATGAGCGAGTAAGTCTTTTACATGGGCGGTTTCCATGAATTGAAAACCGCCGCGCTTGACGAATGGAATACTATGGCGCGCAAGCTCGATTTCGAGATCGAATGAATGGAAGCTCGAGCGGAACAGGACGGCGATATCCCAGAGCGGCACACCCTCCTCACGGAGCTCAAGTATTTTTTGACAGACGAACTGCGATTGCATCTGCTCGCTGCCCGCCTGGACGAGCTTCGGCCGCGTGCCGGAATGTTTCCGGGTGAAAAGCCGCTTTTCATAGCCTTCCGTGGCACGTTGAATGATCTCGTTCGTCACATTCAAAATCGGTTGCGTGCTGCGGTAATTCTCTTCGAGCTTGATGATTCGTGTTTCGGGGAAGTGCTTGGGAAAGTCCATGATGTTGCGGAAATTGGCGCCGCGGAAGGAATATATGCTCTGCGCATCATCACCGACCACGGCGACGTTTTGATGAGTAGCGGCGAGCAGGCGCACGATCTCGGCCTGGAGATAGTTGGTGTCCTGATATTCGTCCACCATGATGAAGCGATACGTATCCGATAGCCGGTTTCGTACCCCGACATGGTCGGCCAACAAATCTCGCAACAAGGTCAAAAGGTCATCGTAATCGAGCAGGGATTTGGTGCGCTTATAGTCGGTATAGCGCCGCAACAGCTCGCCGAGCTCATAGTCCATTTCGACCAGATGGGGATATTCCAGTTCGAGTAAATCGCTCAGCCGGGTTTGTTTGTTCAGGGTCATGCTGAAGATTTCGGCGACGGTTTGTTTGCGCGGAAAACGTTTTTCCTTGGTGTTCAGGCCCATTTCGGTGCGCATCAGCTGAATGACGTCTTCGCTATCCGAGCGATCCATAATGGTAAAAGAGGGCGCGAGGCCGAGATGTCGGCCGGACATACGCAACACCAGGTTCGCGAAGGAATGAAATGTACCGCCCGCGACCTGTTTGCAGCGTCCGTCGATCAACAGAGTGGCGCGTCGAAGCATCTCCTCGGCGGCGCGGCGGGTGAAGGTCAGCAGCAATATCGAGCGCGGATCAATCCCCTGGTCGATCAGGTGAGCGACTCGATAGACCAGGGTCCGGGTCTTACCGGTGCCGGCGCCGGCGATGATGAGAAGCGGCCCCTCCATGCTCGTTGCCGCCTCATACTGTGCTTCGTTCAGCTCTTTTCGGTAGTCTAGCCCAGAGGTATTGCGATCGGCCGGTATGAAATCTTTCAAAATATAAGTTGTCGTCAAGAAAGCTCCAATTGCCCAGGTAAATTACCCGTTTTCCTCTGATCCAGCAAGCGTTTGGACGCGCTAAAGCTGCATAGTTTTAGAATGACAGAACAGGTTTTGAAAAAATCACATCGCCATGCGACGCGATGAACGCAAATTTACGCTCGCCGACAATGTGCGATTTCGCTGCATCGAGCGAAGGGGGAGACCGACGTACCAATATGAGTACTTTTTCACCTTACGCGCGTAGGGTTTGTCATACAACGCGGCGCGAACCAGAAGAGGCCACTGCCTGTATATCGGCCGTTTATCGAGCCACGCTTGTTGGTACAGGGCTTGCGCTTGGCCGCAAGAAGATCCCGTCACACATAGCCGTAGGGTTTTTCTCTGAAAGGTGCACGATGCATAAAACAACATTCGAGACTACCGTCGGGGACCTCATCGTCGCGCTTACCGACGAAACTCATCAACAGGTGCGCGATGAGAAAATCACATATAAACTCGTCGCGTATATTCTCGCGGACCTTATGAAAAATTCGCGCCGCGCTCGGTAATCAGCAACTCGTGCGTTAAAACCTGCCGGAACCAAGCTGATCGAGCGGATGGTGGGCCTTTGATGTCGATCTCGATGACTGTGTCTTAATATTTAAAAATTTTCAGAACAAGGGAGGTATTACGATGAAGAAAGGAAATTTCATTTCGCTTGCCGCAGCGATGTTTGCGTTCGCGCTGCTGTTTGGAGCGTGTGAGAAGAAGGGCGACCAGCCGGCGCCATCCTCTTCAGATACGAGCCAGGCGCCGGGCGACACTAAATCGCCTTCGGATCAATCGACCACTGCCCCGAGCACTAGCAGCAGCCCTGATACCGGGTCTTCTCAGAAGCCGGACGATACCAGCAAAGCGCAAAAGGGATAATTTGCGCGAGAGTGAGCTGATCCGATGACCAAGCTTGCGATTGTAATTTGGTTGCTGCTCGTTCCGGCGGTTTTAAGCGCCGCTGAGATAAAAGGGACGATTTTGAAGTTTGACAGAGTGGAAAACCGCGTTGTCCTCCGGACCGAACGGGGCGAGGAGACCTTTCTGACCACGAAGGAAACGAAAGGCATCGAGAACGCGAAGGAAGGCGCTAATGTCATGGTAACCTTCAGCGAGAAAGACGGCCAACCGAAAGTTAGCGAAATTGCCCTGGAGAACTAGCAAGCCGCTATAACTGCCGCTTTTATTGCGCTGCGCGGCTAGACTTGTCGCGCGGCGCACCCGCCAACAAAAGAAGATCAGAAACGATTGCCGATCCAGGAAATCCAACTCCTGTTGCAACGTGTAGCCGGCTTGCTCCATCTCCCGCTTGATCGTCTCGCTCGACGTATAGTGGCCGAGAAGACCTTCCAACCACGCGCGCCGGTCGAGATCGATGATGGCAATTCTGCCGCCGGGACGCAGATATTTGCGCGCATTCGCAAAGTAGGCGACTCGATCGGCGATGTGATGGTAGGAATTGACGGTGAAAATAAGATCCACTCCCGTTTGGGGTAGCAGTGGATCCGTTGCGGTTGCGAGGATTGTTTCGACGTCGTTCCCGGATTGTTGTTCCTTAAGCCGTTTGTCGATGAGTTCAATCATGTCTTTATCGATGTCGACAGCGTAGATCTTTCCAGAGGGCGCAACCGCTCTCGCCAGCTTGAAGGTGAAGTAACCACCGCCCGAACCGAGATCCGCAACGATTTCTCCGGGATGAAGATTGAGCGCGGCGATTACCTTATCAGGCTGCTGCCAGGAATCTCGATTAAAACCCTCATAGGCGAATTGCTTTAACCGCGCGCAACTGGCAACGAGCAACGCGATCAGCGTCAAACTGACGAGCTTGAGAGACCCGCAGCGTCTCAACTTGCAGCGACGCATAAATGGGTCCGCAATATCATGCCGGGGGCATCTGCGATTTTACATGCTCGATGGCGCGCGCGACCTTTTGGCGAAGCTCAATGACGTCAAAAGGCTTGCCGATGAAATCGAAAGCACCGAAGTCACTCGCTTTGGTCGCGAGTTGCTGGGAGTTAACCCCCGTCAGCATGATCACGGCACAACCGGGGTGAACCTCTTTGATACGCCGCAATACCTCGATGCCGTCGGTCTTTGGCATCAATACATCCAACAACACAACATCTGGGCGAGCATTCTGGACCTGCGCGAGAGCGCCGTCGACGTTATCTGCCTCTACCAATCGATAGCTTTTGCTGAACACCATCTTCAATGATTCCCGGACGCCGACTTCATCGTCGACGAGGAGCAACAAGGGTAGATCTGCAGACATGCTTACGACGGCAGATTAATTCGCTCGCCGTTGTGGTTCCGATTCGCTTATTTCACGATTCAACGCGCCGCGACTTCGACGCACGGCGCGGGTTGCTTCAAGTGTTTGGCGCATTCGTTACGCACGTCCGCGGATGACTTCTCAAATGTGCTCTTTAGGTATTCCGCGCTGGTCGTAAAGCAACCATTACGATCATCCTCCTGATTGAACGCGGTACAGAAAGGCAGCGCATAGCGACCGTCCCAGGTATTGTCAATCAAAGCGTAAACCACGCCGCGCATGCAGGCCGCTCGACCGGTTCCATCGACGAGCTCGCATTTCTGTGCAGCCGCGCCACCATCGCCAAAGCGCACCTCGTTGGATAAATCTCGTCCGGCGGAGAGTAGGCAGGGTATACGGAACTCGCTCGCCCGGTCACATTCCTTGAGGATTTGTTCAATTGTCAATCCCATTTCGGCCATCCGGGAGGTTTGCATCGCGTAACATTCGTCCTTATAACGGGTGGCGACCTTGGTACATGGGTAATGGTAATCCGTCGGGCTCAAGTCTCGGCTTTCGGGCGTCGCGCTCGAAACGTTCTCCATGAACACGCCGCCGTAGCAGGAGTTGCGGTTCCAGTCGTTCGAAAGGGCGTCACAGATTTCCAGTGATTGATTCAAGTTATAACGGGAAAAAAACATCAGAGCATGGCCGAGCCCGTGCAGGCACTGGAAGTGAAATCTCAGTGCGATGTTCGGATCACACGCGCTTGCCGCCTTTTGTTTAAGCTCCGCAATGCTCGGGTGGCGATCGACGGCTGCGTAAATGCTGTCGCCGCGAAGGAATCTTTCCACCGAGCCATGGTAACAGCCGGAATGGCAGGTCTGATCGCAAGCGGCGAACGCCTCGTGAAGATTATTCTTCAAGCGAAACGTTTCCCGGCCAATGGCATGCACCACCGGGTGGCAGTCACGCCGGAATTCCGGATCTTCCGCCTCGAACTGTTCAATCAGCTGCAATACTTCTTTGACCGAGTGGCTCTTCAGCGCTTCGCGAAAAAGTTTATCGAGACACTCGGCAGACGCACTACTGTTGAGACAGCTCTTCGCCGCCTCTAGTGTCGGAAGTGCTAAGGGTTGAGGAGCCACCGGACTAAAATCCTGCGCGGCGGCGGCTCCAAACCCAAGAAGAACGATGCTGGAAAAAACAATTAGCAACAGCCGCAGGCGAATTCGTTTCACCATGGATACTCCCTTGTCGGGCCGATACTAGCCCAAATCGACCGCTCCCTGCAATTTTTTTTGCCGAAAAACGATCTACTCTGCTGAATCGCTCTCACAAAGATGCCGGAGTGATTGGCGGCCAGATTTCCTTAGGGTCATTTTCTGTGTTAATTTGCGGATAAACTCTCCGTCCATTTGTTCGTCTAAGAGCTGTGATGCGCCTATCCAAGCCGATCGTTGCAACGCTTGTTCTGATCGTTTGTTTCTACAAAGCCGGCGCTTTTGGCGCGGGTCAAACCCTGATCAAGCCCGAGGCAGTGCCGGTTTACCAGCCCAAGCATTTTCCGTACGAAGCCGGCGAAAAAGAAGTTTATCGAGCTTCATGGAACGGCCTAGTCTCGGTGGCCACTGCTGAAATTTCAACGGTTCCGACCGTTATCGATGGCAAAAAAGTTTACCGGGTTCAAGTCGACGCCAAGAGCTCCAGGGTGCTCGATTTTATCTGGAAAATGCGCGATACCATCACCTCGACTTTCGATGCCAAGGCGTTGTTGCCGGCTCGCTTCACGTTCAGTCAACGAGAGAATTCAAAAATCATCGATACCGAAGCGCGTCTCGATCACACGCGCAAGCGATGGGAAGTAAACCGGCAGCAGGCCGGAAAACGACCGACGATCTACGAGTTCGACGCGCAAAATACCCTCGATCCCATCACCGCCGTGTATCTCGCGCGAAGCGTCGATTTCAAAGTCGGGGACCGGCTCTATTTCAAGGTCTTCGGGGGGCGTTATCAATATTTGCTGGAGTTATTCGTGGAGAAAAAAGAACCGCTAGAGCTTGCTTCGGGGAAAATCGATGCGTACCGAATCATCCCCCGGATTCAGAACCTCACGAAAAACGGATATGCCGAGCGCTTGAACGAGGCGACGATTTGGATTTCTGCAGACGAGCGCCGATTGCCGGTTAGGCTCAGCAGCAAAATCGCTTTTGGCAGTGTCCATTTGGAACTGGTGCAAGATAAGCGGACAACCGAATCGACCGCAGTCGACCCCAACCGCCCAGCCTCTTGACCCGACCGCCGCCACGTTGTTCGATCTATTTAATGAGACTGAAAAAACCGCTGCAACGTGTTTTGTCCGAAGAAGGGTTTCGGGTCGTGGCGCAACTCGGCGACGAGAGACCGCAAAAAATCTTCCTAGTTTTGCTGGTTTCTGCTGCCATGTTGTCCTCCTGTGTAGTCGCCACGGAGCAACCCAGCCGGCGCGCTCCCAGGGGCGACAATTCTTCCTACCCGGCTTCTTCCGGTGCCCGAGTCGATCCGCAGGATGCCACCCGATTGCGTCGAATCATGTTGCCGCTCCTGAAGGCGATGGATCATCCCTGTCGCGAGGATCAGGTCCGTATCGGGATTGTAAACCAGAACGAAATTAATGCAGCGAATGCGGGCAATTGTGAATTCTACGTCACCATGGGTTTATTGCGGCGAGCCAACGACGATCAACTGCGCGGTGTCCTGGCACATGAGATCGCGCACGAGGACCTGGGCCATGTGGCAAAAGCGCAAGTGCTTGGCGCGGGCTTAAATATCGGCGCTTCCTTGCTCCAACAGCTGTTTCCAGCAGCGGGCGTACTGGCCCCGATTGCCGGCGAGCTTGTGGCGCGCGGCTATGGTCGAACCGAAGAATATGCTGCCGATCGCCACGGCGTGGACATTTTGCGTCGTGCGGGCTACTCTAAAGAGACCATGCTCGATGCGCTTACCTGGGTTCGGAGTGTTGCCGGCAGTGGGGGTGGCGGATTCCTTTCCACGCACCCCGGTATTGACGACCGTATTACGACCATCGAACGGCTCCCCTAACCGCCGCCCGGTTTAGGCCCCTTTCATCCTGTCAGTAAACAAATCTCCGAGGGGTACGTCTAAGCACCAGGAGGCGCAAAAACCATGAATTCTCGAAAAGCCGCTTTAATCGTAAAATCTCCTTTTATTGCAAGTCTGGCACTAGGGGCCACGTTGCTGGCCGGATGCGCAGGCGGCGCACTGACAACACGTGAAAAAGGTGCGGGCATCGGCGCCCTGGGCGGCGCTGCCATGGGCGGTATTATCGGTTCGGCCGTGCACCATCCAGCAGCCGGAGCTGCGATTGGCACTGCGTTTGGGCTTGGCGCCGGAGCACTGGTCGGCGATCAGTTACAAGGCCGAGAAAATGCAGCCTATGACCAGGATCAGCAAATCAATGCGAATCAGCAGGAGCTTCAACGGCAGCGGCGTGAGATCGACGATCTGCGAAACCGGCCCGAATACTAGTTCCAGCCTTGCATCAGGTGATAAAAAATGGGGGCGCTTGCCCCCATTTTTTGGTTAGCGCCAACTCAAGATAGCCTCTGCTCCTTGTGGCGCGATTCGTTGCTTTCGAGCTGCGACACGCAACACGACTGGAAGGAGAACTCTTTCTTCAATTTTTTGCTCCTGCGCTGTGCGCGCTCATCAGGATAAGAAAGCCGTCCGAATCGGCTGGATTTCCGCTAAAACCATGCGGGAATGACGGATGTGAACGGCATGTGCGACGCGGCCATTTTCAAACGAATCGCGCTCAACCATAGCGGCGATTCGTAGGATGCGCTCTGCGCACCGTTGGCGTAGGCCAGGGTAGCGTCAAAATTCTTGTGCCACGGCGTCGAAGTAAGTCTTGTTGCGCGCTCTCGCTTGATTGCCGCCGGACCTCACTTTAGACTCAGCGCCTGTGAGAGTCCTCATCACAGGCGCTGCGGGGCTCGTGGGCAGTCATTTCACTCGCCGACTGCAGACAGCTCATCAAGTGCTATCCCTAACCCACGGCGACCTCGATATTACGGATCGCGCGGCAATTGAGCGCTCGGTTGCGAATAGCAAACCTGATCTGATCGTCAATTGCGCCGTGCTCCAGGTCGACGATTCGGAACTAGATCCGCAAAAAGGCGCGGCGGTCAACATCGAAGGTCCGCGCCTTTTGGCCGAATCGGCAAATAAGGCTGGCGCGGAAATTATTCATTTCAGCACGCAATACGTATTCGCCGGCGAACCCCTCGATCGCGCGCCGTACACGATCAACGATAAGCCATCGCCGATCAATGTCTATGGCAAGACCAAACTGATCGGCGAAGAGGCGGTGCATGAGGCCTGCGGCCGCAGCTACATCGTCCGAACGTCTTGGGTGTATGGCGCCGGCAAAAGCAGTTTTCTGTGTACGGTGCATCACGACCTCAAACTACGCAAACGAGTGCGCGCTATCGACGATATCTGGTCGAGCACTACTTACGTCGAGGATTTGATCGACCGGGTCATGATGATTCAGCGAACTGGGTTTCACGGCACCTATCACATCGTGAACACCGGCACCTGTAGCTACTACGAATTTGCTCTTGAAGCCGGGCGGCTTGCCCGCCTCGATCATTCGGAACTCGACTCGCTTATTGAAATCACGCATGAACGGAACATGGAGCGAGTGGCCAAACGGCCGCGGTGCACACCACTTCGCTGTTTGCTGTCGGAAAAACTTGGATTACCGCCGATGCGCGACTGGCGTGCTGCCTTGGCAGCATACGCGGAATCCGGTAACGGAGTGCCGTAGTGATGGAGTGTTGTTTGACTCGCGTCTTGCGTCGGGTTTACAAAGACAGCGGAATCCCACTTACGATGGAGGTGCTATGGCGAGCTTTCCAGTGATCGATACCGACGGACATGTTCTCGAACGGCAGTCCGATATTCGAAAATACCTCGGAGAACCGTTCGTGAAACGGCCGACGGGATTGTGGCCCGGCGATCAGCCTTGGGATAACGACATGATGGATTCCTTCGAAATGGCACGTGACTGGAAGGGCTTGAGCGCGGCGGAACAAGTCGATCACTGGCACAAGATCATGGACGAATATGGGATCGAGAAGGTGATCTGCTTTCCGACGGGATCCGGCAATATCGCCAAAAATCAGGAACTGCCGTTTCAAATCGCTGTCGCACGCGCCAGCAACACGCAATTCGCCAAGGAGTACAATGCGCGCTCGGATCGACTGTCCTGTGTCGGTTGTCTGCCGATGCGCTCGCCTAAGGCCGCGGCTGAAGAATTGCATCGGGCCGCAACGGAATTGGGCTTGAAAGGATTCGAAATTTTGCCGACCGGTCTGCCGCTGGCCCTTGGTGATTCTTTCTACGATCCTATTTACGCAGAAGCCGAGCGGCTGGGAGTGGTACTCGGAATTCACGGGACGCGCAATACGTCGCGGGAACTCGGCACAACCGGGCTTGCGACCTTCGCCGAAGTGCATTCCTACGCATTTCCCGTGGGCATTCTTCTACAGTTCACCAGCATGGTCTGCCAGGGATTGCCGATTCGGTTTCCGAAATTAAAGCTCGCATTTCTGGAAATTGGCGCGACCTGGCTACCCTATTATCTCGATCGTTTGGACGAGCACTGGGAAAAGCGCGGCGAGTTCGAGATGCCGCTGCTCAAGAAAAAACCGAGCGAGATGGTGCGCGATGCGAAGATGTATTTCAGCGTCGAGCCCGGGGAATCGCAGCTTACTGCCACGATCGATTATGTCGGCGCCGATCATTTTCTCTACGCTTCCGACATTCCGCACTGGGACAACGAGTTCCCGCACAATCTTCACGATTTGCAAAATCACAAACAGTTATCGAACGAGACGAAGGAAAAAATACTGTACAAAAATGCCAAGGAGCTGTTCGCGTTATAGACTAATTGAAGGCGACGCCGCAGAGTCCACCTCCGGAAAAGGACACACGATGAGACGAACTTTTTTTGCGAGAGTGATGTTGACGACGATTTTTCTCGGATGGACTTGCCTATCATCTGCGGCCGATACGATCCGCATCGCCTACAGCTCGATCAATCCGCATGCGCTTTTGGTGTCACTCGCGGAAAAGCGCGGGCTCTTCGCCAAGTACGGGCTCTCTTCGGTGGTGGTTTACATACCCGGCGGCAGCACAGTGGTGCAGGCGATGGTTTCGGGGGATGTCGATCTCGGACAGCTCACCGGTGCCCCCGGAGTGGCGGCCAATTTGCGCGGCGCCGATATCGTTTACATCGCGATGACCGATGATCGTATGGGGTATCAGTTGGCGACGCGAAAAGACATAAAAAGCCCGGCCGAGCTCAAGGGAAAACGCCTGGGTATCAGCCGCTTCGCATCATCGGCCGATTTCGGGACACGTACGCTTCTCAAACGGCTGGGCATCGATCCCAAAGAGGTCACGATTCTGCAGATCGGCAACGAAGCGGAGCGCCTCACGGCGCTCAAATCCGGCAGCATCGACGCGTCGGTGTTTAATGCGCCGTTCGGTAGTGTCGCGAAGAAGTTCAACTTCAATATTCTCGCCGATGCCGGCGCGCTGGGGATTCCTTACTTCAATACGGGAATGTGCGGCAGCGCCAGAGTCCTGCAGAAAAATGAAGGTCGAATTCTCAACTTTCTGCGCGCCTATCTCGAAGCGATCAAGATATTCAAAACCGAGCCGGAGTACACCTTGAAAGCACTGGCGCAGTTCAGCCGGGTCAACGATCAAGAGTTGCTCAAGGAAGCATACGACTACAACAAAAATAAAATCCCCGATATCCCTTATCCGTCGCTGAAAGCGATGCAGGCGGTCGTCGATCCGCTCGTCGAAGCCGATCCCAAGCTCGGCAAAGTCGACGCGCGGAACTATATCAGTGATCGATACTTGAAGAAGCTCGAAGAAGAAGGTTTCGTGCAGAAGTTGATGGGACGCTAGCGGTACTTCGGTTTTATTGAGATATGCGGCCAGCGTGACGAACCGGTTTTTGAGGAGCTGAGAAAGCCTCAGTCAAAATGCCATGGTCAATTCGCCAAAGCCTGTTGCTCTGCTCGCCGAGAAAGCACCGGAAAGAGCCAAGGCGTCCAGCTATCCCGAGCCTTTTGCGTCGCAAATGACCGGCAGGCGAAAGCAGCCGCTGGGTGATTTATTCGGTCTTACCAACTTCGGTGTGAATCTGACCCGGCTTACCGCGGGAGGAGTTTCGGCGTTGCGCCATGCTCATACCAAGCAAGACGAGTTCATTTATGTCTTGCAGGGATATCCAACCTTGCATACGGACGAAGGTCGAACCAGACTCTCGCCGGGCATGTGTGCTGGCTTCAAATCCGGCACCGGGAACGGCCACCGATTGATCAACGAAACCGAAGAAGAGGTCGTCTATTTAGAGATAGGCGACAGAACACCGGGCGACGAAGGCAGCTATCCCGATGATGACCTGAAAGCGCTCATGGTCGACGGAAAATGGAAATTCGTGCACAAGGATGGCTCGCCGTACTGATCGCAAGAGTTCCGGGCAGCGACGAACCCTCTCTGACTTACTCACATACTCGGCTTAGTTTCACGTTTGCGCTGTTGATTAGTTCGCTCGCGCTTTTCTGGCTGCAGCGATATCGCCTTCGCTGAAGCGATAGAATCTTACCGGATTGTCATAGAGCATTTTTCTCTTGAATTCTTCGGATACGTCTTTACGGGCATAGAGGTGCGGCAGATCGCCGCCGAATTGATCGCGCTCGCGCTCGTGCGGAAAATCGGAAGCCCACATGATCACGTCGTCGCGAATCAACTCGGCAAGATAAGGCGCGATGCGCTCTTCGACTTCCATGGTGACGAAAATATTTCCCGATTTGAAAAATTTGCTCGGTGGATCCTTTAACTGGGGCGCCAGACGCGCCGCGAATTTCTCGTAGTCTTCTTCCATGCGGTCCATCATGAACGGCACCCAGCCGGCGCCGGCTTCAAGATAGGCGACCCGGAGTTTGGGAAACTCCTGAAAAATGCCTTGAAACATCATATTGGTGATTTGCAAGAACAGGCCAACCGGGTGCTCGAGCATGTGGGCTTCCAAAAAACTGCAAACGCGGTCAAGGCCGAGATTCTGGCTCACGCCGCCGTGAATCGTGAGCGGCACATCGAGCCGTTGAGCTTCGTCATAGATTTCATGAAAAACCGGCGAGCCGTAAAGCGGCGTGCGGTTGTTGGTTACGGAAGGAAGAAGTCCCGCGCAAAATCCGAGCTCTTTGACGCAGCGGCGCAACTCCGCGGCGGCGGCTCTCGGATCCTGAGGCGCCAGCAACGCGACCCCCTTCAATCGGGGTGATTGGCTGATGAAGCGATCATAGAGCCAGTCGTTGTAGCCTTGCGCGATTGCCGAAGCCCAGGCGGGCAGCTGAATCATCCCGATTGCCAAGGCCGAGGTCGGATAGAGAACCGCGCAATCGATGCCATGTTCGTCCTGAAAACGCACCCATGCTTCGGTATCGGGATCTTCGCGCTTGCCTTTGCGCGCAAGGCCGCGCTGCCAACCATCGGCATCGAACATGGGCCAGGTGGCATGCCAATCCATTTCAGCGAAATTGCCTTTGATATGCGCAAAGATGTCTTTGTGATCTTCCATGATGTGGCCGTCTGCGTCGATAACGAATGATGACATGCTTATTACTCCTGGATTATCGTCTTGCTGTCCTTCTGAGGCGCAGCCGAAGAATCTCGGTGAGATCCTTCACTTCGTTGAGGATGACAAATAACTATTTTCAATGCACGTCGTTACTGGAAAAAGATTTTCTGATATTCCTTTTTTTTCGCTTCGAAATCTTCCTTGCTGAAGCTGTACATCTGTACGAACTTGATCTTATCGGCATCGGCGAGGGGCGGGTAGACGCCTTTACGGTTGACGAATTCTCCGGTGTCGGCCTGAATCTTCATGCTTTCTTCGTCGAGGAAGAAGTCAATAAATGCCTTACCGGCGTTAGGGTGGGCTGGCTTGGCGCCGATGGTGATGAACTGGCCGTCGCCAAGCATCGTGTAGTCGCGCACATAATCGAGGCTAGCGCCTTGTTTGTTGTAGGTCAGAACGAAGCGCACGAACGTGATGCCGATGGGGGTCTCACCGGTGCCGACGCGGTCCGCGGCGGGGACGATCGATTCGGCAAAAATCGGTTTCGCTGCGGCTAGGGCATGGATGAATTTTTCCGCGCGCGGCTTAGGCATGATCTTGTCCAAGCTGGCGAGCCACTGAGTGGTCAAGGTATGTCCGGTGGGATGCGGCATCACGAGTTTGCCTCTGTATTCAGGCTTGACCACATCCTCGAGCGTCTTGGGAGCTTCGGCAGGTTTGATTTGATTCTTGTCGTAAATCACGCCGTAGAGAACATTGCGGTAACGAGCTCCCAGCTCCGGATCGATGGCATCTTTGTCAAAGCCTTTGAACGACGGTGATTGATACTTGCCAAAAGCACCTCCCTTCGCCATCAGCCGCATATGATCGCCGGTGGTCGCGACGACGTCGAATTGCGGTTTGCCGACGCGGTGCTCACTTAGAACTCGGTCGAGAATTTCCGTCGAACCGCCACGCCAATATTCCATTTGCAGCCCGGTTTTGGCTTCAAAGGCTTTTTTTAATGCGTCGGCTGTGAAGGTTTCCATCGAAGTATAAAGATTGATTTTGCCACCCTCTTTTTTTGCAGCCGCGACGGTTTGCGCCGATTGGGCGAACGCGAACCGTACACTGAAAAGCAGCAACCAGACCAATCCCAGAGCCGACATTTTGCGCATTGAGCTCGATCCTTTCACTGAAGGTCGTGTATTTTTTGACTTATAGTGTACGCCCCAAGCGAGAGTCAAGGCGGATTGGCCGAGAGGAGGGCGCAATTGTCGGTCGTTGATCAAAGAAACGCGGGAGAAAGAATGAGTGGGTCAACTGAGATGATTCTAGCCAAACCCTAGCGCTTTTGAATTCTACAGACCCTCGATGTGTTGCACGAACCGGCGGCAAACACCGGCTGTTCATAGTGATGGTTCGTGTTCAGCTTTTTCCGAGCAATCGTTTGAAAAATCCCTCGCGGTCCAATTCGTCGAGAATGCTTTCATCGAGATATTTGGCCATGTTCAGATCCACTTTGACGGCCGGATTTCGCTGCGCGACAATTTCCAGAGTATTGCGCAAACCATCCGGTGAAATCCGTGTCGGCATCGCAAAGCTTTTGGCGAAGTAATCATAGGTCTCTTCGAGTCCTTTGGGATCTTTAAATCGCAATCGCTTCGACAGAACCGTGAGACCCTTTTCCCTGCTGGTCATGAACTGGTAGGTGCCTTCCGCATAGGCCTGCTGAAACCGTTTGATCACGGCGCGATTTTTCTCGAGAAATGAGCGGCGCGCCACCATCACGTTCATAGGAAAGGATGTTCCCTTCAGGTTGGGCATTTTCACGAGTTCGTGCATGCCGATACGGAGCGCCTCATTGATGTCGGGATATGAGAGCATGGTGGCGTCGATCGCTTTGGTGGAAAGCGCAGCAATGCGCGCCGCGGAATCGCCGGCGGGAAAAATAGTGACCGACTGACGTGCTATGTTCCACGCTTTCAGCGCCAGAAAGGTCGCTGTCTCTGTCGCACCGCCGACGGCGAGGATGCCGATTTTTTTTCCGACCAGGTCCGCCGGTCTGCGAATCTCTTTTTGGGTCACAAAGCTATAGGGAAAGCTGTTGAGCGTTCCCGAAATCATGACCAGATCGGCGCCTTGATTGATCGCATTGATTCCCGTAGCGGCGTCGATCTGCGCCAGGTGAATGCTGCCGCCGAGCACGGCTTGGATTTGCCGAACCGAGCCCGGCACGAGCACAACATCACCGTTGAAACCGTATTTTTGAAAAAGGCCGAGATCTTTAGGCGCCCAGACCGGTGCTTGAAAACCGGCAAAGCCGGCGTAGGCGACTAGATAGGTTTCCTGAGCGACTAAATTTATAGGAAACAGCAACAGAAATACGACGGTACACAGCCATCTCATTTGCATCCTGCTTGAACTCATTTGACCGCCCAAGGCTCCTAGTTCCTAGTTTCTTGTTTGTAGTTTTTGCGCCGAGTAACTAGAGATTAGAGACTAAAAACTAGGACCTAAAAATTAAATCACGTCCATCCTCTCGTCCATCGCTCACCTCTTTTGACTTTATCGGCATAGTAGTTCCAATCGGCGGAATGAAACATTTCGTCGCGCGGCCGGCGAAACAGTTTTTTTCGGCTTGCGGTCAGTGTTTCGATCGCGTCGGGTGTCGGGCCCTGATAACCATACAAGCCGGCAATGGCCAAGATCTTCGCGGTCCGCTCCATGTAGAGCGCGTTAATGCAAGCTTCATCGATGCTTTCTCCGACCGTGACGATGCCATGCCCTTTGATCATGACCGCGGAAGCGTCACCCAAACTCTTAGCGAGGGCGGCGCCTTCTTCGTTGTCCAGAATGTAAATCGGCCGCGGAAAGATCGGCGTCCCGCCACGGAATCGTGACGATTGCATATGGATCCAATTAATGGGCTTGTCCGCCAGGCTAAGCGCGACGCACATCGCCGCATGACAATGAACCGCCGCGTTGACATCAGGCCGGGCTTTGAAGATTTCCGTATAGATTACCGCTTCGCGTGGAATCGTGCCGACGCCGGAAAGCTTCTTCAAGGAAAAATCGAAATGCACGAGCCAGTCTTTGTTGCCCTGCTCGGGGCGGCGAAACATCTTGACCGCGATGCCTCGATCGGCGGGGAGGCGAACGCCGACGTGACCCCAGAGGTCGCCGATTTCCCAATCGAGAATCTTTGCGGCGATTCTCAATTCATCCTCGATGGTTTTGATATTTTTGCGCAGCGCACGGCCATTCGGATTTTTATTCTGGTCCATATTTGCTGGTGATTTTTTCTGGATTGATGGAAGACTCATCTATGAAGCCACTTTGCGCCGCAGGGCGTACGACATGGGATTCTCTTTGTGCGCCGAAAGTGTGAGGTAGTCGAACTGTTGGCGCCACGAAACATCGGGCGGCAATAAACAAGCGAAGCAATCCATATGAGGAAACCAGTTGCGCTTGGCATCCTGTACCAGATGCGGCGGTTGTTTGCCGCTTTGTAGCTCCTTCACGCTGTTCAACAAAAATCGGCGCACGGCGATCACCGCTTTGTCGCTGACGCCGAGGTGCTCTTGGCTACGGTCAAAAATCGCTCCCATGCTTTCGGTGGCACAAGCGTCGTGGTTCAGGAAGTCCTCAATTCCAGTGAAGTTGACACTTTTTTGCATGGCGCGATCCTGGAGATAGTTATTGCGCGCATTGCGAATCCGGGTGTAGTCCGGGTTGATCTGCTTGCGCCGGTGGACTTCCTCTTCACGCACTGCGCGGTCGCGGCGAAAGCCAATGTCATAACGCCAGCAGTGGGTATCGTCGGCGGGTACATAAGTATGAATCTCGTAACCTTCGAGCTCGTTAGTCGGCCGCCCGGCCGGAACGCAGCCGTAAACCGGCATCACGAACGCGGAAAACCGGATGTACTGCTGGTCATTGTTTTTGCGTGTCGCGATCAGCCGGACGCCGAAGTCCGTTTCTTCAGTCTCATAAAATGGCGCCGTGTCGCTCTTATAGAGCGGCTGATTGCGCTCGTTGGTGAAGGCGCGATGTAAAAAGGAGAGATGGGAGGAGTCGCATTCGCCTTCCAGTCCCTGCAAATAATTGCACTCGAGCAAACATTTGGTGACGTAGGTGTGCTCGAGCGGCACTTGCGTCCACTCGTAATTGGAAAGTAATGGCATCTTTTCCTGCGGGCCGAGGTAAGCGTAAATCACGCCGTTTGCCTCGCGAGTTGGATAAGCGGTGTGCCGGAGCTTGCTGCGAAAGTCGCTGCCGGCCGGCTCGGCTGGCGTCTCGAGGACATTGCCTTCGACATCGTACTTCCAGCCATGATAAATGCAGCGCAGCCCGCATGCCTCATTGCGGCCAAAAAAAAGCGAAGTGCCCCGGTGTGCGCAGTGCTCGCCGATCAATCCGATTCGACCGTTGCTATCCCTGAACGCAACTAATTCCTCGCTGAGGATTTTGACCCGTACTGGCGGACAATCCAGGGCGGGAATCTCTTCCGACAACAGCGCTGGAATCCAGTAGCGCCGGATGAGATTACCCATCGGGGTTCCCGAGCTGGTTCGGGTGATCAACTCGTTATCTTCCCTGGAAAGCATCGACGCTCCTTATCAAGTTGCTGAGAGATTCAAAGCTTCAAGCCGCTTCAAATTCTCGACGCTCAGGTATCGAGCGTGCTCGCGGCGAAGATCTGATCGTAGGACGGCGCGCTCCGGATCATGCCTTGAGCGACATTGTATCGGATAAACGTGTCGATGGTTGGCTTGTTGGCTTTGATACCATATTTCCATGGATCGCCCCATGAGGCGATTTGTTCTTTCATGCGCTCTCTCAAATAGACGACCGAGAAGCCGCCGCGATCGCTGAGGATATCGTCATAGGCGAGTTGCTTTGCCTGCTCGAAGGCGGCGTAAAACTTACCGGCGAGCTCAGGATGGTTGCGCTCAAGTTTGCGGCTCATCACGATCATATGCACGGGCGTATAAATTCCGGTTTCGCGATAGAGTCTTTGATCTTCGTCGCTGTAATTGGGAAACAAGCGCGTGATTCGGGGATTGTTTTCGAGGCTCGCGAACATCTTTGTGTCGGAGATGTCGGTAATGATGGCGTCCAGTTCGCCGGCGATCAATCGTTGCGACATATTTTTGGATTCGTCGACATACTCGATGTGCACCTCCGCATCATGAACCGGGAACACTTCCTTTGCCTGTAACATCCAGTGCACCGCCGCAAAATCGACGCCATAATGCTCATGCAATAAACCGCGCGCCCATATCGTAAGCGCGGTGCGGTATGTCCGCGAGCCAATACGCTTGCCTGCGAGATCTTTGGGTGCGCGAATTCCAGAATCTACATGGCAGAAGACCAGTTGGTAGACGGGCTTGCGCTTAGAGAAAATCGGCAGGCCGACGATTTGCCAGCCGGCTTCGACAGCCGGCAAAAAGTAGCCGATATTCAGATCCAT
>Ga0207645_10001385_pt1 | contig 19901 bp, 15 predicted proteins | sample KBSM53metaG_FD_184331 | JGI IMG/M metagenome (GOLD analysis project Ga0207645, IMG submission 184331) | Miscanthus rhizosphere microbial communities from Kellogg Biological Station, Michigan, USA - KBS M5-3 metaG (SPAdes) (version 2) | ecosystem: Host-associated > Plants > Roots > Rhizosphere >...
GTGGTCCTTCAGGCGCTCGCGACGCAGTTCCCGGCGAACCCGCGCGTCAAGACGAAGTTGGATTCGCTGAAGCGTTAGGCGGCAGGCGACAGGCGGCAGGCGGCAGGCGACAGGCGGCAGGCGACCGAGACGCGAAGAACCCTCGGGATGCTCATCTCACATCGAGAAGGCATCCCGAGGGTTTTCTGTCGCCTGTCGCCAGTCGCCTGCCGCCTACGTTATTGGATTATCTCCGCGAACCCTCTCTCCTTCGCTCGCACGATAGTGGCCGCGGCCTTGCCGGCTCGCTCGATTGCACAGCTCGAGTACTGGATCTCGGAGTTCCCGCTGACCGTCGTGTTGTCCGCCGTGTACGTGTTACCGGCGAACGCGGAACCGGTGATCTTGTTCCCGTTTCCGGTCGATTTGATGTCGTTCTTCGCGACAATGATGCCGTTGAACGTAAAATTACCGGCCATCTCGACATTGCCGTTTACGAGCAGCACACCCTGGGCTATCGAGTTCGCCTGGATCTTGAGATCGCCGTTGACGTAAATGATCGGGAACCAATCGGCGCACACCGTGGTGCGCATTGGATCGCCCCAGTTGGACGTGTTGCTGTAATCGCATTTGCCGCCGGATACTGTCGGCGCAACGCTGTAGTTGCCCCCAGGCAACTTGAGGTCGGCATTCGCCGTGAGCATGTCCCAGGTTTGATCGCCGAATTTGAGATAGGTGTTCATGTCGCCAGCCGCGGGATTCTCGGACTTGGCGGCTGGAATGCCGTCGATGCGGTTACCCGGGTTCTTCTTTTCGGGGCAGGTCCCACTGCACACTTTCGTCGTGTCGGGCGCCGCCACTCCAGCGACGCCACCCGCCGCAGCCGGACAGATTCCAGACGTGACCCACCCCGCCGGGATCTCGTCGTGGCCGTCGACCCTCGAGCTACCCTGCACCTCGACCTGTCCGCGCACGGTGAGCGCACCCAGGATGTTGAACTTCGGGTATGCGAGCCGATAGATGGCGTTGACCTTGTGATGCGACGCGAGAGTCCCGGCCCGACCGGCATAGCCGTCGGATGTCACCCAGAAGGTGTAGTCGTCGAGGCGGGTCATGCGTCGGACGGCGTATGAGCCTCCCGTGATCTGCAACGTGTCCGGGGCGTTGGTCACACCGTTGGCCATCGTCATGTTGAGCTGCTTGATCCACCCCTGGATGGGCTGCGTGACGCCCGCTTCCGCGGCGGCAAACGCACGCTGATCGATCAGCGAGTTTCGCCCGATGCGGTATTCCTGCGTGGACGTGAAGAACGCGCCGGCGATGAGCGCGCCGATCACGACGATCGCGACCATCGCGACCGCGAGCGCGAAACCTTCCCGGCGCTTCGTTGAAGACGACATGCGAGGCTCCATGATGGAGTAGGTGCGTGTGAACACGATCAATTGCGATTACGGAGCATGACCGACACAGCGAGCGAGTCCCTGTACTGCTGGTTCACGCCGTTCTGGAAGCCGGCGGCTTTGACGTTCGAGCTCGTGCGGGCACGCGCGATGAGGTCGACGCGCGCGATCTTCGCCCGGTTCGCGGTGTTCGCACCCGACGCGATCTCGTTGCCGTCGACGTCGTAGTACCGGAACCCGATCCCGGTCCCGGAGCTACTCGTCGAGTAGGCGTCGTAGGGTCCGCTCACCGGAGAGAGCGGGTCGAAGTCCGATGTGCTTGCGTTGTAGTCGGAGTAGCCGAGATACCACTTCCCGTCACTCGCCTGAAACAGCTTGTAGCGCACCTGTTTCACGATCCGGACAGGGGCACCGACGCTGACGTACTGGCTCACCGGTCCTCCCGTCACCGGGTCGTTAGGCACCCCGGTAGGGTTCTTCAGCGTCAGAACCTGCCGGTCCTGACCCACGTCGCCGATCGTCGTGAGTGTCGTCGGCCCGCCCACGCATTTCGTCTTGTCGAGTGTCACGTCGACCAGCGTGAACGGCTGCCACACGTCGTCCTGGTTCCCGAGGGAACTGCTGTCATTGTAGATGTAGACGGTATACGCGGACTTCGGCTTGTTCTTCGGGTCCGGTCTGCCGTAGCCGTACCAACTCGTGATACTCTGGCCGCTGGCCAGGACTTCCGGCGGCATGGCCACGACCGAGCCGCTGACCACCTGGCATACCGCGCCGGTTCCGACGGTCACGTTGAACACAATCGACGAGTCCGAGGCGACGAGAATGTCGTTGCCAACCGATGACATGGCTCGGAGGTCGATCGGAAGGACCGACGTCGCCTGCCTCAGCTGGCTGCGCTGGACCACGATCTGATTCACGCCTTGATAGAACCGTTGCTGCCGCTGGATCACTCGCATGATCACACCCGACACGATGCCGAGCAGGGTGAGCGCGACCATGATTTCGACGAGCGACAAACCGCGGCGAACGCGTGTCAATCGGGGCATTGGATCACCGTCAGGTAGTTGACCGTCTTGGGACCGCTCTTCGTCTTGTACTGCACCTGTTCGGTCACCCATTTGGTGCGCGAGCTATCGGCGACCGTCCACGTGATAGTGACACCCCGCTTCGTCGCTGACCCGCCAACGATTGCCGCGCATCGCCGCGCGGAGAGCGAGTCCGAGATCTTGGCCGTGAACGTCGCGGCCACGGTCTGGGAGCTGCCGTTCCCCATCTGCATCGCGACATAGCGCGCGGTGCCCGCGAGTCCCATGACGCCGACGGCCATCACGATGATGGCAATGATCATCTCGATCACCGTGAACCCGTGGCGCGGACGCGTGAGGCGCCGACGTCGTCGTGTTCTCGATCTCATTGCTGCACCATTCCGGTTTTCGTTATCACGACGGAGTCGGCGGGAACGCCGTTCCGTTTGAGCATGATCGTCGTACCATTGTCGAGCGCCGCAAAGCCGCGGGAGCTGAAGTTCACGACGAGCGAGTCCGTGATGCCGCTCGTGACGCGGACGCCATAGAGCGTGTCGAGCGGGACCGGGGAGATGAGTTTGATCGTGTCCGTCGGCGGCGTAATCACAATCACGGTCACGCGGTTGTTCTTGATCATGAACCTCACCTGCTGCCCCTTCTGGATCGCGGCCGCACGCGCCGTGGCGGCTGCCGCGGCAACGCGCATCTTCGCGGATTGCATGTGGCGCTTCCCGTTCGCGAGCGCGAATCGCGGAATCGCCACAATCGACAGCACCGAGATCATCACGATCACGATCAGCATCTCGGGCAGCGTGAAGCCGCGGCGAGCCGGTCGTGGCGTTAGGCGTGGAGAGGCAACACGCATGAGAAACCGTGAGCGCATGGCGTACGGGGATCGGGCATGAGGATCGAACCGAAACGAAGGCGCGGCCGATGCAGACTTGGGGTCCGACCGACACACGCGCACTGCCAAAAAGACGACCCACGATCGATGCATGGAACACCAAACTGATCGATTGTTGGCCGTGCAACTCGATACCACCGCGGAGGATCGAACCGCCGTGCGCTCTGCGTTCGCGGCGATGTGTGCGACCGCACAGCGGTCGTGCGCACCGCGTCACGAGCCTCCCTTCCGACGGTCGGGAACGGCCGAACCGTCCGAAAAGCATCGGCCCGGCGGACTTTTTGTCCGCCGGGCCGATTGCCCAACGCCACCTAACGAGTCGCGAGGCCGCTACCGAGCCCCCGCGCCGCTGACCGCCGGGGCGGGCCTCGCGCCGCGCGCGTCACGCCCAGCCGTGAGGCGCGGGCGCATCGCCAATCGGTCGCGAATGAGCGCCAACGCGTCATCGTACTCAGCGCCTGTGAGCTCGAGCCGGGGCGGACGCACGCGCGCGGTGCCCCGCCCGACCTCGACCTGCACCAGCTTGATCAACTGCACGAACTTGGAAAGCGTGTCGAGCCGCAGCAGCGGAAGGAACCAGTCGTAGAGCGCCCGCGCCTCCGTCCAGTCACCCGAGCGCGCCAGGTCGAACAGGCGGACTGACTCAGCGGGCAGCGCATTCACGAGGCCCGCGATCCACCCGGACGCCCCCATCGCCGCGCTCTCGACGATCATGTCATCGAGCCCCGCGAACACGTTGAGCCTGCGCCCAAGCCGCTCGAGCACGGCGGTCACACGTCGCACATCCCCACTCGATTCCTTCACCGCGTGCAGGTTGTCGTAGCTCGCGAGGTCCGCCAGCTGCTCCGCGGAAACGTCCGTGCCGTAGGCGATCGGATTGTTATAGAGCATGCACGAGAGCGACGTCGCCTCGATCACCGCGCCGAAATGCGCGCGCGTCTCGCGCCAGTCGCCGCGATACACATAAGGCGGAAGCACCATCAGGCCGTCGCACCCGACTGCGGCCGCCCGCCTGGCGAGCGCGACGCACTCGGACGTGCTGAGCCCCGCGATGCCCGCGACGACCGGCACCCGATCGCCAACGCCGCTGCGACAGCTCTCGAGGATCGCGACCTTCTCGTCGAACGTCAGTGTCGCGGATTCGCCGAGCGATCCGAGCGCGACGATGCCGGTGCACCCCTCATCGACGAGCCAGCCCGCATGCTCGCGAAGGAACGCGTGATCGACTGACAGGTCCGAAGCGAACGGCGTCGTGATGGCCGAGTAGACACCGGCCCAATCTCGCTGTTGCATGGTCACGATCCTGCGGAATGCACCGCGTCAGATGATGCGGCGCCGGCGAGCGCCGCGGTGGACAGGGTAGACAGCCGCGCCGGCTCGAGCGGCGAGCGCACCGTGCCGGGTTGCCAACCAAAGAGCAGCTCGAGCGCCGGCCCGCACACGCGTCCCTGGCAGGCCCCCATGCCGGCGCGCGCGTACAGCTTGGCCTGACGCGAATCGGAGAGCGACGCGATCGCCGCACGCCGGACGTCCTCGCACCGGCAGATGATGGTGTCGTCACGGGCCAGCGATCGCAGTTCCGGGCGGAGCGCAAAGGCGCGCTCCATCCGCCGCGCGACGACTCGTAGCGCCTGCCGACGCCTGCCGAGCGAGGGATCGATGCGCGCGACACCCGCGGCAGCAGCGCCGGCGATCTCGCCTTCGGCCACCGCGAGCGCCACACCGCCCACGCCAGTGACTTCGCCCGCGGCAAACACGCGGGGGACGCTCGTCCCCTGGCGCTCGTCGACCACCACGGCACCCTCGGCGGTGGTGCACCCGACAAAGCGCGCCAGGTCGACGTTAGGCACGAGGCCGTAGCCCGTGGCCAGGAAGTCGCATGGGAGCGACCACGTCGTTCGCGAATTCGCGACGGTGACGGTGGTCAGCCGATCACTCCCCGACGCGGCGGTGACCCACGTGCCCATCGCGTACGGCGTGCGGAGAAATGCCAGCCGGTACATGGCGGCCTGTAACAGCGTCTCGGGCTGGGCGAGGAGCGATATCGCGAAGTCCCGGACCGCATGAAACGGCGCCTGGTCCGCCACGAGCATTACTCGCGCGCCGGCGTCGGTGAGCGACGCGGCAACGGGGAGAATGAGCGGGCCCGTCCCGGCGATCACGACGCGCTTGCCTCGGAATGTGGCGCCCTGCTTCAACAGCGCCTGTGCTCCGCCGATCCCTGTGACGCCCGGCAAAGTCCAACCGGGAAAGGGTACGAATCGCTCACGCGCGCCTGTGGCGATCACGAGCGCCGATGCCCGAATCACGGCCACGCCGCCCGGGTGCCGCTCGGCGACGACCGTGATGTCACCGGACTCGCCTCCCATGACGACATCCACCACGGCGACGCCCCGCCGGACATCCGCGTTCGTGCGCGACAGTCGGTCGATCCACGCGCGAGCATCGGTGCCGAGCGTGCCAACCGAGCGGTGCCGCCAGATCTGGCCGCCAACGTTAGGCGCCTCATCGAGCACGACGACGCGACGATTCGCCTCCGTGGCTCGCACGGCGGCCGCGATACCGGCTGGCCCGGCGCCGATCACCACGATGTCTGCCCGTGTTTCGGCACTCATGGCTGCCGCTCCTCCCCACCGGCCGCCGTCGCGACGTGCATTCCGTCTGCCACGGTCACCAGGCAGGCGCGCCGGTGCGCTGCACCGTCGATCGTCACGCGGCACTCGTAGCAGGTGCCCATGCCGCACAGCGGTGCGCGCGGTTCGCCGCTCACGGACCGGCGAAAGGCGGCGACACCGAGTTCCAGGAGCGCTGCCGCGACGGTCACGCCGGACGGGACACGAACCGAACGGCCGTCGGCCGAGATCGTCACCAAACCGGCGGGACCCGGCGGGCGAGGAGGCATCAATGCACCCCCGCCGCCACGCCGCGGTCGGGTGCGTAGGGCGCGGCATCGATCGCCGGTTCTCGGCCCGCCACGAGGTCGGCGAGCAGGGCGGCCGTGCCTAACGCCATGGTGATGCCCAGCCCTTCGTGACCGGCCGCGATCCAGAGTCCGGGAACCTCCGGCCAGCGCCCGATGAGCGGCAGCTTGTCCGGCGTCGCGGGACGAAAGCCCGTCCACGTGCGCACGGTCGTGAGGTCGGCCAACCCGGGCAGGAAGGCACACGCGCGTGCGATCATTTTGCCCAACACGCGACGATTCACGCTGGCGTCCCACCCAACGAGCTCGCGAGACGATCCGACGATCACCTGCCCCGTGCTTCTGGGCTGCACATTGCACGCGACCGACTCGCTGGTCATGACGTGCGCGCTCGCGAGGTAGCCGAGCTCCGCGACCTGATGCCGGCAGAACCCCGGATATCGCTCGGTGATCACCAGGTGACCTTTTCGCGGGATGACCGGCAGCTGCGGCGTCAGCGACGCGGCGGCCGCGCCGGCGGCGTTCACAATGACGTCGGCGCGAAGAGTATCGGCGCCGCAGCGCACGCCGCACGGGACGATCTCCTCGACCGGCATTCGCTCGAGCACCTCGGCCCCCATCGTTCGCGCGAGCGCGAGCAGCGCGATGGTCGCGGCCGGCTGATAGATCACCCCGTCCGACGGCACGAGCAGACCACCCGCGAGCCCGCGGCGCAGCTGGGGCTCCGCCTCGATGAGCGATGTCTCGTCGAGCACTTCAGTGTCGATGCCGTGCTCCCGATACAGTTGCTGTTTCGCTGGCAGGGTATCGAGCTGCGTCTCATCCTCCGCGACCCAGACGGTCCCGCACCAGTCGAGCTCCGACGCGACGCGAACCGCGTCGTTCTGGGCGCGCCAGAGCGATCTCGAGTACCGCGTGAGCGCGAGCTGCTCGGGAGAATCGTCCATGACGACCACATGCCCCATGCCGGCGGCCGTCGTGCCTAACGCCGCACCGCCGGCGTCGATGACGAGGACACGCAGGCCGTCGCGGGCGAGCGCGGCCGCGCACGCGGCGCCGACGATACCGGCGCCGACGACGATCGCGTCGGCTTTCCGAGCGGTCACGGAGGCCCCAACCCGCCGCGGAAGGGATCCCGCGGGTCGAAGCGGAGCGTCGCTTCGCCCGTCACGAACGCGGTGCCGCGTACGTGCGGAATGAGCGTGCCGTTCGGGCCGGCGGTGAGCCAGCCGGTGAACAGGCTTCCCGCCACGCTCTCCTGGCGCCACGGCGCGCCTAACGCCAGCTGGCCGCGCCGATGCCGCGTCGCCATGATGGCCGATGTGCCAGTGCCGCACGGGGATCGATCGTACTCACCGCCGCTGCACAGCACGAAGTTCCTGGAGTCCGCGTCGCTACGTGTGGGAGCGGCGGACAGCTCGATGTGGTCGATGTCGGCCCCGTTCGCGCCCGTGATTCCCGCCGCCCGCAGCGCGTCCTGAATCGATTGCGTGAGTCGCGTGAGGTCTCGCGCCCGGTCGAGCCCAATGCTCACGTCCGGAAGGTGCGTCAGAAAGAACCAGTTGCCGCCGTACGCGATGTCGCCGACGACGCGACCAACGCCGGGCACGTCCACCGCGACGTCCATCGCATGGCAATGCGCCGCCACATTCTCGATCGTGACGGATCCGTCGCCCGAGAGCTCGGCACTCACGGTGCCCACGGGCGTGTTGTAGCGTGATACGCCCGGCCTAACGCGTCCCAGGTACTCGAGCGTTCGGACGACCCCAATGAGCCCGTGGCCGCACATGCCGAGGTACGTGCCGTTGTTGAAGAAGATGATGCCAGCGGTCGCATCGCTCGTGACGGGCGGCGTGAGCAGAGCGCCGACGATCGCGTCATGCCCGCGTGGCTCACACACCACCGCGCGGCGCAGATGATCGTAACGCGCTCGGAGATCGTCGCGGCGCTCGGCCATCGTGGACCCAACAGGCTGCGGCCAGCCGTCGATGACGACGCGCGTGGGCTCTCCCTCGGTGTGCGAGTCGATGACGCGGATGGTCACCGGAAAGGTGGGCGTGTCCGCGGCGTGGTCGGTCGATGTCAGCGAGGCCGTCACGGGTTGATCTGCACGGTCTTGATCTCGGTGTAGAACTCGCGGGCCGCCGGGCCTTGCTCGCGGCTCCCGGAGCTCGAGCCTTTCATTCCGCCGAACGGCGCGTGCGGATCCACGCCGGTGGTGTCTCCATTGACTCGCACGAGCCCCGCCTTGATCCGTTTCACGTAGTGCAGCGCGCTGCGAATGTCGCGCGTGAAGAGCGACGCACTCAGCCCATACGCCGTGTCGTTCGCGAGCGCGATCGCATGATCGAGATCGTCCGCGGGAAACATCGCGAGCACGGGGCCGAACAGCTCCCGCTGTGCCAGCTCGGAGTCGGTCGCGGCGCCGCGAAGGACGGTCGGCGGAAGGAACCATCCATTCGCGAAGTCCGCCGAATCGGGGATGATGCCCTCGTACACACGTTCCGCATTGGTTGCGCCGAGCGTTCGGCGAATGGAATCGCGCGCGTGCTCGCTGATCACCGGGCCCACGGCTGCATTCGGTGCCGTCACGGGCCCCAGGACCAGGGCGTCGATCTGGCGGCGCAGCTCGGCGAGGAACGGGCCCTCGATGTCGTGTGCCACGACGACCCGGCTCGTAGCGGTGCACTTCTGCCCTGCATAACGCATCGCGCCGGCCGCCGTGAGCGATGCCGCCTGGGCGAGATCGGCATCCGGCAGCACGATCGCCACGTTCTTTCCGCCCATCTCGGTCTGGTAGCGGATGTTTCGCTCGGCCGCGATGGCCGCGACTCGGGCTCCAACACGTCCGGACCCGGTGAAGCTGATCGCCGATACCTCGGGGGCGCGCAGCAGCGCTTCACCCACGGCGGGACCGGATCCGGGCACGAGGTTGAACACACCCGCGGGGAGCGACACCGACGCCGTCTCCGCGAGCAGCGACGCGACGTGCGACGACATCTCCGCCGGCTTGAGCACGACAGTGTTTCCGAACGCGAGCGCCGGCGCCGTCTTCCACAGGGGAATCGCAACCGGGAAGTTCCACGGCGTGATCAACGCGACGACGCCTAACGGTTCGCGGAGCGTGAACTGCAGCGCGCCGGCCGCCTGCGCGGGTATCACTTCGCCAACCTGGCGCACCGCCTCGCCGGCATAGTACCGGAGGATCGCGACGCAACGCGCCACCTCGCCGCGCGCTTCGCCGATGGGCTTCCCGACCTCGCGCGCGACGGCCTGCGCGAGCTCCTCCTGTCGGTCGGCGATGGCGGTGCTCCAGCGATAGAGGTGGTCCGCGCGGGCAACGCCCGTGATGGTCGACCATCGTTCGAAGGCCGCGGCCGCGGCCGTGGCGGCGCGCCGTGCGTCCTCCGGCGATCCTTCGGGCACGTAGGCAACGAGGTCGGTCGCGTCCGATGGATTGCGGTCGTCGAGCCATCCGTCACCGGTGCTCGCGACCCACGCGCCTCCGACGAACTGTTGCAGCCGTGGTGGCTCGGTCGCGACGCGCGACATGGGTGTGGTGTGCGTTGTCATTCTTCACCTCGGGTCGCGCGCGCTCGCGTGGACGCACGCCCATTCGTGTCTGGCTCGCGGCGCTCGCGAAGAAAGGCGAGCAGCGAGCGCCCTGCGCCGGCAATGTGATCGCGGACGAGCTGACATGCCCGCTTCGTGTCGTGCGCGCGCGCCGCGGCCGCGATCGCGCGGTGCTCTTCGTTCGCCCGCGTCTCACCATGCGTGAGCGCGAGCTGCATGCGGAGGTAGCGATCGGACTGCTGGTGGAGGCGTTGGACGATGTTCATCGTGACCGGTCGCGCGGCCGGCGCATACAGGCTCGCGTGGAACTGCCAGTTGAGCACACCCCATTTCGCGACCTCGCCCGTGCGCAGCGCGACGGCACAGCGCTCGAGGACGTCGTCGGCCTGGTCGAGCTGGTGCGTAGTCAGGTGCGGTATGGCGCGGCGCAGCAGGTCGGACTCTATGCTGGCGCGCAGGTCGAAGACCTCCTCGATCTCCTCGAGCGAGAGAGTCGACACGATGGCGCCGCGGTGCGGGTTGAAGGTGACGAGACCTTCGGTCTCGAGCTGCCGAAGCGCTTCGCGGATGGGGATGCGGCTCACGCCCAGCTCGTCGGCCAGGGCGTCTTGCCGCAGCGGTTCTCCCTCGGCGTAGTGGCCGTGGAGGATGCCGTCGCGAATCGCGTCGAGCGTCATGCTGGCGACGGTCTGGCGCTGGAGCCGCACGAGCCCGATGTTGGAGGCTTCGGGCCCTGTCGTTGGTCGCGCGCCGCCGCGCCTGCTCTGGGGAGTGGCGGCGGGCAATGTGCGAGGCTGGTCGGATCGCGGCATCGGCCGGAAATTTCGGTTGCGAGGGGTGAGCTTCGGATACAATATCCACGGCAATCCCCACGCACAATCCCGTCATGTTTCGTCCCGCGGAGTCCCGATGAGTTCTGCCTGGCTGGTCGATCCACGCGACGCCCTCCTCGTCGTTCTCGCGCTCGTCGCCCTCTCGTACATCGTGCTGGTCGCCCGCGCCACCTCGCGAGGCCGACGCGAAGGCGACGCCGCGACACCAGACGCGTTGCGCGTTGGCACAGGCTTCATAACGAACTTCTTCGACACGCTCGGGATCGGGTCGTTCGCCACGACCACCGCGCTCTTTCGGAAGTTCTCGCTCGTGCGCGACGAGAAGATTCCCGGAACGCTCAACGTCGGCCACACCCTGCCAACGATCGTTCAGGCGTTCATTTACACGAAGCTCGTCGAAGTCGATCCGAAGACACTCATTTTGTTGATTGTCGCGTCCGTCCTCGGCGCGTGGATTGGTGCGGGCGTCGTGGCAAACTGGTCACGAAAGCGGATTCAGTTCGGGATGGCTATCGCCTTGTTCGTCGCGTCGATCCTGCTGCTGTTCACGCTGTTGCGGCCGGCGCCCGAGGGCGGCGCTCTGCTCGGCCTCACCGGAACACGCCTCGTGCTCGGCTTCCTCGGCAATTTCATGCTCGGCGCACTCATGACGCTCGGGATCGGCCTCTATGCGCCGTGCATGATCATGATCGCGCTGCTTGGTATGAACGTGAAGACAGCGTTCCCCATCATGATGGGCTCGTGCGCCTTCCTCATGCCGGTAGCAAGTGCCCGCTTCATTCGCGAGCGCGGTTTCGATCTGAAGGCGTCCATTGGCTTGCTCATCGGCGGGATACCTGCCGTGCTGATCGCCGCTTTCATCGTCAAGTCGATGAACCTCACGGTCATGCGGTGGCTCGTACTCGTGATCGTGCTCTACACCGCCACGGGGTTGTTCCGCGCGTCTCGACGGCAGGAGGATGACGCGACCGCTCCCGCTCCGTCGGGTGTTTCGGCTGGCGCCGCCGTGCCCTGACGGACGCCGAGACGTCCCGCGGAAGGACGCTGGTTCGTTAGGCATCAACAATTAGCGAGCGCGAGGCCATGCACAGGCCTCGCGCTCGTGGTCGTTATCCCAACCAGCGGCCTGATCAAGCGTTTTGCCCGCGTGGCGCGTATAGCAACGGGGCTTTCCGCCCACTGGTGCCGGGCATTCCGGCGCCCCTTTTTGAGGAACCCACAAGAGGCGTGATGTCACGACATCCACTTCTTCGCACGTTTTCGATGCTCCTGCTCCTCGCGCTGCTCACCGCCTGCGGCGGCGACGCACGGGGGGAGGCGGGCGGTTCTCGCACCGGGAATGCTGGTGGGCCCGGCGGGGGCGGACCGGGCGGCGGTGGCCCAAACCGGGCAAACAACCGGCCCTCGCCCGTCGAGGTCGCGACCGTCAGCCGCGGCACGCTCGCCCGCACTTCCACGGTCTCGGGAATCCTCGAGCCGCTCCGCACCGTCGGCGTCAACGCCCTCATGTCCGGCGCCTTGCTCAGCGTCAACGTCGAGGAGGGCAACCGCGTCCGCGAGGGACAGACGCTCGCGCAGATCGACGCGCGTGAGCTCGAGGCACAGGTCAAAAGCGCAACCGCGGCGCTCGAGCTCGCGGAGTCCACCGCGAAGCGGTCCGATGAGCTCTGGCGCCAACGGATCGTCACGGCCCTCGAATACGAGCGAGATCGAGCCGCCCTCGCCAGCGCGCAGGCAACGCTCGAGCAGCTCAAGACCCGGCTCGGCTACGCGACGATTCGTTCACCCATAAACGGTGTCGTGACGGAGCGGCGACTCCAGACAGGGGACATCGTGTCGCCGCAGACACGCCTCTTCACGGTAGCCGACAACTCGACGCTCGTATCGCGCGTCATGGTCTCCGAGCTCGAAGTGCCCCTGCTCCGCCAGGGCGCGATCGTCGACGTCACCGTCGACGCGCTCGGCGGCGCACGTGTTCAGGGCCGCATTCGTCGGGTCTTCCCCGCCGCTGATTCGCTCACGCGGCTCGTGCCGGTCGAAGTTGCGCTCACCGGAAGCGCGCTCGATCAACTGCGTCCTGGATACACCGTCCGCTCCATGTTCAAGCTCGGCTCGCGCAACGACGTGCTGCTCATCCCGACACGCGCGGTCATCGGCCCAGCCGGCGCACGGACGGTCGTCATCGTCCGCCAGGGAAAGAGCGAGCGGCGAATCGTTCGCGTAGGCCCGGACATCGACGGCACGACCGAAGTGCTCGAAGGGCTCGCGGTCGGCGACACCGTCATCGTCGCCGGCCAGGCACTGCTTCGGGACGGTTCGCCGGTTCGCATCGTGCCGCCCCTCGCGCCTGATGGCCGGCAGTCAGTGCCGACGGTCGATACGCCCGCTGCCGCGGCGATGCCCGTCGCTCGCACGGGGAGCTCCGAATGAAATCGCGCGGCCGTCGCGGCGGACTCTCGAGCTGGGCAATCAACCGTCCCATCGGCACGGTGATGCTCACCTCGACGCTGCTCGTGCTCGGGGCGGTGTACGTCGGTCGCATTCCCGTCGACATGTTGCCGCGCATCGTCTATCCCAACGTCAGCGTGCGCGTGAGCAACCCCGGCGTCGAGCCGGCGGTGCTCGAGGAGACGATCGCGAAGCCGCTCGAGTCCGCGCTCGCGAGCACGGAGAATCTCGAGAAGATCTCGAGCGACATCTTCGAGGGGTTCGTCCAGGTCAGGCTCGAGTTCAAGTACGGCACGAACGTCGACTTCGCCGTGCAGGACGCGGCCAAGAACGTCGAGCGGGTGCGCGCGCGCCTCCCCGAGGAAGCCGATCCACCGGTCACCACGAAGGACGACCCCACGCAGCAACCGATCTTCTCGGTTGCGTTCTCGTCCGAAGCGCGCGATCAGATCGCGCTCCGCGAGTGGGTGGATCAACGGCTGCGGCCGCAGCTGCTGTCGGTCCCGGGCGTCGCGGCCCTCGACCTGAACGGCGGACTCGTTAGGGAGATCCAGGTCGAGCTCGAGCCGACGCGGCTCCGCGGCTACGGCCTGTCGGTCAACCAGATCATCAACGCGCTCTACAACGAGAACCAGGACGTCGCTGCGGGCCGCGTCACCGCGACCGATCGCGAGATGATCGGAAAGACGGCGGGCAAGTTCCACAGTCTGGATGACATCCGCGGGATTCTGCTCACGACGCCGACCGGCGCACGGGTGCCCATGTCGGAGGTCGCGGTCGTGCGCGATACGAGCCAGCAGCAGCGCAGTTGGGGACGACTCGACGGCATTCCCGCGGTTCGCATCCAGATCAGAAAGCAGCCGGAGGCCAACACCGTCGAAGTGGCCGACGGCGTTCGCGCGCGCCTGGCACAGCTCCAGACCAGCTCGTTCGTCCCCAAGGACATCAAATACGTCGTCACGTACGACCAGTCCGGGTTCATTCGCGATTCGATCAACTCGGTGAAGGAGGCCGCGCTCATCGGCGCCTTCCTCGCGTCGCTCGTCGTGCTGCTGTTCCTCCGATCGCTGCGCAAGACGGTGATCGTCGGGCTGTCGATCCCGCTCGCCGTCATGGCCACGTTCATCGCCATGGGCATCGGCGGTCTGACGTTGAACGTCATGTCACTCGGCGGCATTGCGTTAGGCATGGGCGTGTTGCTCGACAACGCGATCGTGATGCTCGAGAACATCTATCGCCGGCGCGCGAAGGACGGGCTCGACGCCGAAGAGGGCGCGCACGTCGGCGCGGCCGAGGTGACGAGCCCGATCGTGGCCGCGACGGTCACGAGTCTCGCGTCGGTCGTCCCGTTCCTGCTGATCACAGGGCTCTCGGCGCTCGTATTCCGCGAGCTCATTCTCACCGTTTCGATCTCGCACCTCGCGTCCCTGCCCGTCGCGCTGACGCTCGTGCCAATGCTCGCGGCGCAGCTCGGGAAGATCCGGTTCACCAGCCGTCTCGAGCACTTCAAGCCACTCCTCGCGTTCGATCGCGGCTTCAACGCCATGGTCGGCCGCTACCGCAAAATCGCGAGCGGAGCCGTCAAGCATCCCTACCTCGTGCTTGGCACAGCCGTGGCGCTTTGCGTTGGTGCGGGCTTTGTCGCGCGAACGTTCGACTCGCAGTTCCTGCCGATGGTGGACGATGGCATCGTCTCGGCGAACCTGCGCCTGCCGCCAGGCACGCCGCCTAACGTCAGCAACCAGGTGACGCTCGCCGTCGAGCAGGTGACGAAGGAGATGCCGGGCGTCCTGCACGTCTACGCCAACGCGGGCTTCGGGCGTGGCGGCAACCTCGACATCCTGCTCAAGCCGGTCCGCGAGCGCGGCATGAGCGCCGAGCGGTGGGTGCAGGAGCTGCAGCGCCGCGTCGACGACCGGGGCTTTGCGTCGGCGCGCGTCTTCGTCAGGCCGCCGCGCATTCGCGGGCTTCGCACGTCGAGCTCCGGCGACGCAATCACGCTCAACATTCTCGGCGACGACCTCGGTCAACTCGAGCAGCTCGGCCGCGAGCTCTCGCAGCGGCTGCGCGGCATCCCCGGGCTGGCCAACTTCGACGTCCAGACCGACGAAGGAAGCCCGCAGCTGGCGATCGTGCTCGATCGCGAACGCGCGCGGGCGCTGAACCTCGACGTGGCCACGGTGGGCACCACGGTGCGCACTGCGCTCGACGGCACCATCGCGACCAAGTATACGCAGGGCAACTTCGAGTACGACGTCCGCGTGCTCTTCCCGCGCAACAAGTTCACGAGCGCGTCGGAGCTCGGCGAGGTGATGCTGTTCCCGGGCGGGCGAGGCACCGCACCGGTCTTCCTGCGCGATGTCGCCGATGTGCGGCCGGCAATCGGCCCGTCGAACATCAGCCGCGAGAACCAGAACCGCGTGCTGCGGCTCTCGGGTGATGTGCTCTCCGAGGTCGCTCCGGTCGGCGAGGTCGTGGACTCGGTCCGCGCGCGCCTGGCGTCGTTCCAGATGCCGGACGGGTATGGCGTCGTCATTGGCGGCGACTTCGAGGCCGTGCAGCAGAGCAACTCGCAGATGATGCTCGTGGTCGGGCTCGCGATTTTCCTTGTGTTCGTCGTGCTCGCGGTGCAGTACGAGAGCGTCATCGACCCGCTCGTCATCCTGCTGGCCATTCCGCTCGCGATGGTCGGCGTCATCGGAATCCTGTGGATCACGCACACGCCGTTCAGCGCGCCCGTGTTGTTAGGCATGATCCTGTTGGCCGGCATCGTGGTGAATAACTCCATCCTCCTGGTGGAGTTCGTGGAGCACTACCGGCGCGAGTCCGGCGTGCCGGCCGTGGCGGCTGTGGTGGAAGCAGGCGCGGTCCGCATGCGCCCGATCGTCATGACGACGGTCTGCTCGCTCGTGGCGATGATCCCGATCGCGTTGGGGATCGGCGCGGGCTCGGAGCTCATGCAGCCGCTCGCGATCGCGACCGTCGGTGGCCTGACGCTGTCGTCGATCCTGACGCTGGTGGTGGTGCCGTGCGGGTATCTGGTGCTGCACGGCATCGCGGATCGCGTGAAAGTTTTCCTTCTGGGCGACAAGCCGTCGGCCAACACGGCGGAGGAAGCCGAAGCTACTGCGGGAGACTAATAGTGGCGCGCGTCCGTGTTTCTGGTCGCACGGCAAACCACGAACGCTGAGCACGCGGGCGGCGCGACGCGCCGGCGCTGGGTACGCTGAACGACTCGCGAAGCCTGGCGCGCGCGCAGGCCGCAGAGAACGAAGTAGTCCTCTTCGGCCTCTGCGGTTCAATTGCTTTCGAGTGGCGACCGGATCTCCGACTACTGGTTGCCTGACGTCGCCGGCTGCTGACGCGGCGCCTCGGCCTTCCCCGCATCGAGGTCATTCCAGTTCAGGATCGTATTGAAGCCGAGGAAAAACGTCCCCTGCGTCTGCCAGCGCCAGAATGGTCGGATGGCGAACATCACCACGTGGCCGTTGCCCAACTTCGTGTCCACGATCTGCGCACGACCTGAGAGAGCCTGACCCCCGGCGAGCGTCCCCGAGAGCAGCATGTCATTAGGGCTCTGCGGGAACGTCATGATCACGCGGGGACGCGCCGCCGGGTCGGTATTGCCACTGCCTGCTCCGCCACGATTGCCAGCAAGGTTCTGGAATCGCGCCGAGTCGCCACTCGCGCCCGCGCGAGCACCGCCGGTTGTCGCCGACGAATCCAGCTCGTAGGGCGACAGCTTGAGCGGCGTGGCCATCGGAGTCGTGTTCTGACCGAGCCCGCCGTTGATGCCGCCTTCCCCGCCGCCACCACCGAATCCACCGAAGCCGCCACCACCACCAGTGCTCACTGCCAACACCGGCGCCTGGCTGAAGTAGACCGGCAGCTGCGTGCCGTCGAACCCGTAGGCGATCGGGCTCTTCGCATCGCTGATGATGCCGCGGAGGATCGACCCGCGAACGAACAGCGCGCGCGGCTCCTCGACCGTCACACCCGCGGTGATCCCGTACTCCGGGAAGATCGTGGACGTCCCTCCCTCGGTTATAAGCGTGCCACCTGTTTGCACGAACTTCGCGAGCTCGAGGAGCCCATCCATCCCCATCCCGCCGCGGATGTCATCCGACTGATCGAGTGCGCCAAGGTTCGGCGTCGCCGCGGTCTTCTTGTACGGGAGCGGCGTGGTCCCATTCTTCGCGATACCGTTCACCTGCGACGTCGCGCTGCCGCCGACGTGCGGATAGATGATCACGTCGTACTTCGCGCGCAGGTTGCCCTCACGAAGCTTCTGATCGGAGAAGTAGGTGTAGGGGACGCCATAGGTATCGAGCGCCGCGCGCACCCACCCCTCGTCCTGCGTGCGCTGCCACGCGTGCACGTAACCGATGCGAGGAATGTCCAGGTCGTGCGTCTTGACACTCGGTGCGGCCGCGACCGCCCAACCCGAGAGACCGAGCGCCTTGAGCTGCGGCTCGATCTTCGCACGATCCGCGTTAGGTATGATGAACGCGCCCGCCCGGAACTTGTGGCCGCCAAGATCGAAGTCCTCCTCGGCCGCCTGCATCTTCACCGCGGCGTTCGCGAAGCGGAACTTCATCAGGTTGTTGTCGGTCGTGTGATCGACGACGATGACACTCCCGCTGCCGTCGACCCCGCCCGCCGCCTTTGCTTCGCTCGTGAGCATCGTCATGGGCTGCGTCTGGATGCTCTTGTCGCTGACGGCGATCACGCGGACGTTGCGCATGAGCTGGAACGTCCAGCCCGTGTCGTCGTACGGCGCCGGGTTCTGCGGCGAATAGTTCTGCAGCGAGAAGTACATGTCGGCGAGCGTGCGGAACGGCTGATCGGCGCGGACGATGTAGTCGCCCGCCTTGACCTCGAGATTCCCGACCTTGAACGGCGCGTTCGCCGTCTGGATCTCGAGCCCCTGGCGACGCAGCTCGTTCACCGCGTCAGCCGCATCGGCCTTGCGACGCTGTCCGGCAGGGATGACCCACCCGTATGTCGGGCCGTTCTTTCCCTTCTCGACCGATCGCTTGTTCTTGAGCCAGTAGTTCTCCAGATACAGCTCTCGATCCTTCGCCACGCGGTTGAGCGCGAAGAGGGCGGCGGATTCCTGGATGTTGGTGTTGTTGCGCGGGCCCCACTTGATGTACGGCAGCGGCGGGTTCGGCCTGAACCACTCTCGGCTCGTGGTTGTCGCGCCGGGCCGCACCTCGTAGTTGTCCGGCCCGTAGCTCTGCACCTCGTAGAACCGACCCACCGCGTTATGCGAGTGGGCGATGAAGAACATGTAGTTAGGCACCCACCCGTCGTAGAAGCCGTACGTCCACACGCCCGGCACGCCACGCTTCGTCATCTCCATGACGTCGTTGTTGGCGAGGTTCCACCACTCGTCGACGGTGATGGGGTCGAGCGCCTCGTTGTACGGGCCCGTGCCGGTCGACGCGTAGAGATACGTCTGCGCCTCGTGGAGGTCGTGCATGATCGTGGGCGTCCACTCGTTCTGCATGCGCGTCACGGTGCGCGTGAGCGCGAGGAACTGGCCCATCCCGTCGCGGTTGTTGTCGTGCGCGACGTACTTGCCCCAGTACATGAGCGGCAGCTTCGTCGCGCCCTGCGGCAGCTTCTTGTTGAAGTAGTACGTGTCGACCTGCTTCTCGCGCCCATCCACTTCGATCACCGGCGTGATGAACGTGATCACGTTCTTCCGGATGTTCTGAATGAGCGGAGTCTCCTCGACGATGAGGCGATACGCCATCTCCATCAGCATCTCCGGCCCGCCGTTCTCCGGCGAGTGCATGCCGCTCAAGAACCAGTAGATCGGTTTCGCGGTGCCAATGATCTCCCGCGCCTGGTCCTCCGTGGTCTTCCGCGGATCCGTCAGCGCGTTCAGGTAGCCCTTGTACTTGTCGAGGTCGCGGATCGTCGCTTCGTCACCGATCGCGGCGACGATGATGTCGCGGCCCTCTTCGGTCTTTCCGATGCGCCAAACTTTTATCCTGTCTGATGCCGCATCGAGGGCATCAAAGTAGCGGTACATGTCCTTCGCGTACGTCAGCTCACCGGGCGTGCCCACGATGCGACCAAGGAACTTGAGCGGCGTCGGGACGGTGCTGGACGCCGGCAGATGGTCGACGAGCTCCGTCGTGATGCGCGGGTCCTGGAGATATTCCTTGATCTTCTTGGTATACTCCTCGTCGTTCGGCTGCGACGCGGGTTTCGCTGCACCGGTGGCGTTCTGTGCACGAATTGGGGATTGCGGGGCGAGCGCCCAGAGCGCCGCGACCGCTAACGGCCACGCGAACCGTCGCACGGGTCGCATCCGAAGCGACATTTCCTTCCTCCTGAGAATGGTCTAACGGCCGGAACACCGGGCCGGGGAAACTCATTCTCATACGCACGACAGCCCAAAGACGCTAGCACGGATCAACGGCGCTATTGGTCACTGCCAAGTCCTCACAGGTTACAGGTTACTGGAGCTGGTTATTGGGTATTAGAACCCCCGGGATGCCATCGCGCTGAACGAGGCATCCCGAGGGTTCAAATAACAATTACCAATTCCAGTAACCTGTGGGCCGTTCTAGAGCGGCTTCTGCGTCACGACCACGCCGGGGTTGGGATTCGCAGTGGCGGCCGCGGTCGTCGACCCATTTCCGAGCTGCCCCGTGTCGTTGCGTCCCCAACACCACACGGTGAGACGGTTCGCGCTGATCGCGCAGCTGTGCGCGCCGCTCCCCGTGCCGATCCCGCTCGCGGCAACCTCGATCGCCTCGATGCTGCCGGACCGCACGGGCGTCGATCCATTCGCGACGC
>Ga0207645_10001387_pt1 | contig 19872 bp, 19 predicted proteins | sample KBSM53metaG_FD_184331 | JGI IMG/M metagenome (GOLD analysis project Ga0207645, IMG submission 184331) | Miscanthus rhizosphere microbial communities from Kellogg Biological Station, Michigan, USA - KBS M5-3 metaG (SPAdes) (version 2) | ecosystem: Host-associated > Plants > Roots > Rhizosphere >...
AAGTAGACGACGCGGGCCAGCTTGCTCGCATCGTTGGCGCCGTTCGTCAGGTCGACCGGCGTGACGCGGCTTTGCGCGCCGCCGCCGGCCGCGGCACCGCCGGCACCGCCGGCGCCCACGGCACTCGGCGTGCGCGATTCGACCGGCACGTCGCTGTCGAGCTTGACGCTGGAGCAACCGGCCAGCAGCGCGGTCGTCGTCAGCGCTGCCAGCAGGCCGCTGCGGGCCGAAAGAATGGGAGTGAAAGTCATCGGTCTATCCTCTTCGTTGAAATCATCCTGCGACGTGACCTCAGCGCCCGTAAGGCCCCCACACCGGCTCGCGCACGTCGGCCGTCGTCGACACCAGGCGCGCCTTGATCTTGCCGTCCAGGGTGGTCGTCATCAGCACGTCGCGGCCCTCGGCGCGCGAGGCATAGATGATCAGGCGCCCGTTCGGCGCGAAGCTCGGGCTCTCGTCGTCGTTGCCGTCGGTCAGCGCGACCGGCTGGCCGCTGCCACCCAGGTCGAGCGTGTACAGCCGGAACGCGCCGCCCTGGCGCGAGATGTAGGCCAGCGTGCGGCCATCGGGGCTGATCGCCGGGCTGATGTTGTAGCTGCCGCCGAAGGTCACGCGCTCGGCGTTGCCGCCGTTGACGCCGGTGCGGTAGATCTGCGGGCCGCCGCCGCGGTCGCTGACGAAATAGATGCTGCGCCCGTCGGGCGCGAAGGCCGGCTCGGTGTCGATCGCGTTGCTGTTGGTCAGGCGGCGCACGATCGTGCCGTTGCGGTCGATCAGGTAGAGCTGCGAGCCGTTGTCGCGCGACAAGGTGACCGCGAGCAGTTGCCCGTCGGGCGACCATGCCGGCGCGCTGTTCGAGCCGCGGAAGTTCGCGATCTCGCGGCGCGCGCCGGTCGAGGTGTCCTGCGAGTACACCACCGCCTTCTGCTTCTCGAACGACACGTATGCGAGCTGCTTGCCGTCGGGCGACCAGGCCGGCGAGATGATCGGCTCCGGGCTGTTCAGCGCCACCTGACCGCCTTCGCCGTCGGCATCGGCCACGCGCAAGGTGAAGCGGCTGCCGCTCTTCGTGACATACGCGATGCGGGTCGAGAACACACCCTTGTCGCCGGTGAGCTTCTCGTAAATCGCGTCGGCGATGCGGTGCGCCGCCAGGCGCAGGTCGGCGGCGTCGACCGCCATGCTCTGGCCGCCGATCACATTGCCCTTGACCACGTCCCACAACTTGAAGCGCACGTCGAAGCGGCCGTCGGCCAGCCTCGTCACCGAGCCGGCGGCGAGCGCATCGGCGGCTCGGCCGCGCCATTCGCTCATTACCGGCTGGGCATTCTCGTCGAGCGCGCCGGGCGCGTCGATGTTCTTGAACACGCCGCTGCGCTCGAGGTCGGCGCGCACGATCGCCGAGATCGACAGCGACGGCGCGCTGCGCTCCTCGTCGCGGAACTTGACGATCGCGATCGGCAGCTGCGTCGCGCCGACGCCCGAGATCTCGACCCGGAACTGCGCCTGCGCCGGCAGCGCGCAGGCCAGCAAGGCGGTGAGCATGGACAGCATCGCGCAGCGCAGCGCGGCGATGGGATCGAGACGGCGAAGGAGCAGGGGCATTGGTGCGGCGTGACCGCGCCGATGTGGGATCGGCGCGGCAAATGAATCTGGGACAATGGCCATCATAGAGGAGCCCCCAGCCCGACCGGGCCCCACGAGACCCCTTCGGCCCACCTGCCCCCATGGACCCACAGCACTCGCTCACCGTCGTGATCGTCGCGAAGAACGAAGCGAGAAACATCACCGAGTGCGTCGCCAGCGTGTCCTTCGCCGACGAGGTGGTGGTGCTCGATTCGGGCAGCACCGACCAGACCGCGGCGCTGGCGCGCGCCGCCGGCGCCCGCGTCGTGCAGACCGACTGGCCCGGCTACGGCCCGCAGGTGGCGCGCGGCTTCACGCTCGCGACCAGCGCGTGGGTGCTCTCGCTCGACGCCGACGAGCGCATCAGCCCGGCGCTGCAGGCCGAGATCGTCGCGGCGATCCGCAGCGACGCGTTCGACGGCTACCGCATCCCGCGCCTGTCGGAGTTCTGCGGCCGCTTCATCCACCATTCGGGCTGGCGGCCGGACCGCACCTTGCGACTCGGCCGGCGCGTGCGTTCCGGTTTCACCGACCATTTTCTGCATGCCCACATGACGGTCGACGGGCGTGTCGGCGACCTGGCCCACAGCCTGGTCCACTTCAGCTACCCCGACATGCACGACGTGCTCGAGAAGCTCGACCGCTACTCGAGCGGTCATGCGCGCGACATGCTCGCCGGCGGCGCATCGGCCAGCGTCGGCAAGGCCGTGGTGCATGGGGTCTTCGCGTTCATTCGCACCTATCTCCTGAGGCTCGGTTTCCTTGACGGCCAGCACGGTCTGATGCTGGCGATCTACAACGCTGAATACACTTATTACAAGTACATCAAACTGATGTTCCTGAAGAGTCCGCCGCAGCGGCCCGAGTTCCCTGCATGAGCGGTCACGCGGCCGCGGGGCCGACGTCCCTGCTGACGAAGCTGCGCGTGCTCGGCCCGTATTTCGCAGGTACGCAGTGGGCCTTCGCGCTCGGCGCGCTCGGCGCGGCGCTGGCGGCGATCTGCGAGGCCGGCGTCGGCTGGCTGATGATCCCGCTCGTCGACGGTGGCTTCAAGCAGGCGCCGATCGCGGTGCTCGCGGCGCTGCCGCGCCCGCCGCTGTGGGCGATTCCGGTCGCGCTCGTCGCGCTGTTCGTGGTGCGCGGCCTGGCCGGCTTCGTCGTCGACTACACGCTCGCCTGGGCCGCGAACCGCGCCACCTTGCGGCTGCGCTCGCGCCTGTTCGGGCGGCTGCTCGACGCGCACCCGCAGTTGTTCGGCGCGAAGGCGGCGAGCAGCCTCATCAACACCGTCGTCTACGAGGTGCTCGCCGGCGTCAACCAGCTCGTCGGCGCGGCGCAGACGCTGATCAAGGACAGCTTCACGGTGATCGCGCTGCTCGGCTCGCTGTTGTGGCTGAACTGGCGGCTCACCTTGTTCATCGTCGTGCTCGCGCCTGTCGTCGGCACGACGATGCGCGTGTTCGGCCGGCGCATGCACCGCATCACGAAGGAGTCGCAGGTCGCGGTCGACCGGCTCGGCTATGTCGTCGAAGAGAACGTGATGGGCTGGCGCATGGTGCGCCTGCATGGCGTGCAAGAGGTGCAGCGCGAGCGCTTCGAGCGCACCAGCGGCGCGCTGCGCCGGCTGCTGATGAAGTCGACGATCGCATCGGCCACGGTGACGCCGATCACGCAGCTGTTCACCGCGCTGGCGCTGGCCGCGGTCATCGGCGTTGGCCTCTGGCAGACGAACAGCGGGGCCACGACGATGGGCGCGTTCATCGCGTTCATCACCACCGCGATCGGCGTCGCGACGCCGCTGCGCCGCCTGACCGACATCTCGGCGCCGATCTCGCGCGGCGCCGCGTCGATCGAGCGCGGGCTCGATCTGGTGACGAACGCGCCGCGCGAGATCGACGGCCACCATGCGCCGGGGCGCGCGCGCGGCGAGCTCGCGCTGCGCGGCGTGCGCGTCAGCTTCGCGAAGGACGGCCAGCCGGCGCTGGACGGCGTCGATCTCGACATTCACGCCGGCGAGACCGTCGCGCTGGTCGGCCCGTCGGGCGCCGGCAAGAGCACGCTGGTGAACCTGCTGCCGCGCTTCATCGACCCGAGCGGCGGCACGATCACGCTCGACGGCGTCGCGCTGGCCGACTGGAGCCTGCCGGCGCTGCGCGCGCAGTTCGCGCTCGTCAGCCAGGAGGTCGTGCTGTTCAACGACACGGTCAGCGCCAATGTCAGCTTCGGCGCGCCGGCCGACCGCGAGCGCGTGCTCGCCGCGCTGCGCGCCGCCAACCTCGCCGAGTTCGCGAGCGCGCTGCCGCAAGGCATCGAAACGCTGATCGGGCACAACGGCGCGCAACTCTCCGGCGGCCAGCGCCAGCGCCTGGCGATCGCGCGCGCGGTCTACAAGGACGCGCCGATCCTGATCCTCGACGAGGCCACCTCGGCGCTCGACTCCGAATCGGAGCGGCTCGTGCAGCAGGCGCTCGAGCAGCTGATGCGCGGCCGCACCAGCATCGTGATCGCGCACCGGCTGTCGACGATCGAGCGTGCCGACCGCATCATCGCGCTCGAGGCCGGGCGCGTCGTCGAGCAGGGCAGCCATGCCGACCTGATCACCCACGGCCGGCTGTACGCTCGGCTGCATGCCTTGCAATTCAGGAGCTGAGCCATGACCCTGCCGATCAGCCGCTTCCCGGTGCCCGCGCTCGCCGAGCTCCCCGACGACGTGCGCGCGAAGATCCTCGAAGTCCAGGAGAAGGCGGGCTTCGTGCCGAACGTGTTCCTGACCCTGGCGCACCGGCCCGACGAGTTCCGCGCGTTCTTCGCCTACCACGACGCGCTGCTGCTGCGCGCCACAGGGCCTGAAGGACTGACAAAAGGCGAGAAGGAGATGATCATCGTCGCGACCAGCGGCGCGAACGGCTGCCTGTACTGCGTGGTCGCGCACGGGGCGCTGCTGCGCATCTACGAGAAGGCGCCGCTGCTGGCCGACCAGCTCGCGACCAACTACCTGAAGGCCGACATCACGCCGCGCCAGAAGGCGATGCTCGACTTCGCGATGAAGGTCTGCACTGCGTCGTATGCGGTCGGCGACGACGACTTCGCGCAGCTGCGCGCGCACGGCTTCAGCGACGAGGACGCCTGGGACATCGCCGGCATCACCGCGCTGTTCGGCCTGTCCAACCGCATGGCCAACGTGACGTCGATGCGGCCGAACGACGAGTTCTACCTGATGGGCCGCGTGCCGAAGGCGCCGACCGCGCCGACTGCGCCCAAGGCCTGAACGACCGCGCGCGCTTCGCCCATGTTTTCGATCGTCATTCCGACCTGGAACAACCTGGCCTTCCTGAAGCTTGCGGTCGAGACGATCCGGCGCCATTCGGCGCATCCGCACGAGATCCTGGTCCATGTGAACGACGGCTCGGACGGCTCGCTCGACTGGGTCCGCGCGCAGGGGCTGAAGCACACCGCGAGCCCGGCCAACATCGGCATCTGCTACGCGGTCAACCAGGCCGCCGCGCTCGCCACCCAACCCTACCTCGTCTACATGAACGACGACATGGCGGTGCTGCCGGGCTGGGACACGCGGTTGCTCGAGGTCGCGCGGCGCCTCGATGGCGAACGCTTCATGCTGTCGTCGACGATGATCGAGCCCGGCGGCGCGAACAACCGCTGCACCGTCGCCGCCGACTTCGGCCGCGACCCGGCGAGCTACCGCGAGGCCGCATTGATCGAGGCGCTGCCGGGCCTGATGCGCTCGCACTGGCTCGGCTCGACCTGGCCGCCGACGCTGCTGCCGCGCTGGATGTGGGCCGAGGTCGGCGGCTACAGCATCGAGCTGTCGCCCGGCATGAGCAGCGACAACGACTTCTCGATGAAGCTGTGGCACGCCGGCTGCCGCACCTTCATCGGCCTGGGCGACAGCTTCGTCTACCACTTCGCCTGCGTCTCGACCGGGCGCATCGTCAAGAACGACGGGCGGCTGCAGTTCCTGCACAAGTGGGGCATCAGCCAGCGCGACTTCGACCGCATCTGCCTGCACCGCGGCGAGCCGGTCGAGCTCGAGGCGGCGCTCGCCGGGCGCCGGCTCGATGATGCCGACATCGCGCTGCTGAGCCGGGCGCAGCTGCGCGCACGCCTGACCTTGAAGTTCAAGCCGGCGGTCGCGTTCTCGGCATGAGGGCCGTCGCGTGAGCGCGAGCGACACCGCCGCCGCGCAGCCCGGCGCGACGCTCGCGATCAGCAACCACGGGCTGCGCAACAGCGGCGGCATCGAGCGCTATGCGATGACGATCGTGCGCGGGCTGCATGCGCGCGGCATCAAGCCGACCGTGATCGCGAAGGCCTTCGACACCACGCTGCCCGAGTACGCCTGGGTCACGCCGGTGCACACCCCCGTGCGCGCGGCACCGGGCAAGCTGCGCGACCTGCTCTTCGACTGGCGCATCGGCCGCGCGAAGCGCCGGCTGGGCCTGTATCCGCTGATCGGCTGCAACCAGACGCGCTGGTCCGACATCGGCATCTGCGGTGGCACGCACCCGGGCTTTCTCGAAGCGATGGGCCAGCGCGCGGGCGTCAGCGATCGCTGGAAGATCGCGCTCGAACGCGCGCACCTGGAGCGCGCGCACACGGTCGTCGCGCATTCGGCGCTGATGCGCGACGAGGCGCTGCGCTTCTACGGCATCGCACCCGAGAAGATCGCGCTGCTGTACCCGCCGATCGACCGCGAGAAGTTCTGCGTGATCGCGGCCGAGGCGCGCGCGCAGCTGCGCGCCGGCTTCGGCTTCGCACCGGACCGCGCCGTCTTCCTGCTCGCGTCGACCGGTCACAGCCGCAAGGGCCTTGACCTGCTCGCGCCGTTCTTCGCGCAGACGCGCCTGCCGGTCACGCTGGTGATCGCCGGACGCAAGCCCGACCGGCCGCTGCCGAACGTGCGCTACCTCGGCTACCGCAGCGACATCGAGAACGTCTACCGCGCGGTCGATTACACGATCGTCGCGTCGCACTACGAGCCGTTCGGGCTGGTCGGCGTCGAGTCGGTGCTGTGCGGCACGCCGGTGCTGCTGGCCGGCAACGTCGGCTGCGGCGAGGTGATCCGCGAGCCCGGCAAGATCGTGTTCGATCGGCTCGTCTCCGCCAGTCTCGAGGCGGCGGTCGCGCATGCGGTCGCGCGCTGGCAGGCCGCGACCCATCGCCTGGAACGGCCCGACGCGCAGCTGGCCTACGACCCGTCGGTCGAGGTGCACGTGGCCGCGTTGCTGGCGCTGGTCGACGCGGCGATCGCGGCGCGGCGCGCCGGCGCGCGATGAACCGCCGCGTGCTGATCTCCGGCGCGTTCGGCGACGCGCAGTACCAGTTCGCCTTCTTCGAGCAGATCGCGCGCGCGCTCGAGCAGGCGGACGCGGCGGTCGAGCGCTTCAATGCGTTCGGCTTCCTGGTCGGCGCATCGCCGCTGGCCAAGACCTTCGAGCGGCTCGTGACCCTGCCCGGCCGGCTGCTCGGCATCGACAAGCAGCGCCTGCGCGCCGCGCTGCCGTGGACGCCCGACGGCCGGCGCGAACGCGCGCTGCTCGCGGCGGTGCGCCGTTTCCGCCCCGACACGCTGATCGTCATCACCGGCTTCCGGCACCGCGCGCGCACCTTGCGGCGCTGCCGTGCGCTGGGCGTGCGCACGCTCGTCGGCTGGTACGTCGAAGGGCCGCTCGCGCCGGGCGTGCCGGAGGCCGAGTCGCTGCTCTATGACCGCTACTACTGCATCCACCGCGAGCTCGCGCCGGCGGCCCTGGAGCGCATCGGCTGGCTGCCGTCGTACGCGCTCGACCGCAGCACGTTCGCGCGCCTGCGCTTTCCGCGCACGCCGCAGCGGCGCATCGTGTTCGTCGGCACGCCGACCGCGCGCCGGATCTCTTTTCTCGAGGCGCTGCGCGGCCTGCCGCTCGAGCTGTGGGGGCCGAAGTGGGGCGAGGTGGAGACGCTGGCCGCGCTGCACCGGGGCGAGTTCATCTGGGGCGAGCCGCTCAATGCGCTCTACAACGACAGCGCGATCGTGCTGAACATTGCGAGCTGGGACAGCACGCTCAGCGGCATGACGCAGCGCATCGTCGAGATCCCCGCCAGCGGCGCCTTCATGCTGACCGACGACGCGCCGGAGGTCCGGGCGCTGTTCGCGCCGGGCCGCGAGATCGACGTGTTCGCGAGCCCGCAGGCGCTGCGCTCGCGCTGCGAACACCATCTCCAATGCGCCGACGAACGCGAGCGCATCGCCGACCGCGGCCATCAGCGCGCACTGCGCCTGGCCGACTTCGGCGTCGCGGCGCGCGTGCTGGCGGGCCTGGCCGATGCGCCGTCGCCCGGTGCCGCAGCGGGCGTCCCATGAGCGAGGCCGCGCCCGCACCGGTGGACGCCGGCACGGCGCCGCAGCGCCCGCTGGTCTCGATGCTGCTGATCGGCTACCGCCAGCCGACGACCATCGCCGCGGCGATCCGCGGCGCGCTCGCGCAGACCTACCAGCCGCTGGAGATCATCGTCTCGGACGATGCGTCGGGCGACGGCACCTACGCGGCGATGCAGGCCGCGCTCGCCGGCTACGACGGGCCGCATGCGGTGCGCCTGAACCGCAACCCGCGCAACCTCGGCATCGGCGCGCACCTGAGCCGGCTGGTCGAACTGGCGCACGGCGAGCTGCTGTTCGTCGCGGCCGGCGACGACGTGTCGCTGCCGCAGCGCTGCGAGCGCGTCGTCGCCGCCTGGCTCGCGCACGAGCGCCGTCCGGACCTGATCGCCAGCGCGCTGATCGACATCGACGAACACGGCGCCATGCACGGGTTGATCACACCGTCCGATCTGGCGAGCTACCGTGATGCGGCCGACTGGCTGGCCCGCCCGCCGCATGTCATCGGCGCCGCGCAGGCCTGGACGCGCCGCCTGTTCGATCGCTTCGGGCCGCTCGCGGCCGGCGTCGTCGGCGAAGACCTGATCATGGTGCTGCGCGCCGTCATGAGCGGCGGCGCGATCACGCTGCCGGAGCCGCTGGTGCAGTACCGGCGCGGCGGCCTGTCGCGGCGCCGGCGCAACCTCAGCGCCGACGATGTCATCGCGCGGCTGCTGAAGAGCAACCGCGGCGCGCTCGCCGAGCTGCCGCAGCTGCTCACTGACGCCGCGACCGCCGGGCAGCTCGATGCGGTCGAGCACGCGCTGAGCGCGCGGCTCGCGCGCGAGCGCTTCGTCGAGGCCTTGTTCGCCGCGCCGGGCCGGCGTGCGCGGCTGCGTGTCGTCGTCACGAGCCGCGCGGTGCCGTGGACCACGCGGCTGCGCCTGGCGAGCTACGCGATCGCGCCGGGCCTGCTGTGGCCGCTGTTCGCGCTGAAGCGCCTGCGCCGGCGCTGAGCGGCCGGAATCGCGGCCGCTACAACAGCACGATGTCGTACTGCTCGGGCGAACCCAGCGGCTCGGCCTGCAGCGAGATCGGCTTGCCGATGAAGTCGGACAGGCCGGCCAGATGCGGGCTCTCCTCGTCGAGCAGCATCTCGACCACCGCGGCCGACGCGACGATGCGAAATTCCTTCGGATTGAACTGGCGCGCCTCGCGCAGGATCTCGCGCAGGATGTCGTAGCACACGCTGCGCGGTGTCTTCACCTGGCCCTTGCCTTCGCAGGTCGGGCAGACCTCGCACAGCATGTGCGCGAGCGATTCGCGCGTGCGCTTGCGCGTCATCTCGACCAGCCCGAGCTGCGTGAAGCCGCTCACGGTGATCTTGGTGCGGTCGCGCGCGAGCTGCTTGCGCAGCTCGGCGAGCACCGCGTTCTGGTGCTCCTCGCGCGTCATGTCGATGAAGTCGATGATGATGATGCCGCCGAGGTTGCGCAGCCGCAGCTGGCGCGCGATCGCCTGCGCGGCCTCGAGGTTGGTCTTGAAGATCGTGTCGTCGAAATTGCGCGCGCCGACGAAGCCGCCGGTGTTGACGTCGATCGTCGTCAGCGCCTCGGTCTGGTCGATGATCAGGTAGCCGCCCGACTTCAGCTCGACGCGCCGCGTCAGCGCCCGCGCGATCTCGTCGTCGATGTTGAAAAGGTCGAAGATCGGCCGCTCGCCGGCGTAGTGCTCGAGCTTCGCGACCGAGGTCGGCGTGAACTCCTGGCCGAACTTCTGCAGCAGCTCGAACTGCGCCCGCGAGTCGATCCGCACCGCCTGCGTGCCGCCGTGCGCGAGGTCGCGCAGCACCCGTTCGACCAGGCTCAGGTCCTGGTGCAGCAAGGTGCCCGCCTTCGACTTGAAGCTGCGCTCGCGCACCGCGGCCCAGGTCTTGCGCAGGTAGCGGATGTCGTCGGAGAGCTCCTCGTCGGTCGCCTCCTCGGCGTTGGTGCGCAGGATGAAGCCGCCCTGCGGCCCGCTGCCTTCGGGCACCCTCGCGAGCTCGTTCATGCGCGCGCGCAGCTGCTCGCGCAGCTCGTGCGAGCCGATCTTCTGCGAGATGCCGATGTGGTCGTCCTGCGGCAGGAACACGAGCAGCCGCCCGGCGATGCTGATCTGCGTCGACAGCCGCGCGCCCTTGGTGCCGATCGGGTCCTTGATGACCTGCACCGTCAGGGTCTGGCCCTCGAACACGAGCCGCTCGATCGGCGTGGGCGGCACCGCGCTGCCGGCTGAGTCGGTGCGCGCGGCGCCGAGGGCGCTGCGCGGCACGACGCCGTTGACCTGCACGTCGGCGACATGCAGGAACGCGGCGCGCTCCAGCCCGATGTCGATGAAGGCCGACTGCATGCCCGGCAGCACCCGCGCGACGCGGCCGGCGTAGATGTTGCCGACCAGCCCGCGCTCGAGCGCGCGCTCGATGTGCAGCTCCTGGACCGCGCCGTTCTCGACGATCGCGACACGCGTTTCCTGCGGGGTCCAGTTGATCAGGATGTCTTGCATCGGCGCTGTGGTCTCGCTGTGGTCTCGCGATCGTCTCGCTGGGTCTCGTTCGGCATCGATTGATGCGCTGCGCAGCGTGGCGCCGATCGATCATAGCCGCGCCGTCAGCGCATCACGCCGGCCTGTCGGAGCAGCTGCGCGGTCTCGAACAGCGGCAGCCCCATGATCCCGGAATAGCTGCCGTCGATGTGCGCAATCCAGGCCGCGATGCTGCTCTGGATCGCGTACGCGCCGGCCTTGCCGGAGGGCTCGCCGCTGGCGACATAGCGTTCGATCTCGCGCTGCGGGATGGTCGCGAAGCGCACATGCGAGCTGCTGACCGCGAGCCAGTCGCGCCGCGCGCCGGCGACCGCGACCGCGGTGATCACGCGGTGCGTCTTGCCCGACAGCAGGCCCAGGGTCGCGATCGCATCGGCGGCATCGACCGGCTTGCCGAGCACGCGGCGATCGAGCGCGACCGTGGTGTCGGCGCACAGGATCGGCGCCGCCGCGAAGCCGCCGGCCTCGCGGCGCGCCTTCGCGGCATGCAGCTTCGCGCGTGTCACGCGCTCCACATAGTCGGCCGGCAGTTCGCCGTGCTGCTCCGCCTCGAGCGCCTCGGCATCCTCGTCGTCACGCGGCAGCAGCAGCTCGTAGCGCACGCCGATCTGGTCGAGCAGCTGGCGGCGGCGCGGGCTTTGCGACGCGAGGTAGACGAATCCACCCGCTGCGCCGACGCCAGCTGCGGCGGGTTCCAGCGTACTGCGATCACTCACGGTGGTACGGATGGTTGATGGTCACGGTCCAGGCGCGGTACAGCGCCTCGGCCAGCAGCACGCGCACGAACGCATGCGGCAGGGTCAGCTCGGACAGGCGCAGCGTCTCGTCGGCGCTTGCCTTCAACGATGGCGCCAGGCCGTCGGGCCCGCCGACCAGCAGCGCGACATCGCGACCATCGTGCAGCCAGGACGTCAGGCGGGCGGCGAGTTGCAGGGTCGTGACGCGCGCGCCGTGCTCGTCGAGCACGACGCGGCGGGCGCCCTTCGGCAGGGCCGCCTCGATGCGCGTCGCCTCGGCCGCCATCAGCTGCTCGGCGGTCTTCGCGCCGCGCGGCTCGGCCTTCACGGCCTTCAGCTCCAGCCGCATCTCGGGCGGGAAGCGCTTCGCGAATTCGGCATAGGCCGCATCGGCCCAGCCCGGCTGGCGCTGGCCGACCGCGACCAGCAGCAGCTTCATCGCGTCATGCCTTGCGCGCGACCTTCTTCACGGCCGCCTTCTTCGCCGCCGGCTGCTTCGCCGGCGCGGCCTTCCTGGCCGGCGCTTTCTTGACGCCGACCACGCGCGTGACCAGCCGCGTCGGCGCGGCGGTCTTCTTCGCCGGGGCCTTTCTCGCCGGCGCCTTCGCCGCCGCGGTGCGGGTCGGCGCGGCCTTCTTGGCGGCGATCTTGCGCGTCGCGGCCGCGGGGGCCGGCGATTTCTTCACGACGGCCTTCTTCGCCGGCGCGGCCTTGGCCGGGGCCTTGCCGGCCGCCGACCGCTTCGCCGGTGCCTCGGGCTCGGCCGCCTTCACGAGCCTGGTCGTCGCCGTGGTCAGCTTCATGTTGACCGGCTTGTCGCCCCAGATCTCTTCGAGGTGGTAGTAGTCGCGGATCGTCGGCTGCATCACGTGCACGACCGCGGCGCCGCAGTCGATGATGATCCATTCGCCGTTGGCCTCGCCCTCGGTGCGCGGCACCGGAAAGCCGGCGGTCTTGACGGCCTCGCGCACGCTCGAGGCCAGCGACTTGGTCTGCCGGTTGCTCGTGCCCGACGCGATGATCACGCGTTCGAACAGGGCCGACAGGTGCTCGGTGTTGAAAACCGCGATGTTTTGCGCCTTGACGTCTTCCAGACCATCGACGATGACGCGTTGCAGCTTGCGAATGTCCATTCAACTCCCGTGTGCGGGATCTCCCTGTGGTGGATCTTGGTAAAGATGGTGGCGGGCAATATAGCTCGCCACGGCAGGCGGCACCAGATCGGTGATGCCGAGGCCGCTGAATACGCGCCGGCGAATCTCGGTCGACGACACATCCATCATCGGCAGCACGACCGCGGCATGCGCGGCCGCGCGCAGCTGCGGGTCAACCGCGGTGCCGGCATCGGGCCGCGCCGCGATCGCCAGGGTCGTGCGCGCGAGCAGCTCCTGCCAGCCCTGCCAGGTGTCGAAGCCGGCGTACTGGTCCTGCCCGATCACGAGAAACCATTGCGCGCCCGGGCGCGCCGCCTGCAGCGCGCGCACGGTGTCGATCGTGTAGCTCGGGCCGCTGCGTTCGATCTCGATGCGCGACAGGCGGAAACGCGGCTCGCCCTCGATCGCGAGCCGCACCATCGCCTCGCGGTGCGCGGCCGGCGTGAGCGTGCGCTGCTTCTGCCACGGCTGACCGGCGGGCACCCACAGCAGCTCGGTCAGCTGCAGTTGCGTGAGCGCGCGCCGCGCCAGCGCGACATGGGCGTTGTGGACCGGATCGAAGCTGCCGCCGAAGACGGCGATGCGCGCTGCGCTCAAGCGCGCGTCCCGCCCGCGGGCGCAGGCGGTGCCGCGGCGTTGCCGGCGCCCGCGTCCGTGTCCGTGTCCGCGAAGTTGGCCCAGTCGCGCGGCCGCAGGAAGTCGCTGCCCAGCCGCGCCTCGGGCGTGCCGGCCTCGGGGTGCCAGTCGTAGCGCCATTTAACGATCGGCGGCATCGACATCAGGATGCTCTCGGTGCGCCCGCCCGACTGCAGCCCGAACAAGGTGCCGCGGTCGAACACCAGGTTGAACTCGACATAGCGGCCGCGCCGATAGGCCTGGAAATCGCGTTCGCGCTCGCCGTACGGAAGCTGCCTGCGACGCTGCATGATCGGCAGGTACGCCGGCACGAACGCATCGCCCACGGCGCGCAGCATCGCGAAGCTGCGCTCGAAGCCGAGCTCGGCGAAGTCGTCGAAGAACACGCCGCCGATGCCGCGCGGCTCGTTGCGGTGCTTCAGGAAGAAGTACTCGTCGCACCATTGCTTGAAGCGCGGGTACAGCTCGGGGCCGTAGGGCGCGAGCGCGTCACGGATGACGCGGTGGAAATGCGCCGCATCGTCCTCGAAGCCGTAATACGGCGTCAGGTCCATGCCGCCGCCGAACCAGGTGACCGGCGGCTTGCCGTCGGGCAGCGCCGCGATCATGCGCACGTTCATGTGCACCGTCGGCACGTACGGATTGAGCGGATGGAACACCAGCGACACGCCCATCGCCTCGAACGGCGCGCCGGCCAGCTCGGGCCGGTGCTGCGTCGCCGACGGCGGCAAGGTCGTGCCGCGCACATGCGAGAAGCTGCAGCCGCCGCGCTCGATCACGCGGCCACCTTCGAGCAGCTGCGAGCGGCCTTCGCCCGAAAGCCCGGCGCCGGGCCGGGCCGCCGGCGCAGTGCCTCTCGAAGCGGACGCCGCGGCCGGGTCGCTCGCAGCGCCCGCGGCGACGGGCTCGCGCCGCCATTGGTCGGCGATGAAGGCCTGGCCGTCCTCGGCCTCGAAGGCCGCGACGATGCGCGCCTGCAGGTCGAGCAGGTAGCCGCGCACGGCGTCGGTCGCGATCATCGTTGCGGGGCTCAGAGGCTGTGAGGCTTTCGCCCCTCAACCACCGAACGGCCTCTGAGGGAGCCGACTGCGCTGCACAATTGCATAGGTGCTTCGCTCCGTCGGCTCAGCGCCGGATCGCGCGAAAGCCGATGTCGCGGCGGTACTGCGCGCCGTCGAAATGAATGCCGCGCAGCACCTCGTAGGCGCGCTGCTGCGCGAGCCGCACCGAGTCGCCGAGGGCGGTCACGCACAGCACCCGGCCGCCCGAAGTGACCACGCCGCCGTCGGCCGGCGCGGTGCCGGCATGGAACACCATCGCATCGTCGCGCAGCTCGGCCGGCGCCGGCAGCCCGGTGACCGGGTCGCCCTTGCGCGGGCTCAGCGGATAGCCACCCGCCGCCATCACGACGCCGAGCGCAACGCGGCGGTCCCATTGCAGCTCGACCTGGTCGAGCGTGCCTTCGTTGACGCCCGAGGTCGCGTGCATCAGCAGGTCGAACAGGTCGCTCTTGAGCCGCATCAGGATGGGCTGCGTCTCCGGGTCGCCGAGGCGGCAGTTGAACTCGACGGTGCGCGGCTGGCCGGCGGCGTCGATCATCAGCCCGGCGTACAGGAAGCCGGTGAACGGGATGCCGTCCTTCGCCATGCCGGCGATCGTCGGGTGGATGATCTCGTGCATCACCTTCGCGTGCACGTTCGGCGTGACCACTGGCGCCGGCGAGTACGCACCCATGCCGCCGGTATTCGGCCCGGCGTCGTCGTCGAGCAGGCGCTTGTGGTCCTGGCTGGTCGCGAGCGAGACGACGTTCTTGCCGTCGCACAGCACGATGAAGCTGGCTTCCTCGCCCTCGAGGAACTGCTCGATCACGACCCGCGCGCCGCCCTGGTTGTGCACCACGCCGAGCTTGTTGTCGTCGCCGCCGAGCATCCAGTCGATCGCCTCGTGCGCCTGGGCCAGGCTGGTCGCGACGACCACGCCCTTGCCGGCCGCCAGGCCGTCGGCCTTGATCACGATCGGCGCGCCCCCGCTCTTCACCGATTCGTCGTCGACATGCGCATGCGCGGCGGCCGCATCGGTGAAGGTCGCGAACGCCGCGGTCGGGATCTTGTGGCGCTGCATGAAGGCCTTCGCGAACGCCTTCGAGCTCTCGAGCTGCGCCGCCGCCTGCGTCGGGCCGAACACGCGCAGGCCACGCGCGCGGAACACGTCGACGATGCCGCCGGCCAGCGGCGCCTCGGGGCCGACGACCGTCAGCGCGATCTTCTCGGCCTGGACGAAATCGGCGAGCGCGTTGAAATCGGTGAGCGCCAGGTTGGTCAGGCTCGGGTCAGCCGCGGTGCCGCCGTTGCCGGGCGCCACATACACCGTCTTGACCTTCGGCGACGAGCGCAGCTTCCAGGCCAGCGCATGCTCGCGGCCGCCGTTGCCGATCACGAGGACCTTCATTTCGGGCTCCGCCGAGCCGCCTCATGGAGTCCGGGCGTCCCCTCGGGGGATCGCGAGCGATGGCGAGCCAGTGGTCTCATGACTCGATCTCGGCGTTGTGGAACACCGCCTGCGTGTCGTCGAGCTCTTCGAGCACGTCGAGCAGCTTCTGCATGCGCTGCGCGTCGTCGCCGGCGAGCGCGATGGTGTTTTCGGCGCGCATCGTGACCTCGGCCAGCTCGGGATTCAGCCCGGCGGCCTCGAGCGCGGCCTTCACGGCCTCGAATTGCGGAGGCGCGCACAACACCTCGATCGCGCCATCGTCGTCGGTGATCACGTCGTCGGCACCGGCCTCGAGCGCGACTTCCATGACCTTGTCTTCACTGGTGCCGGGCGCGAACACGAACTGGCCGCAGTGCTTGAACTGGAACGCGACCGAGCCTTCGGTGCCCATGTTGCCGCCGTACTTGCTGAACGCATGGCGCACCTCGGCGACCGTGCGCACGCGGTTGTCGGTCATGCAGTCGACGATGATCGCGGCGCCGCCGATGCCGTAGCCCTCGTAGCGGATCTCCTCGTAGCTGACGCCTTCGAGGTTGCCGGTGGCCTTGTCGATGTTCTTCTTGACGGTGTCGGCCGGCATGTTCGCGGCCTTGGCCTTCTCGACCGCGAGCCGCAGGCGGGGGTTCATTGTCAGGTCGCCGCCACCCTGGCGCGCCGCCACGGTGATCTCACGGATCACGCGCGTCCAGATCTTGCCGCGCTTCTCGTCCTGGCGGCCTTTGCGATGCTGGATATTGGCCCACTTGGAATGACCGGCCATCGAATCGAACTCCTCGTGCGCGCCGCACTGCGGCACGCCCTGATGTGTGAAGGAGCGCAATTTTACCGGCCGCCACACGCCGGCCCGCGGCTTGCAAACAAATGTGGCTTGGCCACTCTGTTTGTCGTTCTCGCGAGGGCGAACTGCCAGAGCGGCGTTGGCCCCGGAAGACCGCCTGAACGCCAGCTGCGCAATCCGGGCTCACGTAGACTCGACGCGCCCCGCGCAGCGCGCGCCATCGCCCTGGAGACCGCATGCCTGAACCCATCCTGCTCGCCCGGCACGGCAGCACCGAGTGCTTTCTCTTGCCTGCGCTGGCGAACCGCCATGGCCTGATCACCGGCGCGACCGGCACCGGCAAGACCATCACCTTGCAGACCATGGCCGAGAACTTCAGCCGGCTCGGCGTGCCGGTGTTCATGGCGGATGTGAAGGGGGATCTGACCGGCATCACCCAGGCCGGCACGGTCGGGGCGAAGCTCGCGGCCGTCCTGAAGGAGCGCGGCATCGAGCCCTCGCCGTCGCTGGCCTGCCCGGCGACGCTCTGGGATGTGTTCGCCGGCGCCAGGAGCGGCGACGACAAGAGCGCCGCCATCGCGCAGGGCCATCCGGTGCGCGCCACGGTCAGCGACATGGGCCCGCTGCTGCTCGCGCGCATGCTCGCGCTGAACGACATCCAGCAAGGCGTGCTGCAACTCGTGTTCAAGATCGCCGACGACAACGGCCTGCTGCTGCTCGACCTGAAAGACCTGCGCGCGATGCTGCAGCACGTGGGCGACAACGCGAGCCAGTTCACGACCGAGTACGGCAATGTCAGCGCCGCCAGCATCGGCGCGATCCAGCGCGGCATCCTGCAAATCGACAGCCAGGGCGGCGACCGCTTCTTCGGCGAGCCGATGCTCAACATCGCCGACTTCATGCAGACGACCGATGGCAAGGGCATCGTCAACATCCTCGCCGCCGACCGGCTGATGAACAGCCCGCAGCTGTACGCGAGCTTCCTGCTGTGGATGCTCTCCGAGCTGTTCGAGCAGCTGCCCGAGGTCGGCGACCTCGACAAGCCCAAGCTGGTGTTCTTCTTCGACGAGGCGCACCTGCTGTTCAACGACGCGCCGAAGGCGCTGATCGAGCGCATCGAGCTCGTCGTGCGGCTGGTGCGCAGCAAGGGCGTCGGCGTCTATTTCGTGACGCAGAACCCGCTCGACATCCCCGACAGCGTGCTCGCGCAGCTCGGCAACCGCGTGCAGCACGCGCTGCGCGCGTTCACGCCGCGCGACCAGAAGGCGGTGAAGGCCGCGGCGAGCACGATGCGCGCGAACCCGGGGCTGGACATCGAGACCGCGATCACCGAGCTCGCGGTCGGCGAGGCGCTGGTCAGCCTGCTCGACGAGAAGGGCCGGCCCAGCGTCACCGAGCGCGTCTTCGTCATCCCGCCCGGCAGCCAGATAGGCCCGATCACGCCGGCGCAGCGCGCCGCGTTGATCGAGGGCTCGCTGGTGGCCGGCGTCTACGAGAAGGCGGTCGACCGCGAGTCGGCCTACGAGAAGCTCAAGGGCCGCGCGGCCGCGAGCCCGAGCGTTGCGCCGCCATTGCCGCTGCCGACCGGGACCGCGGCACCCGCGCCAGCCGACGACGCCGGCGGCAGCCTGATGGATGGCCTGAAGGGCGTGCTGTTCGGCACCACCGGCCCGCGCGGCGGCAAGCACGAGGGCCTGGCCGAAGCGGCGGCGCGCTCGGCGGTGCGCAGCATCGGCTCCAGCGTCGGGCGCGAGATCATCCGCGGCGTGCTGGGAAGCATCCTGGGCGGGGGCAAGAGAAGGTGAATGGGTGGGCAGCCGAACAACGATCGTGCGCACGCGCGCCACGCACTAAAAACTAGGGGGTTCACGCCCTTGACATTTCAGCGTTGAATCGCGCGATCCGACGAAATTACATTTTCTTGCAGGAGCGACCATGACGAATGCCACTCAGTCAGGTGCCGGTTTCGCGCTGATGGCGCTGGTCTCGGGCCTGTGTATCTCGACCCCGGCCGTGGCCGAGGATGCGCCGCCGGTGATGGAGAAATGCGACAAGACGCTCGGCGTGGTGCGCATCCAGGAAGACACCGGCGCGGAGTGGTACCGCTACTACGTCGGCCGGCTCGGGTCGACTGCGCCGGTGATCAGCGCGATGGTGATGGAATCGAACTGCTTCGTGGTCGTCGAGCGCGGCACGGGCGAACGAGACATCAACGCCGAGACGCAGCGCGCCCGCGGTGACGAGGCGCGCGAAAGCGACACCCGCGGCAAAGGTCAGCAGGTCGTCGCCGACTTCCTGCTCAAGCCCGAGATCGTGATGAACAAGAAAGGCGACAGCGGCGGCAATTTCGGCGGTATCGGCAAGATGTTGCCCGGGGCGCTCGGCAACGTGATCGGCGCGGGCCGCGTCGGGTTCAGTTCGAACGAGGCGGCGACCGTCATGACGCTCGTCGACATCCGCAGCACGGTGCGTCTGGTCGCGGCGCAGGGGCACTCGGAGAGCAAGAACTTCAATTTCTCCGGCCTGGGTTTCGGGCGTTTCGGGGTTGGCGCCGGCAGCGCCTACTCGAATACCGATGAGGGCAAGATGGTGACCGCGGCGTTCGTCGACTCCTACAACAAGCTCGTCGTCGCGGTCCGGAACTACCGCGCGCAGACGGTCGAGGGCGGCCTGGGCAACGGCGGCGCGCTGGGCGTCCAAGGTGGCATCACGGCGGCATCGAAGAAGGTCGGCAAGTGAGGGAAGCGACAAGGGCGGCGCGCCACGTCGCCGCCGCCCTCGCGGCGCTGGCTGGCGGGCTGGCCTCGGCGCCGGTCAACGCGCAGGAATTCGGCGTCTACCTCGCCTGCGCCGGCAAGCTGTACGCGCAGGGCCGCGCGATGCCGGCGCACCTCGATCTGGCCCTGCGGCGCAACAGCCAGCTGGCGCTGATCCAGCGCTCCGACGTGCTGCCGGTTGGCGAACGGATGAAGATGGAGATCAGTCCGGCCTTGTATTCGATGGTGTACGCGGCGCCGCGGCGCAACAGCACGGTCTGGTACGACTGGATCCGTGGCTCGGTGTTCGTGTGGGATCCTGATCTTCTCAAGCTCCAGTCGGTGAGGCTCTCGGTCGACCGGCAAACCGCGGCGCTCGAAGGCGAGATGCGCGACGGCGCCGGCGTGCAACTGGCGCGGCTGGAGATGCGCTGCGATCCGAAGAACAACGACACGGTGCCGGAGCCGAAGTTCTAGTGAAGTGTTCGAGCGGCGCAGGCTGCTGCTCGATTCAGAACCGCGTCGTCAACTCGGTCAGCCAGTCGGGCGAATGCTCGACGGCCCAGGTCTCGAAGCGCGTGGCGCCGCCGCTCAGGATCGCCAGGCCGACGACCAGCAAGGCCGCGCCCAGCAGCCAGCGGCCACGCTGCCCGAACGCCAGGAGCCGGCCTCGCGTGCGCGTGATGGCCTCGCGCGAGAGCGTTCCGATCACCAGCAGCGGCATCGCGGCGCCGAGGCCGAACAGCAGCATCAGCAA
>Ga0207645_10001399_pt1 | contig 19758 bp, 13 predicted proteins | sample KBSM53metaG_FD_184331 | JGI IMG/M metagenome (GOLD analysis project Ga0207645, IMG submission 184331) | Miscanthus rhizosphere microbial communities from Kellogg Biological Station, Michigan, USA - KBS M5-3 metaG (SPAdes) (version 2) | ecosystem: Host-associated > Plants > Roots > Rhizosphere >...
TTTTTTGCCGCGCGTCACCGCGGTATACAGGATGCTCCGGTGCAGCATCACATAATGCGAGGTGTGCAGCGGGATCACCACCGCGGGATACTCGCTGCCTTGGCTTTTATGCACTGAGGTCGCATAGGCTAGAGTGATTTCATCGAGCTCGTCGGAATCGTATTCGACGAGCCGATCGATAAAATCGATTTTCGCGCTGCCATCCTCCGGATCGATGCTGGCAATTTTTCCAAGATCGCCATTGAAGACGCCCTTTTCGTAATTGTTCCGCAACTGCATCACCTTATCGCCGGCGCGTAATCGCGCTCCAGCGCGCTCCAAAGCGGCACCGTTACGATTCAGCAGCGCCTGCAGCTCCTTGTTCAGATTGACCGTCCCGAGCAGGCCGCGATGCATCGGCGTCAGCACCTGAATGGACTGAACCACCTCGTTTGGATTCAGCTGGAGCGATAACGGAATCTCCTCACCTACCAGCGTTTTCAACGTGGTAAGAATTTCATCCTCAGATTCATGCGCGAGGAATGCAAAGTCGCGGTTGTCGCCGCTTTCACCTAACCAGAGTGACTTGCCTTGCAGGATCCGATGCGCGTTCGCGACGATCAAGCTTTCGCGGTCCTGGCGAAAGATTCGCCGCAAGACAAATTTGGGAACGACGCCGGAATCGATAAAATCGCGCAGCACGCTGCCCGGTCCAACGGACGGCAGCTGATCAACATCGCCGAGAAGGATCAGGTGGCTGCGCGGATCGATAGCGCGCAGCAAGTGATCCATCAACGGCAAATCGACCATCGAGGTTTCGTCGACGATGATGAAATCGGCTTCCAGTGGATTTTCTTCATTGCGCTGAAAACCGCCGTCGCGCGGGTTGTACTCGAGTAACCGATGGATGGTCAGTGCTTCTTCTCCGGTGCTTTCGCAAATCCGTTTGGCGGCTCGGCCGGTGGGAGCCGCCAATGCGAAGCGCAGCTTGGCCCGGTTCAAGACGGCCAGAAGCGCGGTCAGAAGGGTCGTTTTCCCCGTGCCCGGGCCGCCGGTGATCACCAGAACCTTTTCTTCGAGCGCCTGCTCGGCGGCGCGCATCTGCTCTTCATCGAGAGTGACCGCCGATGGCGCAAACAATTCGGGACTGACCAGATCCACCTTTCCGCGCGGGAGGCCGTTCGACGATTCGCGCTGGGTGAGCAGCAGCGTGCCCTCCAAAGTGGAGGGTGTCGATAAAAGATCTTGCATGGCACGAACAATCCGGCGCTCCGCTTGGTAAAGCTCCTCCAAATACACCTGGGTATCCGCATTTTCGGTCTCGTGCAGCACGAGATTGCCTTTGACTGCGAGCTTCCCGATCGCGGCTTCCACCGGATCCTCGTCCACATTCAAGAGAGCCGCGACACTTTGCTTGAGCGCTGTAAGCGCAGCGAAGCAATGGCCGCGCTCCGCCATCTCGCGCAGCACATGCAAAACTCCAGCTTGTACCCGCAGGGGAAAGTCACCTCGGATGCCGATCTGATTGGCCAAACGGTCAGCCAACAGGAATCCGATGCCATGCACCTGCTGTGCCAATGCGTAGGGGTTCTCACGAACTTGGGTCATGGTCTCCGCGCCAAAAACGCGATAGATTCGGAGCGCCAGCGAAGCCCCCACGCCATGACCTTGAAGAAAAACCATGACATCCTGCATACCGCGCTGTTGTTGCCACGCCTGAATGATCCGGCGCGCGCGCACTTCGCCGATGCCGCCGACATCCATCACGCGCAGCGGCTGCTCTGACAAAATCTGGAGGGTCTCGAGTCCAAAAGCCGCGACGAGCCGTTTCGCGTAGGTCGGACCTATGCCTTTGATCAACCCCGAGCCGAGATATTTCTCGATTCCTTCGCGCGTCGCCGGATCGATCTTAATCCAGTGATCGACCTGAAACTGCAGGCCATAGCGAGGATGGCGCCTCCATGCGCCCGTCACCCTAATCTCTTCGCCTTCGGAAACGGGAAAAACCGTCCCGACAATGGTGATAGCGCCGCCGGCTTCCTCGTCCAGACGCGCCACCGTGTAGTGCGTTTCCGGGTGTTGGTAGGTGATGCGCCCGATGGTTCCTTGAATGGAGGTCGTTTCGTTCTGCTTCTCCGCCATACCGGGGATATCCTACGCGAAACGATCTGGACGGTAAACGCTCCCCTTGCCTTTTGCCGGCATGGCGCTAGAATCCCCACCAAACCGATCGCCGAACCCTGCCTCGCAATCATGGCGTTCCATCGCCAATTCCATTGCTAAATCCGCCGACAGTGCCAGCGCTTTTGCCGATTTTGCCAGCGGCAAAGACCAGGAGACAGTGACATGACCACAGACTACATTTGGCTCGAACCGATTGTGATTTTTTTCCTGATCCTCGCCAATGGATTTTTCGCGGCATCAGAAATCGCCATGATCGCCATGCGTAAAAGCCGCATCGATGCTTTGCTCGAGCGCGGCGTTCGATCGGCCGCCGTCGTGGCGCGTCTCAAGGAAGATCCCGATCGCTTCTTAGCCACCGTGCAAATCGGCGTCACGGTGATCAGCACCTTCGCTTCGGCCATCGGCGGCGCGGCGGCGAGCGGATATCTCAAACCACAGATTGCCGCGTTGCCGTTTTCTTTCGCGGCGCGATGGGCCGAAGCGATTGCGCTTCTCATCGTGGTCTTGCCGATCTCGTATCTGTCGCTCGTTCTTGGTGAGTTGGTGCCCAAGTCCCTTGCGCTCAGATATTCGGAGCAGATCGCTTGCTTTGTCGCGCGCCCGATCGATTTTCTCGCCAGGATTAGCGCTCTTTTCGTAAAGGCTTTGACCGCATCGAGCAATCTCGTGCTCAGACTATTCGGTGGCGGCGAAAATGAAACAGCCAGCTTTATTTCCGTCGATGAGGTGAAATCGTTGATCCGCGAAGGCGCTGCCAAGGGTATTTTCAACGAGACCGAAGAGCAGTTGATCCATAGCGTGTTCGAGTTCACCGACACTCCGGCTAAAGCGGTCATGATTCCGCGCACCGAGATCCACGCATTGGACGTTCACGCTTCCTTTGCCGAAGTGGCAAAGAGTTTTGTCGAAAGCGGCTTTTCGCGCATCCCGGTTTACGAAGGCGAGTTGGACAAGATGATCGGTATTCTTTACAACAAGGATGTCTTCAAAACATTTCAGGAAAAAAGCGAATTCCGGATTCGCGATCATCTCCACCCTGCCTTTTTTGTGCCAAGCACCCTCCCGGTCAGCGAACTGCTGAAACAAATGCAACGGCGGCGACTCGCCATGGCTTTAGTCGTCAATGAGTTCGGCGAGGTCGAGGGTCTCGCGACTCTCGAAGATCTGGTCGAGGAAATCGTCGGCGAGATTCGCGATGAATATGACCGTGAGGAAATCGGTCCGGTAGAACGGTTACCAGACGGCTCAATGGTCATTCAGGGCTCGGCTTTGCTGAAGGACCTCAAAGCTGATTTCGATTTGCCGTTTGAAGAATCGCCCGATTACCACACGCTGGCGGGTTTTATGCTGGCGCGGCTCAAGCGCATTCCGCGCGGCGGCGAATGGGTCGAGAACAACGGCTATAAGCTAACCATTGTCGACATGGAAGGGAGACGGATCGTTAAAGTGAAACTGGAGCGCAGCGCGGCCGCATAGCAGCTACGATATCAGTAGCAACGGATCTCGATCTCGTTGCCGTCAGGATCGAGAAAATAGATCGACGTCGCTTTTCCCTGTGCGCCCCAGCGGGAAACTGGACCCTCACGAATCGCAATCTGATTTTCCCGCAGGCAATCGATGGCGCCGGGAAAATCATCGGCGCTGACAACCAGGCAGAAGTGATTCAGGTTGCCGTTGTGCTTTTCACCGCTACCCGGAGCGACGCGTTTCGCCGGAAACAGATCGATGATGGTTCGTGGATTGATGCGAACCGACGGAAATCCGACCGTTCCCGCTTTGAATTCCTCTACTCGTTCACCGCTCAAGCCCAAAACCCTCGTGTAAAAATCGAGGGAGCGATGGATGTCGCTCACGTTGAGAACAATATGGTCGAGCTCGCTAATTTTGATCGGCATGGCTCGCCTCCTGCGCCATTGGCGCACTCACCTGGCCTATTGAGTTAGTATAGCCATTTCTTTCAGTAAGATGTTTATCTCCGACGGTGTGCCCACGGTAATCCGCAGGCAGTCTTGCAGACCCGGAAAGTCGAAATAGCGCACGAAAATTTTTCGGCGCTTGAGTTCTTCGTAAATGCTCTTCATGTTCTCGCCATCTTTCCTCGCCAGGACAAAGTTCGCCTGAGATGGATAGACTTGATACCCCAGGCGCTTGAGACCGCCAGTGAGCTTTTTGCGGCTCCGTTGAATGCGCTGCACATTGCGCGTCATCCATGGGAGATCCTCGAGAGCAGCGGTTGCGGCGAGCAGACTCAGCCGGTTTACATTGTACGAGTCTTTCACTTTCATCATGCCGGCGATTATTTCCTCCGCCGCAAAAGCCAGCCCGATGCGCATCCCGGCCAGCGAGAAAGATTTGGAGAAAGTCCGCAAGACTACCAGGTTGGGAAGTTGACGAATCAGCGGAATTGCCGACGCTCCCTCAGTGGCGGCAAAATCGACGTATGCTTCGTCGACAGCTAAGATGCCCGACACTGATCGTGCGAGCTTTTCAATGGCCGGCAAGGCTATCAGGGTACCGGACGGCGCGTTCGGATTGCAGACAAAAGTGAGCGCCGCATTTTGCTCTGCCAGTTCAGCCGGAAGAGAAAAATTGGCGGGATAATTCACTGCCGCCTTGCTGCCGTCCTGGATCTCCACCAAAGTATCGTACAAAGAATAAGTCGGCACGGGATACGCGACGCGATCTCCTGGTCCGACGAAACAACGTAGAAGCATCGACAAAATCTCGTCCGAACCATTGCCGACGATGATATTACCCGGTTTCACGCCGTAAAGCCGAGCGGCTGCCGTCCGTAACGTATCGCTCTGTGGCTCCGGGTACAGACGCAATGATGAGTTCAGCGCACGTTTCAGCGTCGCATAGACTTTCGGTGAGGGGCCATAGGGATTTTCGTTGGTATTGAGCTTTATGACACCATCGTTTCCAGGTTGCTCGCCCGGCACATAGCCGGTCATCGCAACGATGTTATGACGAAAATACTTGGGCATGGGTGCGAATTCTATCGACAGCAAGGGTCCATTTCAAATTGATCCCAAACATGCCATCTGATGACTAACCGCTGACAATTTTGTCCAAACTTAGAGAAGCTGGTCACAATTCCTAGTTCACGAGCAGGCATATACTACAAGCGTTTCCGTTTCGATTGAGTCTTTGCTATGAGACATGAACTTTCGCCGTAGATGTTTTGGCTTGAGCCACAGGGCTGTTCAAGCCCGGCAATTTGCCAGTCGGCCTGCACGGACGGTCTGAATGATAGATGCATCCAAGCCAGCTAATCCCTTAGTTCTCTTGCTAAACGAGATCGATATCTTACTCGCGCAACTGCGCTTATTGGAACTATGCGCTCATCAGGCTCAGGCCAAAGTAAACTACGAGAGAGAGCGTGCTCAACAGAAATATGAGACAGAACTGGCAAGCATTCGTGACGCACTCGCGGGAAGCCAACGCGTCGAGACCGACAGTGCAGCCGAGGAGATTGAAGCGAAGTTTCTGGAGAACATGCGCACGATTGAAGACGAGCTGAACCAATCCCGAAGTCAGTATCAAAGCCAAATTGAAAATCTTCAGTACGAACTGGCTATCAGAGAGCGTGCATTGACCGAGCGGCAAGAGGCAGTCTCGGCGGTCGAACTCGCGCTCCACGGCAAAATTCAATCCTTACAAGGAGAGCTCGCGCGGCTCCGTTCGGAGAACGTCTGTCTCAGAGAGAAAACCACCGAGGCTGAGGAACTGCGCCGTAAGGCCGGCGAGGATCACCAGAGCCAGGTTGGGCAAAGCGACAATGCGGCTTTGGGTACGGACTTGTCTGCGGCGCAAGCACGGCAACAGAATTCGGAAGCAAAGCTTGACCAACTAGGACTGCAGCTCGCCGAAGCTCAGCTGATCGCCAAAAGCCGGGCGGCGGAAATCGTCGACTTGAAAGAACAACTCGCTGCTTTGAATCAGCAGCGGGTGCAATCTCTTTCAGTCAATGCGCCGCTGGAAAAGCAACACCACGCACTCGCTCGAGATGACGACTTCTTCCGCCGCGAGATGGAACAAAGCCTGCGGCGGGAAATCGAACGCTTGGTCCATGAAGCAGAAGAGAAAAACCAAATCCTGCAGAATCGCAACGACGAGCTCGTCACGGTGAAAGCTACCGTGGACGCTTTACAGGAACGGCTGAGCGCAACTGAAACGACGACCGCGGGAAAAGAATCCGCCGCGGAGGTGGAGTTGGAACGGATGCGCTCGGAGTTTCAAGCCCAGCTTGCCTTGCTTCAGGCGGAGCTGAGTCAGAAAGATTGGGCGTTGCAAGAGCGCGAGGCGATGAGTCAATCGCTCGAGCAGAACTACCGTCATGAGATAGATTCATTGCGCCAACGCCTCGACGAAGAGAAGAGCCGCAACGTCAGCGCAAAGGAAGAATTCACAATGGGTGAAATGCCGCTTGACCCAGCACCCGACGTACCCCTGAAATCACAGGTCCATGAGCATTCTGTGGACTCCCCGGCGCAAGGGCGGCGGTGGCACACGGACTTTGCCTGGAAAAGACGTTGGAAGGCGTCCGAAACAAAATAGGCAATTCGCAAGGCGACCTATCGCCCCGATAATCAGGATGACATCCGTTTTAAAGATTTGAGGATAAATGATGTTGCAGACGCCACGTACGACAACAGGAATCCCCGGCCTTGACGAGCTGCTGGAAGGGGGATTTCCAACCGGACGGTCTTTTCTCATTACGGGCGAGCCCGGCACGGGAAAATCGATCTTTGCACTTCAATTTATTGTCGAGGGTCTCAAACGCGGTGAAAGATGCATCTTTGTGACCGCCGACGAAGAGCCAGCCGATGTTCTTGAACAGGCAGCATCCCTCGGATGGGACCTCGAACGGCACATCGAAAACAAAGAGCTCGCGATTCTAAATGCCGGAGCCTACTTCAGCGCTTTACCGGGTGCTAATCGCGAGCGTCATGTTGATGTCCAGAAAACGGTCAACGACCTCGCCGGTTTCGTCAATCAGCTCGGCGCCAGCAGACTGGCGCTGGATCCGGCTGGGCCTTTCGTATTGCTGCGTGACAGCGGCATTCGCATTCAAGACCAGGCGCGCTTGCTCATTAAGCTCTTGCGCTCGACGACTCGGACCACCAATCTTCTCACTTCCTACGCCGTTCCCCGAACCGGCGAGCGCACTCTGCACGGCATCGAGGAATACCTGGTCGCCGGTGCGATCGTCTTGGAAATGATCTGGAAAGATGGCGCCCTCGCGCGAAGTTTGATCGTCGAAAAAATGCGCTACACCGATATCCGGCCCGTTCAGCTCGAATTCGACATTGTTAAAGGACAGGGGATCGTTATCCAATCACCCGCGGTCCTCCGCTAATTATCAGCATCCAGAACTGATTCGGCACCGAGAGCGCACCCACGGACGCTCGATAATCCAAGCCTGCCCCCCGAGAAACGACCAGATTTCCGCCAATCGTTGCCTTGTGCCGCTGGCTAATTCCAGCCAGTAATGGGCAGCGCACAAGCATCGGATTCGCCGGCAACTTCGTCGTCGATAGTGTGGAAAATCGCGTTTTTTGCTTTCTTGACAGGCGGTTAAACGATGCTTAGCTTTCTCGGTAGCGAGGGAAAAATGCGATTGGATAAACTCACTACCAAATCACAGGAAGCGTTGCAGCAAGCCCAAGGACTTGCTGACAAACGTAATCACCAGGCAATCGATGTCGAGCATCTGCTCTTTTCATTGATCGGCCAAAAAGACGGCGTCACCGTCTCGTTGCTGCAAAAATTGGCTGTGCCGCTTGGCGGCCTTACGGACAGGCTGCAAAAAGGTTTGGATCGCCTGCCCCAGATCACCGGCAGTACCGGCCAGAGCTACATCACGCCGAGACTGAAAAAACTCATCGAAACCGCTGAATCCGAGGCCGAATCGTTAAAAGACGAGTACGTCTCGGCGGAGCATCTGCTGCTCGCCATGGTCCAGGATAGCGGCGAGGCGGGCAAGATTCTCAAGGAATACGGCGCGACGCGGGACAAGATTTTAAATGCGCTCGTAAGCATTCGCGGTGCGCAGCGCATCACGGATCCTAATCCGGAAGAAAAATATCAGGCCCTGGAAAAATACGGCCGCGATCTCACCGATCTTGCGCGCAAGGGCAAACTCGATCCGGTGATCGGCCGCGATGACGAAATTCGCCGGGTCATTCAGGTTTTGTCGCGCCGCACGAAGAACAATCCGGTGTTGATTGGTGAGCCGGGCGTCGGCAAAACCGCCATCGTCGAAGGCTTGGCTTTGCGTATCGTCAATGGGGATGTGCCGGAGGGATTGAAAGACAAACGCCTCATCGCTCTCGATTTAGGAGCGCTAGTCGCTGGTGCCAAATTTCGCGGCGAGTTCGAAGATCGCCTAAAAGCAGTTCTGAAGGAAGTCACCGAGGCTAGCGGCCAGATCGTGCTATTCATCGACGAGCTGCATACTTTGGTCGGCGCCGGCGCCGCAGAGGGCGCCATGGATGCCTCCAACATGCTGAAGCCGGCGCTTGCGCGCGGCGAGCTTCGTTGTGTCGGGGCAACGACCTTGGATGAATATCGTAAGCGGGTCGAAAAGGATCCGGCGCTCGAACGACGATTCCAGCAAGTTTATGTCGGCGAGCCGTCGGTGGAGGACACCATCGCCATCCTGCGCGGTTTGAAGGAGCGTTACGAGGTGCATCATGGCGTGCGCATTACCGATGGCGCCATTATCAGCGCTGCGACGTTGTCGCACCGCTATATCAGTGATCGTTTTCTGCCGGACAAAGCCATCGATTTGATCGATGAGGCAGCATCGCGTTTGCGAATCGAGATTGACAGCATGCCGATCGAGATCGATGAAGTCGAGCGAAAAATCCTCCAGCTCGAAATCGAGCGCCAAGCGCTCAAACGCGAGGAAGACAAGGCGTCGCGCGATCGTCTCGCGCAACTGGAGCGCGAAATCGAAAACCTGCGCGAAACCTCGAGCGCTCTCAAAGCGCACTGGCAAAACGAGAAAGAGTCGATTCAACGAATCCGCTCGCTCAAGGAAAAGATCGAGTCGACCAAGGTCGAAGAGCAGCAGGCAGAGCGGCGCGGCGATTTAAACCGCGCGGCGGAGCTCCGCTATGGCACTCTGACCCAACTGCAGAAGCAACTAGAGGAGGCGAATCAGAAACTCGCCGAGCTGCAGAAAAATCAGAAAATGCTGAAGGAAGAGGTCGATGCCGAAGACGTGGCGGAAGTCGTCGCAAAATGGACGGGAATTCCGGTCTCCAAAATGCTCGAGGGCGAGCTCCAGAAACTGCTGAAAATGGAAGATCGCCTGAAACTCCGTGTCATCGGCCAGGATAGCGCCATTCATGCGGTGGCGAACGCGGTGCGCCGGGCGCGCGCGGGGTTGCAGGACCAGAATCGACCGATCGGGTCATTTATCTTTCTCGGTCCCACCGGAGTCGGAAAAACTGAGCTCTGTCGCGCCTTGGCGGAATTTTTGTTCGATGATGAACAGGCGATGGTTCGGCTGGACATGTCCGAGTTCATGGAAAAACACTCCGTGTCGCGTTTGATCGGCGCTCCTCCGGGTTACGTCGGTTACGAGGAAGGCGGATATTTGACCGAAGCGGTGCGCCGCCGGCCGTACTCGGTCGTACTCTTCGATGAGATTGAAAAGGCGCATCCTGACGTTTTCAATGCGCTGTTGCAGATTCTCGAGGATGGCCGCATGACCGATGGCCAGGGCCGCACGGTCGATTTCAAGAACACGGTCATCATTATGACTTCAAACGTCGGCAGCCAGTACATTCTTGATCTCGGCGCCAATAACCGCCGAGAAATGGAACAAAGGGTCAATGCAGCGCTGCGCGAAGCCTTCAAGCCGGAATTCTTAAACCGTGTGGATGAAATCATCGTGTTCAACAATCTCGGCCGCGAGCAAATAAAATCGATTGTCGACATTCAGCTCAATCGGTTGCGTCAAAACCTCGCAAGTCGAAAAATGTCGTTGGAGATCAGCGATCGCGCCAAAGCGTTGTTGGCCGACAAAGGCTACGATCCGGTTTACGGCGCTCGCCCTCTGAAGCGCACGATTCAGCGATTGATTCAGGACCCACTGGCGGTTAAGATTCTCGCTGGTGATTTCAAAGAGGGCGATCGGGTGCATGTCGATGCAGACGGCGAAGAGTTTACATTCGAGCGTGGCGAGGGCGCAGCGGCCGATTACCGCTACGAGCAACAACCGACGCTGCATTGATCGCGGCGCAAACAGGTGAGCCTCAGCGGAAAAATTTTCTAAGCGGCGTTAGTCCTAAGCGAGAGGGGGCAGTCCACTTCGGTGCCCCCTCTTTTTTTGCATTCTGACGGTCCGGCGTCATCGATTCATTTCGCCCACCCTAAATCGCCAGCACAGGAGTCATCGTACGGGTGCGCCTTGAAATGATGGAAACAGCGCAGGTCACTTCCTCCAGTCCAAGACGGCTCAAGCTGATTTTACTGAATGTTTGCGTCGGTCAATTCATCGTCGGGCTCGACCAGCGGGCGCTCCTTGTCGCCTTACCCACATTAACCGAAACCTTCAACACCAGCCTCACGACCATTCAGTGGGTCCTGTTGATCTATGACTTACTCTTAATCGGCACGGTGATCACGGTCGGCCGCTTGGGTGACCTCTTCGGCCGGCGTCGATTCTATGCCGGGGGTTTTTTGATTTTCGTGTTGGGCTCCGCGCTGTGCGGCGCCTCTCAAAACACGTGGCAGATTATTTTGTTTCGCGGTTTGCAGGCGGTCGGCGGCGCGATGATTTCCGCCAATGGGCGAGCGATTGCGTCAATCGCATTTCCGTCGCAACAGCGCGGCCAAGCGATGGGATTTGCGTCCATGGCGTTTCACGTCGGCTTTCTCACGGGGCCGACTCTTGGCGGATTTTTGATCGATACGGTCGGCTGGCGCTGGATTTTTTATCTCAATTTGCCGGTAGGTTTCTGGGGCGCCTACCTCGCATGGAAACTGCTGGAGGAAAGCCGGGCGGAGTCTAAGGAAAAAATATCGGTCGATTTTCCGGGAGCGATCCTGCTCATGCTCACCTGCAGCCTTTTCATCTATGCCATGAACCAACTGCCGCATTTAGGTTGGTCCGATCCGCAGGTGATCACATGCCTCGGCTTGGCGGCTCTGGCGCTTGGGCTATTTATTTTTATCGAGCTGAAAGCGTCGATGCCGATCTTGAGCTTTTCATTGTTTCGCATTCGCCTCTTCACGGCATCGATGTTCAGTTTGTTTTTTATCACCTCGACACAGTCGGCGATTAGCTTCCTGATGCCGTTCTATCTCCAAGACGTTCTCCATTTCTCGCCCACTCACATGGGCTGGATTATCATCGCCAATTCTGCCGTGATCGTGATGGTCGCGCCCATCGCGGGTTGGCTCTCCGACCGAATGGGTTCCCGCCTGCTCTGCACCATTGGCTCCAGCGTGATCGTCATTGGCCAGTTCTTCATTGCCTCGCTCGCCGTGGACTCGTCGGTGCCGCGAATTTTATTCCCGCTGCTTCTGATCGGTCTCGGCTGGGCTCTTTTCAACTCACCGAATCAGAGCGCTATTCTCGGTTCGGTGCCCCACGACGAGGTCGGCACCGCATCCGGCATGAACACGACCACCGCCCGAACGGGCGGCGCCATGGGGGTCGCGCTTTCGGCGACTTTGTTCACCTACGGACTCGCCGCGGCAGGGTTGTCCCGCGCCGAAATCGAATCGCCGCAAACCTGGGGCAACGCGCCGGAAGTTTTTGTTCACTCGTTCAATCACACGATTCACATCGTCAATTTTTTTACGATACTTTCGGTGTTCTTTTCGGCGGTGCGAGGCTCGCGCCAAGAATGATTGCGTGGTCTGCCGCTTTGACCGGAATTCTACGCGGCTGGCAGTCACGGCAATATTGTTCTATTCGGCTTCGTTCCTGGCCGCGAAAACCCAATCCGCTATTCTTCCGCCGGTTAACCCGCAGCGCCACTCCAGCTTCTCACGTTTGACAGCAAACTCAGCCGTGCCATAGACTCTGGAAAGTTGATTTGAAATCTTTGCCAACTGATGAATTTTACCAAGCGTAAACTGCCGATTTTCCTATTCGCTTTTTTGCTCGCAGGCGTCTCCGCGACGAGAACTTTTTCCGCCGTCGTTCCAGCCGCCGAAGAGATCTGGCGCTCGCTCGAAAAGCTCAGCCCTGATGAACGCAATCGGAAGGTGATCGAAGGAGCTCGAAAAGAAGGCGAGGTGGTCTGGTATACCAACTCGGGGATCGAAAACGCCACCCGCTATACCCAAGCTTTCAAGAAAAATTTCCCGTTTATTAACGCGCAGGTCTGGCGCGCCAAAACGCGGCAAGTGACGCAGCGTGTGATTTCGGAGGCGAACGCCGGCAGATATCTCGTAGATGTCGTTAAACCTTCCACCGATCTTTTACCGCCGTTGCTCGATAAGAATCTACTCGGCAAATATGAAACGCCCATACGATCGGTCTATCCGGCTCACGCGAAATCGCCCTATTACACCAGCATGAACTACGCGTTCCGCGTTTTCGGTTTCAACCCGCGCAGGATTAACCGTAAGGAGGCGCCGAAAACGTGGGAAGAACTGCTGCAACCGAGATGGAAGGGCGAGATTCTTTTCGACGAATCCTCGCTCGAAGAAATCATGGCCTTGCTTGGGGCATGGGGAAAGGAAAAAACCATCAACTACGCGAGCCGGCTCAGTCAGCAGCAGCTCTTGATCCGCGTCGGCCGCGATACGACGACGCAGATGATGATGGCGGGTGAAGCACCGTTGGCGGTGACCACCTACGCTTATAATAATGAAGGTTTGCGCACGAAAAATGCGCCGGTCGATTGGATTGCAGAAGATCTCATTCCGACGTTGCTTTATCCGCTGACCATGGCGCGTAGTGCGCCCCACCCCTACGCTGCCGCTCTATTCTACGATTTCATGCTCTCCGAAGAAGGCCAGCGACTCATCGCCAAAGAAGGTCGGGTCGTCGGCCACCCCAAAGTCGAGCCGATCTATCCGCGTATGAAAGAGCTGCAGAATCTGCTGGGCACGCCGCGGATTCAGCTCAATACTCTCGAGCAAAATTATCGGCTTCTCAAAGACGGTATTCAAATCCTCGACGAGATCATCCTGAAGCGAAAGACTTTGTAAGCGGCGTTTGCCGGTTCCAATACTGTGGAGGAAAAATGTTTGGCGCTGAAACCCTGGATCATGTCGCCTTTCCGGTGCGCGATCTGCTCCGCGCGGAGCAGTTCTACATTGAAGCCGTTGGCCTGACATTTCTAACTCAGCGCACCAACGCCGATGGCTCGCCGCGCCATACCTACGTCAAAGCCGGCGAGAATATTATCGGTTTGAACTTACCCGGCATCCAAACCGAGCCTTCTCCGAGCGGCGCGCCGCGCTATGCCGTGGCGTTAAACTCGCGAGACCATTTCGCCGCGACAGTGGAGCGCATCAAAGAATCCGGGGTTGCATGCATGCAAGTGCGCGAGCACGGCGAGCGCGCGCCGATTGTTTGCTCGTTTCGCTTCATCGATTTCGACAACAATCATTTCGAAATTTGTATGCCCGGCGCATCTCTCGGTGAGATCGCCTTGAGCCATGTGGTTTTCGAAACGCGCGATCTGGAAAAAGCAAAAACGTTCTACGGTCAAGTGCTCGGCTTGAAATCGGTCGGAGAAATTGACGACGAGCATTACTTCGAGTTTCCCAATCACCAGCTTTTGGCGATCAAGCAAGTCGATGCACTCTCCGACCGAACAAAGCGGCACGGCCGCGCGGTTCACGTTGCCTTCAATGTCAGGCAGGAAGATTTCGATCGTATGCTCGAGCTGATCCCTGCCTGCGGCGGCGCCAATCAGGGCGATTTTCGCGCCGAGGACGGTTTGCGCGCACCCGGCGAACGAAGCATTTATTTTTCCGATCCCGACAGCAACAAACTGCAGATCACCGCTCTGGGCAAAGAAAATTGGTCCTTGATCTCGGACGAAGAAAAGTGGAAGCGCACTGCGGAAAATCGAGAAAAGCTGGGCAGAGGGCTCTCCCGTTTTGATCGCGGCAGCAAACCTAATCCATAGAGCAAGACTTTGGAAAAGCCGATCATCCCGACATTTTCACTTAACGAGCGGGATCGCCGCTGGAGCCGCCTCCGCGAGCAAATGAAGCGTGGCGGTTTTGACGCTCTCATCAGCCTCCCGAACGAAGGACATTGGGATCAGTTCGGCGCCGATACCAGATACATCACGCAGATCGGCGGCACCCAGACGGAAGTCGGCGCCGTCCTCCCGCTGGAAGGTGAAGTTACGGCGATTGTTCGCGGCGCCAATGAAATCGAATGGTGGGCGTTGGCGCAGGATTGGGTTCGGGATATTCGGCCATCGCGCCGGTCCTATGGCGAGCCGGTAATCGAGCGATTGAGAGAAGTCCGTGCCGAACGCGTCGGTGTAGTCGGCCTCTCGGGTTTGGTGCGCGCGCCTGAAGGCGTGGTGCCGTGGGGAACTTTCGAAAAAATCCGCACAGCTTTGCCGAAAGTGAATTTCGCCAATGCGACGGATCTCGTCCAAACTGTCCGCGCGGTCAAAAGCGCCGAGGAAATCGCCTTCATAGAGAAAGCCGCCGAGATTATCGGCAAAGCGCTCGACGTGCTGATGGAACATGCGAAAATCGGCGTGCGCGAAAACGAGCTGATCGCTGAGATGCTGCGCGAGATCGTTTGTCAGGAAGGCGAGCCGATTACCATGCTGCTCTTTGGCAGCGGCGGACCGGAAGTTCCATGGGCGCAGCGAGTATTCACGACCCGCCGATTGAAAGCCGGCGATCTGATCAACACCGAAGTGGAAGGCAAATACGCCGGCTACATCGCCCAAGCTCTCCAGCCGATTTCCTTGGGTGCGAAGCCGAAAGAACTCGACGCCATATTCACTGCGACAAAACTGATTTTCGATCGCATGCTGAAATTCCTGAAACCTGGAGTTAAGTTCGGAGAGGTCGTCGATTTTTACCAGGAGCAAGTTAAAGCCGCAGGGTACGAGCCTGACGGCGCGCTAATGCATGGCCGCGGCCTCGGCGAGGATGCGCCGATGCTCTGGGGCGCACGTCGAGATTTTCCGGAAATGGATGCCGATCTCAAAATCGGTCACGTTTTCATCTTGAAGCCGGCTTGCAAGAAAGGCTTCATGCGCGATTCGATCCGTGCCGGCGATACCGTAGCGATCGAAGCCGGCGGCGCACGGAGACTCGGCAAGCGCGAATTAGAGTTCCTGGCCCTATGAATGGATAACGACGACCAGTAAATTTTCTCCCATTCGCCCAATACGTCATCACTCCATCACTCCATTTCCGCCGGAGGTTTCCATGCGCGATGAAAACATTAATCCCGATGCCCCGCTGCACGTGCGCGGCTTGAACCATCCACGATGCCGGTGAAGGACCGCTATCGCGCGGCGCGATTCTATATTGTCGTGCTCGGCGCGGCGCCCACCATGAATCGGCTCCCGACCGTGCCGCAAAAGGTCTCGCCCGGTCATTGCAAACGGGCGCCCGGCTGGCGCCCGGCTTCGAAGTCGATCTGTTTGAACAAGATTATGGTCAGCCGGGCTGGAATCAATCCCATCCGCATCTGGCTCTGGATAGTTCGGCCGAAAATTTGACGCGATGGATGCAGCACTTCAAAAGGTGGCAGGTGCCGTTCGTCGGTCCAATGACTCGCTCCGGGACAAAAGGAGCGGAGATGTATTTCAACGATCCCGATGGCGATCATTTGGAAATCCATTGCTCCGACGTGCCCCACGCGCAACGTGAACAATTCCCGGTTGGTCCATATGATAATAGCCTCTGCGTTCACAAACGAGAATGGCCGCCGCCCGAAATGGCAGAGGAAGCCGACCGCTTGTTTCAAGCGTCGCTGACGCGCATGCGCCAACGAAGACAGCCGCATTGATCGACGTAGTGGAGTAAATCCTACGGTTTGAACAAATTGAACGGCGAGAACCGTTTTAACGAGCCAAAATATGCCTGAACTTTATCCCTACCCGCGTTTTTCTTTGGCCGAACGCGACCGGCGCTGGAAAGCCGTGCGCGATAAAATGGCCGAGCAAAATATCGACGTCATTGTCACGCCGCAAAATACCGGTCACTCGATGGATTTCCAGGCGAACACCCGATATCTCACCCACTGCGGCGGCGGTGGCGACGCTGACATTGCGGCCGTGTTCCCGCTCATTGGCGATGTCACGGCGATCGCGACGACCGCGAACCCGCGCTGGACTACGACGCAGGATTGGACCACCGATGTTCGCGAAGCGCGGCGCGAATACGGGAAAGTCATCGTCGAGCGTCTGAGCGAACTCAAGCTCGAGCGCGGCCGCATCGGCATCACCGGGCTGGGAAAAGTCGAAGGTACGCGGACGCCGGAAGGAACGATCTTACATGGGACATATGAAAGAATCCGCAGCGCCTTTCCGCACGCGGAGATCGTTGATGCCACGCCGATATTGACCGAAGTACGTTATGTCAAAAGCCAGGAAGAAATCGAGGTTCTGGCAAAGTCGATGGAAATTGTCGAGGTTGCGTATCAAGCCGAGGCCGAAGCCGCAAAAATAGGCGTGCGCGACTGGGATGTTTGGGCAGCGACCCAGTACTCGCTCATGCGCAACGGCTCGGAAATGCCGGTTCACTGCAACTGGATTTCAGGAAAAAATGTTCGGCGGACGCTGACCCGGCCGAGCATGCGCACGCTGGAACTTGGCGATCTGATCATTAACGAAATCGAAGCCTCATGGATCGGCTACCGTTCCCAAGGAGTGCAACCGGTATTTGTCGGGAAGGCGGATCCTGTGCACGAAGAATTGATCAAGGTGCAGCGCGCGCTTTTCAACCGAGTTTTGGAAAATCTAAAGCCCTGCATAACCGTCAAGGAATTGGCGGAGTTGACGCTCAAAACTGCGGCCGCCGAAGCGCCCAAATCCGGTCCGGCCGCAGGCGCCCGCGGCGATTTGAACATGCATGGCCGCGGCGCGGGTGATGACGGTCCAATCATTACGGCCCACGCGAAAAGTGCGCGCCAGCTCGGCGTCGCCCTACAAGAGAATATGGTTTTTATTTGCAAGCCCTCGGCGATTTCCGCCGACGGTTCAACGATCAGCACCTGGGGCGATACCGTCGTGATCACCAAGGCCGGCGGCAAACGGCTGGGCAAACGCCCGCATGATCTAGCGGTTTCGACGCCATGAAAGTCCCCCTGCACGGTCCTGGCGAGGGAAAAATTTCTCTGCGCCTTTGTGGTTAATCTTCTTATTCTGCCTTCCCAGCAATGCTCCACCGCATTGAAAGCAGCAAAACCGCCACTGACGTGATCGTCATTGCCCACGCGAACCAATCGCCGAAGCGCACATAGTAAGTCTCCCCGTTTAAAATATCGACTTCGGCGGGCATCGCCGCGGTTGTAAACATCGGCAACGTCTTCACCACTTCGCCTTTTGCGTTCACCAACGAAGTGACACCGGTGTTGGTGACTCGCAGCAAAGTTCGTCGGGTTTCAACGGCGCGCGAGCGCGCGAGCGCCAGATGTTGCCACGGTCCCACCGATCGACCATACCAGGCATCGTTGGTGAGATTGACAAGCAAATTAGCGCGCGTTTCGCTGACAAACTTGCGCGCCACATCCGGCATCAAGTCTTCGTAACAGATCAGCGGCGCCACCCCGATGCTCGAAGAAAGCTGAAAGGAAATTGGCCCCTGCCCGGGCGTAAAGCCATCGGCGAATGGGATTCCGGGGACCAGCGACAAAATCTTTGAGAACGGCAAATACTCGCCGAACGCGAGTAAGACTTGTTTATGATAGCGTCCGAGAATTCTTCCCTGAGCGTCAGTAAAAAATGCGGTATTAAAAGCCTTCATGCCGGGTCGGCCGAGGCTACCGCTGAAACTTTTCGCACCGAAAATAAAATAGCTCTGCGGCGATTTGAACACCGGCATAAATTCTGGCGGCAAGACCGGCAAATTCTCCGGCACCATAAATTCGATTGCCGATTCCGGCCAAATCACCAGCGCAGGAGAATTCAACGAAGCCGTGATTCTGCGGTGCTGGTCGAGATTTCTCTGCGCTAAGATCGGATCCCACTTGAGATCGATATCGACATTGCCCTGTACCGCTCCCGTCGCGAGCTTGGGCGAGCTCGCGATTTCTTGATCGATCGTTTTCAGCCGTTGAAATCCATAACCCACCGACAGCACGATAGCGAGAGTAGAAAAAACAAGCGGCAAAAAGCGTCTCGCCTCAGGCGCATGGCGCGTCGACAAAAGTTTGTACAGTCCTGCATTGAACCATACGACGATGAAACTCGCACCGTAGGGTCCGACCAGATCGGCCGACTGTATAAACCAGGAAAAAGCGACCTGAGAGTTGGCGACGTGCCAGGGGAAAAGCAGCGGAAATAGAAATTCAACCGCCACCCAAAACATTGGCGGAAAGAGACACACGGGTCCCCATCCGGCGATCCGAATCAAGAACGTGAAGAGCGCCACTTCGATCCCCTGCAAAGCGGCATATACGACGAATACAATGACGCTCACTGCATAGGGAAATTCGCCGAAAGCGCTGATCGTATAAACCAGCCAGTAAAAGCCGATCAGATGCGCGGCTGTCCCCATGATCCAGCCGTAAAATGCCGCCGATCGCCAACCCTTTGCATGATCCACCGTCCAAAAGAGCGGCACAAAAGCGCACCACGCAAACAAAAAAAGTCTCGGATCGAGAAATGGCGCTGCCAGTAGTCCGGCGGACACGAGGGCAAGCAACATCTGAGATATTGTCACAGGAGATTCTGCCGGTCGTCGTGAATTATTGCGGGGAAGCAGTGGGACTGAAATTGTCGGGATTGAAATCGTACGCCAGCTCGAGAAATTGCACGATGATTCGCGCCGTAACGCCCCAGACGTCCCAGCCGTTCACGTAAAAATGATAACTTGGCTGGCCGCCGGGCGAGAGCTGAGCATCGCGAACAAAATTGGCTTGCGCCATCAGTGAGCTGATCGGCACGGAAGCGATATCTGTCGTTTCGGCGGGATCGAGGCGAAATTCACAGCGCGCCGGAATTACTCCGACGACAGGCGTGACAACCAGGCCATAACCCGCTGTAAAGTCATCCAGCCGGCCGAGCACTCGCACACAGTCGGCGCCGATGCCGATCTCCTCGTAACATTCGCGCAACGCCGTTTCCGTTGCGTCGGCATCCCGCGGATCCACTCGACCACCGGGAAAAGCGATTTGACCCTTGTGAGTAGGCAAGTGATCGGCTCGTCTGGTTAGAACAAGATATTCGCCGTCAGGCCGCTCCTGAATCGGTACGAGCACCGCAGCGGGCTTGTGCCCGTTTTCAGCGATGATTCGAGGATTGCGCGAATTTAGGGCTTTGCCGATTCGTTCTGAAATCATCAGTAAAAATCTTTTCGCTTGTGTGTTATGAACTCTTAGTCAATCTAGCCAATCATCTTGTAAAACACTAGCGTCATGAAAGATCGGGATATTCATTCGGTAATCCGAATTTTGCGCCAGGAGGT
>Ga0207645_10001402_pt1 | contig 19735 bp, 12 predicted proteins | sample KBSM53metaG_FD_184331 | JGI IMG/M metagenome (GOLD analysis project Ga0207645, IMG submission 184331) | Miscanthus rhizosphere microbial communities from Kellogg Biological Station, Michigan, USA - KBS M5-3 metaG (SPAdes) (version 2) | ecosystem: Host-associated > Plants > Roots > Rhizosphere >...
CGCGGTTGATCTGCGTGCGCCCGCTGTCGAGGTGCAGCTTCGCCAGCGCCGCCAGCTGCAGGCGCGCCTTCTCGGTCGGGATCTCCAGCCGCCCGACGGACGCGGGATCGCCCTCGTGCGCGATCGGCGTCTTGATGCGCACGCCCACCCGGCGCTCGCCCTCCCACATCTGCGTGGCGAGCTTGCCGCCGTACGCGCTCTCGATCGCGTCCTCGACGTCGCGCACCGACACGCCGTAGCGCGAGGCCGCTTCCCGGTCGACGTCCGCGACGATGTGCTGGGCGCTGCCCGCGCGGTAGATGTCGACGTCGCGCGATCCACGCGTGCCGACGATGATCGTCTTCACCTCGTCCAGCTTCTGGTGCATCAGGCCCAGGTCGTCGCCGTAGATCTTCACGACGATCTGGCCGCGGATGCCCGAGATCGACTCCTCGACGCGATCCTTGATCGGCTGGCTGAAGTTGTAGTCCACGCCCGGCCGGTCCAGCGTCTTGCGCATCGCCTCGACGATCTCGTCCTTGGTCCTCTTCTTACCGTCGACCTTGGGCCAGTCCGCCTCCGGCTTCATGATCACGAACGTCTCGGACTGGTTGGGCGCCTCGTCGTCCGTGCCGTCCTCCGGGTGCCCCTGCTCGCTGAGCACGTCCTTCACCTCGGGGAACTTGACCAGCTGCATGCGCATCTCGCGCAGCACCTCGGAGCCCCGCTCCAGCGACACCGCGCTGGGCATCGTCACCGTGATGTGGATGTCGCCCTCGTTCATCGGCGGCAGAAACTCGGACCCCAGGCGCGGCACCAGCATCGCCGCGCCGCCGATCACCACCACCGCGACGACGACCATCAGGAACGGCTGCCGCATCGTCACCCGCAGCCCGTCGAGATAGCGCGTCTGCAACCATTCCAGGAACGGCGGGTGCTTCTCCGTCACCGGCCGGTGCTTCAGCAGCGCCGCGGTCAGCGCGGGCACGGCGGTCAGCGTGAACAGCAACGCGCCGGCCAGCGCGAACGCGTACGTCAGCGCGACGGGCCGGAAGATGCGGCCCTCGACCCGCTCGAGCGTGAAGATCGGCAGCATCGCGGCGCCGATGATCGCCATCGAGAACAGCGTCGGGCGGACCACCTCCTTGGACGCTTCCGCGACCACGTGCGGGACGCTCTCCGGGGGCGGCTTCTCGATCGCCAGGTGGCGGTAGGCGTTCTCGACGAGAATCACCGCCCCTTCCAGCAAGATGCCGAAGTCGATCGCCCCCATCGACAGCAGGTTGGCCGGCACGCCCGCGTAGTAGAGGCCCACGAACGCGCCCAGCAGCGCCAGCGGCATCACCATCGACACCGCGAGCGATCCCGTCAGCGCGCGGAGGAAAATCCAGACGACGATGCTGACCAGCAGGATGCCCTCGAGCATGTTGTGGGACACCGTCTTCAGCGTCGTGTCGACAAGGCGGGTACGGTCGTAGAACGGCACGATGCGCATGCCGGTCGGCAGGATCTCGTGGTTGATGCGCGCGACCACCTGGTGCACCTCGCGCAGCACGTCCTTCGGGTTCTCCCCGCGGCGCAGCAGGATGGTCCCTTCGATGGAGTCGATCGCGCCCGCGCGCGCGACCGCGCCGCGCCGGGGCGTGTACGCCTCGGTGACCTGCGCGACGTTGCGCACCAGCACCGGCGTGCCGCCCGTCGCCTTGACGACCGTGTTGCCGATGTCGGCGGGCGTTTTCAGGTAGCCGCGGCCGCGCACGACCAGCTCGGACTCGCCCAGCTGCAGATAGCCGCCCGAGGTCGCGCCGTTCGACGCCGCGACCGCGTCGATGACGTCCTTCAGCGTGATGCCGGCGTTGCGCAGCCGGCTCGGGTCGGCCAGCACGTGCCATTCCTTCTGGAAGCCGCCGAAGCTGACGACGTCGGCGACGCCGGGCGCGCGCATCAGGTGCTTCGACACGACCCAGTCCTGCCAGCTGCGCAGCTCGCTGGGCGAATGCCGGTCGCTCTCCAGCGTGTACTGGTAGACCTGTCCGACCGGCGTGTCGTTCGGACCCAGGTGCGGCGTGATGCCCTCGGGCACCTCGGCGTCGCTCAACCGCTCGGACACCTGCTGGCGCGCCCAGTAGATGTCGACGTCGTCCTCGAACGTCAGGATGACCTGCGACAGCCCGAACGACGTGATCGATCGCTGGATGAGCACGCGCGGCGTTCCGGTCAGCGCGCGTTCGACCGGAATGGTCACCTGCTTCTCGATCTCCTCCGCCGCCTGGCCGGGGTAGAGGGTGATCACCATGACCTGGACGTTCGTGACGTCCGGGAACGCCTCGATCTTCAGCTTGGTGAACGTGACGATGCCGAAGACCGCCAGCAGGAAGGTCGTCGTCAGCGTGATGGCGCGACGATGGACGGCGAAATCGATGAGCTTGTCGAGCACGGCGGCGGCCAGCGGCGCGGACTGCGCCGGCCGGATCGCTTGCACCCCCTGTGCCGGGAAGCCCGGCGATAAATCGCGTACTTACCCGCGCTTACGGGTCAGTACTGAAAGGAACTTGTAGCCCCGGCTGAAAGAATCTTCTAGCCGGAGTCACCCCGGTCAATCAGGGCCCCGTGTTCATGTACTCGAACAGGCGGTTCGCCGGGTAGTTGGTGGTCGCCGTCGAGCTGTACGGACGCATGGTCGACGCGGCCGGATCCCATGGCGCCGTGCCATTGAGGTGGGCCCCCAGCATCGACTGTCGGATGACCGCTTGCCCGTTGGGGTAGTTGGTCGCGCCCGCCGTGGCCGGCCACATGGCGGCGCCGCTCGATCCGCCCTCGTCCCAGGCACGCCCGAGCTTGACCGTGCCCGCGTTCGTCGCGCTGTCCGCCGTGAACATGCTGTTGATGATCAGCGTTCCGTACAGGTTGCGCGCATCGGTGCTCGGCGAGATCACGTTGCCGCCGTTCGTGGGCCCGCGCCGCGCGCTGGTGTAGTTGATCGTGCAACCGTCCAGCACCATCACGCCGCGCCCGAAGATGAAGTCGACGTCGCCCTCGACGTAGCAGCCCTTGAAGTACGCGCGATAGACATTGTCGACGTTGTTGCTCTTGACGTAGAGCGTGTCCTGGTTGCCGAGCACGCGGACGTTCTCGAACACCAGCTTGTCGGCCTGGGTCATCAGCGCGACCGCCTGCAGGTTGTTGCTCATGCCCGTCTCGTCGAAGTCGTTCTGGAACGTGAGGTTCTTCGCCTGGAAGTCCTTCACGTAGATCGCGACCGCGGCGCTGCCCGAGGTGCCGTAATTGGCGGCCGCCGCGGGCGGGTTGGTCGCGGCGCACGTGTTCCATTGCGGGGTCGTCGTCGCGTCGACGTACATCCTGCCGGCGTTGGCGTTATTGACGATGACGGTCTGAGACGCATCCGTCGACGTGCTGTAGAGCGTGATCGGCGGCCCCGCCTTGATGCAGATCATTTCGCGGTACGTCCCGGGCATCACGCGGATGTAGACGCGCGCCGTCCCGCCCGCCGTGGTCGCCGCAGCCAGCGCGGCACCAACGGTGGTGTGCGTGCCGGCGCCGCCCGTGGCGGCGACGGTGTACGTGGGCGTGAAAGTCGACACGTCGCCGACGCCGGCCGTCGGATCCCAGTTGTCCGTGGTGAGCGCAGCCAGCGCGCCACCCTTCTCGAGATACTTGAGAATCGTGTAGTCGGGCGCCGCTGACGCCGCCAGCTGCGGGCGCGTCGCGGTCCCGGTCGTCGCCGGGAGAGGTGCTACCGGGAGCGCCACGCCGGTGCCGCCAGTACCGGCCGTGCCGCCACCCGTGCCCGCCGTGCCGCCGCCGGTCCCCGCCGTGCCGCCGCCGGTCCCCGCTGCGCCGCCCGTACCGGCCGCGCCACCGCCCGTGCCAGCCGTGCCACCGCCGGTGCCCGCAGTCGCGCCGCCCGTGCCGGCCGCGCCGCCGCCCGTCCCGGCGGTCGCGCCGCCGGTTCCGCCGCCACCGCCACGGCCGCCGGTCCCTGCCGCGCCACCACCTGTCCCCGCCGCGCCGCCGGTCCCCGCGGTACCGGTCGTTCCGGCCGTCCCCGTCGTCCCGGCCGTGCCCGTCGTTCCGGCGGTCCCCGTCGTACCCGCGGTGCTGCCGCCGGTGCCCGTCGTGCCCGCGCTGCCGGTCGTACCGCCGCGGCCCGCGGCCCCGGTCGTACCGCCCTTCCCGCCTCCACCGTCACCGCCGCCGCATCCAACGGCACCCAGGACCAGAACGAACGAAGCCACCAGCGAAAGGGAATTTTTCATGGTCAGGTGAGTGTCACGAGCCCTCCAAAACGGTACGGGAATCGACTACGAAAACGTTTGCAGGCGGCCCAGAAAGGGCAGCTCAGCCGAGGCCGTAGTCCGTGATCTTCTTTGCGATGGTCGGATAGGACACGCCCAGCAGGCGCGCGACCTGCGTGCGGTTGCCCCCGGCGAATTCGAGCAGGCGCGCGATGTACGCGCGCTCCAGCGCCTCCAGATCGGGCGGCTTGCCGGCGGCGTCGAGATCCGCCGCGAAGAAGTGCCCGCCGCCCGGCAGGGCGCGCGTCGGGCCCGACAGCACGATGCATCCCGGATCGATCGCCTCGCCGCTGGAAAGAATGACCGCCCGTTCGATCACGTTGCGGAGCTCGCGCACGTTGCCCGGATAGTCGTAGGCGCCGAGCAGGCGTTCCGTCTCGGGCAGGAAGCGCGCGACCGGCTTTCGCATGCGCGTGGCGAAGCGCTGGAGGAAGTGGGTCGCCAGCGGCAGGATGTCCTCGCGCCGATCGCGCAGCGGCGGCACCCGGATGTGGAACACGTCCAGGCGGTGGTAGAGGTCCAGGCGAAAGCGCCCCCGCTCGACCTCGTCGGCCAGCTCCTTGTTGGTGGCGGCGACGATGCGCACGTCGACCGACAGGTCGCGCGTCCCGCCCAGCCGGCGGAACGTCATCTCCTCCAACACGCGCAGCAGCTTCGCCTGCGTCGCGATCGGCATCTCGCCCACCTCGTCGAGGAACAGCGTGCCGCCGTCGGCCTCCTCGAACAGCCCCCGCTTCTGGGTCTTGGCGTCGGTGAAGGCGCCGCGTTCGTGGCCGAACAGCTCGCTCTCCAGCAGGTTCTCGGGCACCGTCGCGCAGTTGATCTCGACGAACGCGCCGTCGCGCCGGCGTGGCGTCCGCCGCGCGATCAGGTCGGCGATCAGCTCCTTGCCCGTGCCGGATTCGCCCTGGATCAGCACCGTCGTGTCGGTCGCGTCGGCGACCTTGTCGACCATCCCGATCACCTTCTGCATCGCCGCCGAAGGTCCCGCCACGAAGTCGCCGATCGCGGCCTGCGTCCGGCCCGTCAGCTGGCGGACCTGTGCGCGCAGGCGTTTCGCCTCCAGCGCCTTCCGCATGGTGACGACCAGGTCGGGGAGCTGCAGCGGTTTCGACAGATAGTCGAACGCGCCCAGCTTCAACGCCTGCACCGCGCTGGTGACGTCGGCGTACGCCGTCGCGATCACGATCAGCGTGTCGAGCCCGCGCTCGCGCGCCTCGCGCGCCATCACTTCCAGCACGGCGATGCCGTCCGTGTCGGGCAGGTGGCGATCGAGGATCACCAGATCGCAGGGCTCGCGCTGCCACGCCGTCAGCCCCGCCTGCCCCGTCGCCGCGGTGGTGACCACGAAGCCTTCGGAGGCCAGCGCCTCCTCCGCGACGATGCGGAACGTCTTCTCGTCGTCGATGACCAGCACGCTGGGCTTCATGCGTGAGGTGCCTCCCGCGCATTCGCCACCGGCGCCTCGGCGGCCTCGAGCGGCAGCCGCAACCGGAAGAGCGCGCCGCCCATCGCGGCCGAACGCGCGGCCTCGATGATGCCGCCGTGAGCCTCGATGAAGCGCTGCGAGGTCGGCAGGCCCAGCCCGGTGCCGTTCGGCTTGGTGGTGAAGAACGGCTCGAACAGGTGCTCGCGCGCCTCCGCGGACAGGCCGGGTCCGTCGTCCGCGACCTCGATGATCGCCTCGCCGTCCGCGGTGCGCAGCGTGACCTCGACCCGCTTGCCGGCCTCGATCGCGTTCTTGACCAGGTTGACGACCACGCCCTGGATCTTGTGCGCGTCACAGCGCGCGCGCAGCGCGGACGGCGCGTGAACGGACACGGCGACGCCGCGTTCGCTCGCCAGCTCGGACACGGTGCCGATCGCGCGCGAAACCACGCCCGCCAGATCGGTGGGCGCGCGGTCGATGCGCGGCGAGCGCGAGAACGACAGCAGCGAATCGACGACGTCGCGCAGCCGCGCGATCTCGGCGGACACCTGCGGGCGCAAGCGCGCCACCCGCGCCTCATTGCCCGGTTCGTGCGCGATCAGCTCGACCGCCATGCCCAGGCCGTTCAGCGAGTTCTTCAGCTCGTGCGCGATCGCCGCCGACGTCTTGCCCATCGCCGCAAACCGCTCGGCGTCGACCAGCGCCGCCTGCGTCGCCAGCAGCTCCGCGGTCCGATCGCGCACCCGCTGCTCCAGCAGCGCGGCGCCGTCGCGCAGCTCCTGATCGCGCTGGCGGATGGACTTCTCCATGTCGGAGAACGCGCCGTGCAGCGCCGCGATCTCCTCGGTGCCGCCGGTTGGGCTGTCGGTCGCCGAGACGGGCTCGCCGCGCGCGATGCGCGTGGCGCCGCTCGCCAGCGCCTGAAGCGGACGCGCCAGGTATCCCGCCAGCAGCACGCCCGCGATGGACGCCAGGATGAGGCCGAACAGCAGGATGCCGCCCAGCACCAGGCCCTGCTGTTCCAGGTTCGCGGTCAGCGTCCGCCAGGGCCGCGCGAACACCACCGCGTAGGGCGTCGCCGCATGCACGGGCGAGAACGCGAACAGCGTCCGCTGCCCGTTCGCTTCCGCTGTCAGCGTTCCGCTGGTGCCGCGCGCAGCGGCGGCGATCGCGTCCGCCCAGCCCGAACCCTCCGCAGCGCGCTCGCGATCGGGCGGGTAGATGATCTGCCCGCTGGCGTCGACCAGCACCGCGTCGGTGTCCCGCGGCAGGTTCTCGTGCAACGCCGGCGCGATCAGGTTGTCCTCGGCGAGCGCGATCACCCCGACCAGCGCGCCCGCGAACTTCTTGTCGCGCACCAGCGGCTGCACGATCTTCAGGGTCCGTCCCAGGCCCGGCTCGTCGGTGACGCGGAACAACGGCCCGGGCGCGCCGCCGCGCGCCGTCGTGAACCAGGGCCGCTCGCCGAACGCCTGCCCGCGGAATTCGGGGCGGTCCGGCACGGAGCGCACGCAGGTGCCGTCGGAGGCCAGCAGCAACACGGCGGTGTTGTAGAGGACCGAGTTCTCGTGCGCGCCCGCCAGGACCTGTTCCTCCTGCAGGAAGTCGGCGTCACCGGCGTTCATGGTCGGCAGCAGCGCCAACCGTTTCAGCTCGTCCTCGAGAATCTCGAAGTTGTCGCGCAGGGCGAACGCCCGGTTCTCGGCGAACAGCTGGTGCTCGGTGGTCAGCTCGCGGCGCATGCTGCGCGCCGACTGATAGATGGCGGTCCCGCCCGCCAGGCCGATCGACAGGGCCAGCAGCGACGAAAGAACCAGGGAGAGCTCGGTCCGGAGTGTCAGGCCGAAAACGCTAGCACCACTGCCTCCCGACCCCAAACCGGCGCGTGCTCGCGCTCGGCGCGTCAGAAATTCTGCGCCCCGCTGTAATCCCGCCGTCCGTCGGCACCTTTCTCATCAACGGGGCATCTACCCCTTCAGCCCATGGCCGCCGAAACCCAGCCGGTTCCCAGCCTTCCCCGAACGAGCGGCTGCAACTGCGCCGACGCCGACAGCGCGGCCTTTCTGGGCTGGGTGAGCCAGCTGGTCCACCGGCACCGGCGCGAGCTGGCGGGCGTGGCGCGGGCAGAGGGGTTGACCGCCGAGGATGCGTTCGACGCGGTCCAGGACGCCTTCCAGACCTTCCTGACCCTGCCCTCCGCCCATCCGCTCGTCGAGGCCGGCGACGAATCGCACCGCCTTCTGATCACGCTGACGCGGAACGTGGCGCGAAACCGCCGCCGCCTGCACGCGCACGCCCGACCCCACGAAGGCGATCCCGATCTGATCGCCGGGCTGCCGGCCGCCGCGGCCGGAGCCGACGAGCTGATCGCCGCCGCCGAGGATCGCATCCGGCTGCACCGGTGCGTGCAGTCGCTGGCCGACGTCCAGCGCGCGGTGGTCACGCTGCGCATGCTGGACGACGTACCGGGCGAAGACGTCGCGACCTCGCTCGGCATCACGCCCGGCCACGTCGCGGTGTTGCTCCACCGCGCCAAGGTGAACCTGCTTTCGTGCATGACGAGATGAAAGGGAGCGAGACAATGCCTTCAGACGACCTGCTCGAGATCACCGACAAGAACTTCGACACGCTGCTCAAGGAGCCGCTGCCCATCCTGATCGACTTCACCGCCGCCTGGTGCGCGCCCTGCCGCGCGATCGCGCCGCACGTGGCGGCCATCGCGCGCGACTACGCCGGGCGCGTGGCCGTCGGAAAGTGCGACACCGACTCGAACACAGACCTGGTGGCGCGCCTGGACGTCCGCGCGATGCCGACACTGCTGCTGTTCAAGGGAGGCCAGGTGATCGGCCAGATCGTCGGCGCGGCGCCGAAGGCGAAGATCGAGGCGCTGGTCAGCCGCGCGCTGGCCTGAGAGTTACGAACATCCCGTGCCCCGGAAACCCGGTGTTAACCGGGTCGGCCCTAACTTGGGCCGCAGAGGGAGGGGAAATGGCTCACGTCGTCACGAGTCGCGGTGGTCGGGTTCACGAAACGGTCGTCTTGGCGGCCAAGCTGATCGGCATCGGCATCTTCACCGGGCTGGTGATCATCTATTGTCAGCTCCTGATCGACGCCTGCTTTCGCGGGCTGCACTGAATCAGCGGGCGATCGACTGCACTTCTGAAGGCATGAGCGTCCGGTTGTAGATCCGCACGTCGTCGATCGCACCGGGGAAATACTGGCCAAGCACGCTCGGCTGCATCGTCTCGGACGCGCCCACCAGGATCGCAGTCGGGATCGGACCGAGGTTCTGGCCCGAGTTCCCTGAAGCGGCAAACGCCCCGTTGACATAGAGCGTGACCGTGCCCGACACGCCGTGCGTGCACGCAATGTGCGTCCACGACGTCGTCGACAGGACGGCGGTGGCCACTGGGCCCTCCTGATAGGGCGAATGAATCGTGCAGCTGGGCCGGCCGTTCACCAGGCCCAGCCAGAAGTCCTGGAACGCGTAGTCCTCGTGCGTGCGCGCGACGACGGTCGCGAACTCGCGCGAAGCGGCTGCCGGACCCGGCCTCACCCAGGCCGAGAACGTCAGCTGAAGCACCGGGTAGTCGTAAAGCCTCTGCCCAACCTGCGGTACCACGCCCGCGACGTCGTTGATGCCGTCGAAGGCAAAGCCCGCGCCTTCATGTCCCGTCGTCCAGCCGCCGCCGGTGGACACCGTGAGCGGCTGGCCGAAGCCCGAGCTGTCCTCGACCGTCGTGCTGCTGTTCTCGTTGAAACGCCAGAAGGCGATCAGGCCCGGAGGTTCGGCTGTCCCCGCCGCGCCGCCACGGCCGGTGCCGCCGGTGCCACCGCCGCTGGTTCCCGCGCTCGCCGTGCCGCCACTGCCGCCGCCACCGCCTGTCCCCGCCGCGCTGCCCCCGGTGCCCGCCGCCCCCATGGCGTCGCCGCCGGTGCCTGTCTCGACCGCGGTCATCCGCAGCGGCGAACAGGCGCCCGCCGCCGTTGCGGCGAGCAAGACGATCCAACTTGCGGCGCGCACCGTCAGAAGCTCCACCCGCACGCGACGCCCGCCGTCCCCAGCGTGGGCACGCAGCGGCGCGCCCACACGTTCGGTTGATGCGGGCGGACCGGCGGCGCGAGCAACAGCAGCGTCGTGCCGGCGGCGGCGAACACGCCCGCGCCGATGTAACCGATCCACATCATCGTCTCCGACGAGTTCACCGCGTCGTACTTCCCGCGGCAGTCGGGTCCGGTGCCGGTGAAGCGCGGCATCGGCTGTCCGTCGATCAAGGTGCAGACGTCGTTGAAATCCTGTCCCCGGCTGTGGCGCAGCACGGTGCCGGCGACGCCCACCGCGAGGCTCCCGCCCGCGACGACCAGCGACACCACGCCCGTCGTTCGCTGCCACGGCCAGCCCCCCGCGTCCGTCGTCTTTTCTTCCGGGGGCGGCGTCAACAAGACTTCGGGCGTTTTCGCAGGCGGCGTCGTCCCCGGCGCGTCCAGCGTCGGCGAGAGCAGCGACGGGGCCGTCTCGCCGGCGTCGCCGGGCGACGACGGCGACGCGATCTTCGCGCGCAGATCGGCGATCGATTTCTCGACCTGGGCGCGCTCGGCATCGCCGAGGTCCTTCGCCTTGCGCAGGTAGTCGTCGTAGCTGAGCACGGCCTGGTCGTACTTGCCGTTGCGCTCGAAGCAGCGGGCCTGGTTGTAGATGTAGTTCGGGTGTCCGGTCTCGCCGTAGAGATCGACCAGGATCTCGACGCCGCGGTCGACGTTACCGGTGAAGCACGCCTTGCGCGCCTCGCGCTCCCGCGCCTCGCGCGTATCCGCCGCCCGGGCGGTCGCCCCACCCATCAACGTCGCGCCCGCCAAAGCTACGGGTAACCAGCGCCTCTGCGTCCACATGCTCGGATCCGGCATGCGCCGGCGTCCGAAAGCTTACCACTTGGCCGGATCTTTTCGGCGCACCGATCTGTGGTGCGACTTCGCGGACTTGATCTTCGTCGGTTTGCTTGCGGCGCTGTTCTTGGCCGTCGCCGTCGTGAGCTGCGCGTTGTCGTCGTCGGCGACCGCTTCCTCCTTGGGAGGCGCGACGGGCTCGCGCGCCGTCGGTGGCGCAACCACTGGCGGTTGCGCAACGGTTGGTGGCGCAACGGCCGTCGCCGCCGGTGCAGTGACCGGTGCCGGCGCAGCGGTCGAGCTGGAGTGGCGGAACGCGTAGAAGCCGGCGGCGCCGCCGACGACGACCGCCCCCGCGATGACGAACGAACGAAACCGCCGCTGCGGCCGCATCGTCAACCCCGGCTCGCTGCCGAACGTATCGTTCGCGGCGACGGCGACGGCGCTGCCGCGCGCGTCAAACGACGCGCGCTCGTCGGCGCTCAGCACGACGGCCGGAATCTGCGGATCGGTCCGCACCTGCGGCGCCGGCGTGTCCTGGACCTCGTTGCGCGCCTGCGCGAGCGCGCGGTTCATCTCCCGCATGCTCGGGTAGCGATCGGCCTTCTTCTTCGCGAGCGCCGTCCGGATCACGCGATCGATGGCCGGTGGCACGCGCGGATTCTCGGCGCTCGCCACGGGAATCTCGTCGCTCATGTGCATCATCAGAACGTCGCCCCACCCCGGGGAGATGTACGGCGCGCGTCCGCACAGCATCTCGAACAGGATGCAGCCGAGCGCGTAGATGTCCGTCGATACGTCGACCTCGTCGTTGAGGCCGCGGCATTGCTCGGGCGACATGTACGCCGGCGTTCCGAAGATGACGCCGGTCCGCGTCTTGGGACCGTCGCTGCCGGCCCAGTCCGGCCGCAGCTTCGCGATCCCGAAGTCCAGCACCTTGACGCGCTCGCCGCCGGGCGACATCGGGTCGGAAACCAGGAACAGATTCTCGGGCTTGAGATCGCGGTGGATGATCTCGATCGCGTGCGACGCCGCGACCGCGCGCGCCGCCTGGATCGCGATGTCGACGGCCTTGCCGACGCCCAGCCGCTCGCGCGCGAGCCGGCGCGACAGCGGTTCGCCGTCCAGGTACTCCATCATGATGTACGGGATCTCTTCTTCGACCAGACCGACGTCGATCACCTCGATGACGTTCGGGTGGTGAATGGCGGCCGCGGCGCGCGCCTCGTTGACGAAGCGGGTGACCAGGCTGGGGCTCTCCAGGTACTGGCGCTTCAGCAGCTTCACCGCCACGCGGCGGCGCAGGACCGGATGTTCGGCCAGGTAGACGACGCCCATCGCGCCGTCTCCGACGAGCTCGCGGAGCTCGTAGTTGTTGATTTTCTTACCGACCATCGAAAGCGGGGGATTCTAGCGCGGGGCGCGTCGCCTCACCATCGGGCCGGCACCGGTCGGCCCTCCTGCGATCGGGTCGGGTCGATCAGGCCATCGGTGTCGCCCAGCGTCGACACGCGGCGAAGCGGGACGAAGGTCGGTGCGATCAGGCCGTCGGGATCGGCGCCGAATGACGACCAGCGCGGCCGTACCGCGAACGTCGGCCGGATGACCCCATCCGGATCGGTCGCGGCGGCGGCCGCCTCGGCGCGTCCGCCGAACGTCGGCCGGATGATGCCGTCGGGATCGCCCGAGCGGCCGCCGCGCGGCGGGGCCGGCCGCCCCTTGAACGTCGGCCGTACCAACCCGTCGTCTCCTCCGGCCACCGGCCGTAGATCCTGGCGCGCCGGCGCGGCGGCCACGGGCTGGGCATGCTCGTCGCGGTAGCGCTCGAAGCTGATCAGCGTACGTCGCAGGGCTTCCAGCTCGATCCAGCTGTACCGTTGCCAGTCGACGGAGACGCCCAGCCGCTGCTGAAGCTCGGCGGCCTTCGCGGCCCGCAGCCGGATGTCGAGCAGGTGGTCCAGCGGCGTCTTGCGCCAGTCGACCTCGATGTTGAAGTGTTTCTTGAGAGCTTCGGCGACATCCTGCCTTTGCAGCGCATCGATCTCCTCGCGGCGCCGCGCGTCCGTCTCGGCGGGGCGCGGGTCCGCGGTCGTGGCCCGGGCGGCCGGGCGCGCACTGCCGGCGGGCGGCGCCGCCACCGCAGGCGCGGCATGGACGCCCGCCCAGGCGGCGGCGATGACCAGCCAGGCCCCGGCGGTGGACCTCACGCGCGGCATGCCCCGATCAAAGCAGCGCCGCCTGTACAAGGCAAGCCGCGCCGCGTGAAAGCCCTACTTATTCTCGAAGATATCTTCGCCAACCAGTCCGTCGCGGTGTCGGGGTTTTGACGTGGCGGGCGGCGGCGTCGTCGTGGGCGCTGTTTTCGCGGCCGCGGGCGGGTCGCGGCGCTTCGCGTGCTGGACCGCCGGGTGAGGTTCAGTGGCGGCCGGCGGGGCCACCAGCGACACCTCCAGCTCGGCCTCGGCGCCGGCGGCGACCGTGAACGTCTGATCGTGGGCCACGCGGTCGACGGCCTCGACGCGCAGCGCGTGCGATTCGCCCGGCGCCAGGTCCATGACCCGCGCCTCCCGCACCCCGGCGGCCACCACCTTCCCGTCCACCAGCACGCGCGCGACGTCCGTTCCCTTCACGACGACGTGCGCGCGCCCGGGCAGCGGCTTCGTCGCCGCGGCGGACGGCGGTTGCGCGTCGGCGACCGTCACCAGCGCGCTCTTGTCGGCGCCGCCGTGGCGTGCGCCGAGCACGATCGCCACGGCGATCGCCCCACCGGCGACCACGCCGCCCACCCAGAGCATCGGTCCCCGCGAACGCGCGGGCTGCATCGTCAGATTGCTCGCCGTCCGCCCGGGCGGCGGCGCCAGCGTGTCGGCCTTCGGCGTCTCGGGCGCGGGCGCCGCCGGCTGCGGCGGCGGCGGCTCCACCGCCGGGACGACGGCGGCGGTCGCGACGTGGTCGTCGGCGGCGGGCAGCGCCGCCTCCAGCGCCTTCCCCAGCGCCTCCGCCGTCTGCGGCCGCTGCGCCGGATCCTTGTCGAGGCAGCGCATGATCAGCTGCTCCAGCGCGCGCGGCACCGGCCGGTGGCGCGACGGCGGATCGGGGACCGTGATCAGGTGGTGCGTGATCAGCTCGGCGAAGCTGCCCTGGAACGGCAGCCGGCCCGCGAACATCTCGTACAGGATCATTCCCAGCGCGTAGATGTCCGTGCCCTTCTCGACGTTCACGCCGCGGCACTGCTCGGGCGACATGTACGCGGGCGTTCCCATCACGATGCCGGTCTGCGTCCGGTGGCCCTCGTCCGCGTCGCCCATCAGCTTGGCGATGCCGAAGTCCAGCAGCTTGGCGTACGAGTCGCCGTGCTGCGGCTGCACGATCCAGATGTTGTCGGGCTTCAGGTCGCGGTGAACGATCCCCTGCCGGTGCGCCGCCTCCAGCGCCTGGCAGATCTGGCGCAACAAACGGCGCGCCTCGTCGGGCTGAAACGGACCGCCCTTCAACCGATCGGCCAGGCTCTGGCCGTCGAGAAACTCCATCGCGAAGTAGTGGCGCTGATCGGGCAGCCACCCGAACGAGAAGATGTCGATGATGTTCGGGTGGCCGATCTTGTTGACGGAGCGCGCCTCGTCGACGAACCGCCGCACCAGCTCCGGGTTCTGGGCGATGTGCGGCGCCAGCACCTTGATCGCGACGCGCTTGCCGATCACCGGCTGGACGGCGGAGTACACCGACCCCATCCCGCCCTCGCCGATCTTGCGCAGGACGCGGTACTCGCCGACCTCCATCCCCTCGGGCAAGTCGCCGGGACCGGCGGCGCCTCCGTTCCGCCGGTCGATCGTCGGGTCGTGGGTTCCTTCGTTCTTCAAGACGGGGACCCTCGGAGGCTTACCGCCTCCGGCGTCGCCTCATCATGACAGACGCGAGGACCAGCAGCGCGCCCAGGCTGCTCGCCGACTGGCTGCCGCCCAGCGCGCAGCCGCAGCCGCCGCCCCCGCCGCCGCCGCTCCCCGCGCCGCCGTCCTTGCCCGCGGTGCCGGTCGTCGAGCTTCCGCCCGAGCCCGTGCCCGTGCTGCCCGCCGAACCGCCGCCGCGCCCGCCGCCCGGGTTGCCGGCGCTGCCCGTGGCGCCACCGCCGCCGGTTCCGCCGCCTGTCCCGCCCGCGCCGCCGGTGCCCGTGCAGGTGTTGGTGAAGACGGTGCAGTCCGCGGTGTTGTCCTTCTTGCACACGCCCGGCGACTTGCACCGGTTGGTCGTCAGATCCTGGTACGTCATGCACATCGTGTCGCGACCGCCGCACTCGATGGTGCCGCACGCGTCGTCGTCCTGCGGCATCTGGTTGCAGAGGCCGACGCCGTCGCAGGTCTTGCACAGGCCGCAGGCGGTGCCGGACTTCGGATACATGCAGTGGGCGTGGCCGTCGCAGACGCCGCCGCACTTGCCGGTGGGATCGCTCTGGCTGTCCATGCAGGTCGGGCTCTTGGTGCCGGCGGGATCCGGAATGCAGGTGCCCGTGCTGTCGCAGGTGCCGCAGTGGTTGCAGTCGGTGTTGCAACAGACGCCCACGGTCTGCCCGAGCTGGATGGCGCAGTTGCCGCTCAGGCACTGCGTGTCGCGCGAGCAGGCATGGCCCAATATGAACTGCGCCGGGCAACTCGACACCGTGGCGCCGTCGACGCCGGAATCGGCGGACACGATGTCGCAGTAGCGGCGGATCGCGCACTCCGGATCGGTCCGGCAATCGGTCTTGCAGACCGACTGGCCGCCCGTATCGATGAAGCAGCCGAACCCCATGCAGTCCTTGTTCATGTCGGGTTCCGCGGGGCACTTGCCCGCGCCGTCGCACGTCGCGGCCTTGGTGATCTGTCCGAGATCCGTCTGGCACCCCGCCTGACGGCAGGACTTGGTGGCGGGCGCCCAGGCGCAGGCGCCCTGCCCGTCGCACTTGCCGCCGCAGCCCATCTCGCCCGCGCACTCGTTGTGCGCGTCGCTTCCGGCGGCCGCGTACACGCACTTGCCCAGCGCCGTCGGGCTGTTGCAGACGCGGCAGGTGTTGCTGCCACCCGAGCAGGCGGTCTCGCAGCAGACCTTGTCCACGCAGTGGGCAGAGCCGCAATCGGTGTCGTTCACGCACGTCGCGCCGTTCGGCTTCAGCCCGGCGGTGCACTCGTGCAGCGCCGTGCAGTAGTTGGGCGACTCGCACTTGGTGGTCGCGTTCGAATCGGTCGCGCCGGCGATCACGCCGACGCACTTGCCGGTGCCCGACGTCGCGCAGGTGTAGCAGGCCGCCGTGCAGGACTGCTCGCAGCAGACGCCGTCGGCGCAGAAGGTCGATCCGCACTCCGTACCCGCCGCGCAGGTGCTGCCGTTCGGCTTCAACCCCGACGCGCAGACGCCGGTGCCGTCGCAGTAGTTGGCGCCCATGCACGGCATGGTCGCGTTCAGATCCTGACGGCCGGCGGCGGCGAAGGCGCAGGTGCCTTCATTGCCGGCAACGTCGCACGCCATGCACGTCCCGAGGCAGGCGTTGTTGCAGCACACCTGGTCCACGCAGAAGTTGCTGGCGCAGTCCGAGGCACCGCCCGGGCACGCGGCGCCGTTCGGCTTCTTGGCCGTCGAGCACGTCCCCGAACCGTTGCACGACTGATTCGGGCTGTCGCACGGCGTGGTCGCGCTGTGGTCCGGATAGCCGACCGCGATGTACGTGCAGGAGCCTTCCGACCCGGCCTTGCCGCACGTGTAACAGGCGGTGTTGCACGCGCTGCCGCAGCAGAACCCGTCGACGCAGTAGGTGCTCTGGCACTGCACGCCCGCCGTGCACGGCTTGCCCGCCGCGCGCTTGCCCGCCCCGCAGGTCCCGGTCCCGTCGCAGGCGCGCGGGGTCACGTCGTCCGACACGCAGGTGGGCGGATCCTCGATGTCCTTCGGAACCGGCGAGCAGGTCCCGCGCTTCGCGGCCAGGTTGCACACCTGGCAGGTGCCGTTGCAGGCGGTGTTGCAGCAGACGCCGTCGGTGCATTGGCCGCTGGCGCACTCGCTGAACGACGTGCAGGCGTGGCCGAGCAGCGCCTTGCACTGCTGGCTCGAATCGCACGCGAGGTCGCTGGGACATGTGTCGTCCGGAGAGCCAGGCAGCACGTTGGCGCACGTGCCGGCCGACCCGGGCACGTTGCAGGACTTGCAGGTGCCGTTGCACTGCGCGGCGGTCTGCGCGCAGCACACGCCGTCGACGCAGTTGCCCGACTTGCAGTTGGACGCCGTCGCCGTCGTGCAGCCCGCGCCGTTGTCGCGCGCGGTCGCGTTCGGGATGTACTCCCAGAACTCGCCCGGCCCGTAGGTCGGGTCGTCGTTGACCGTGCCGCCGAACAGGTACGTCGTCCCGCGCACCGAGTTGAACGCCATCACGTGGTTGTAGCGGGGCGCCGGCTTCACGCCGACGGGCGTCGTCTCGTTCCACTTCAGCAGGTTCGCGTCCCACTCCCAAGAATCGTTGGACGGCCCGGTGAAGCCCGTGACGCTCTTGTAGCCGCCGACGAGAACGATCAGGCGCCGGATCGAATCGTAGGCGATCGCGTGGTAGTAGCGTCCGTCGGGAATCGGGCTGCTCGTCGCGGGCATCAGCTGGGTCCACGCGTACGTCGTGGTGTCCCACTCCCAGATGTCGGTGTTGTAGCCGTTGGGGCCGGACCCGCCCAGCATGACGATCTTGCCGCGATCCGAATCGAAGGTGACCTCGTAGTAGCTGCGCGACACGCCGGTGGGCGGCGAGGTCACCGTGCGATCTTTCCAGGTGTTCAGCGCCGGGTCGTACTCCCAGTTCTGATAGCCGCCGCCGTTCTGCCCGAACAGGTACATCTTGTCGAGCGCGGCGTTGTAGAACATCCAGGTGCCGTAGCGCGCCGTCGGGCGCATGCCGCTGACGGTGACCAGCGTCCACTCGCGCGTCGACGGCGTCCAGTACCAGAGGTCGTCATACGTCGCGGTGCCGGTGCCGCCGAACAACCAAAGGCGATCGCGCTTGCTGTCGTAGCACATGCCGGCCTGGTAACGCGCGTCGGGTTTCGTGCCGCCCGTCGTCCGGTTGGTCAGCGTCGCATCGGTCCCCGACCACTCCCAGATGTCCTGCTTGAAGAGGCTGTCGACCGAGCTGCGCCCGCCGAACACCATCAGCTTGCCGCGCATGCTGTCGAACGCCATCGACGGGTACTGGCGCTGGATCGGGCCGTTGGCCGGCGCGGATCGGTTTGTCCAGGTCCAGCCGTTGCCGTTCAGCTCCCACAAGCCGCGCGAGTAGCTGCGGCCGCCGAATACCGCCAGCACCTGGCGACCGGCGTCGTAAACCATCCCGGCCTGGTTCTGGGGCGGATAGCTGGTATCGACCTTGGTCGGCGTCGGCGTGGCGTCCGTCCAGCTTCCCGTCGTCCCCGTGCCGGGGTTGTACTCCCAGACGTATGTCTGGTGGTAATAGAGGACGATCTTGCTCCGGCCGGCGTCGTAGGCCATCGAGCTGTAGCCGTAGTAGTACTGGTAGCCGTTGATGTTGCTGGCGGTGATCTTGGTCCAGGTCCCGGCGACGCCGTCGTACTCATAGACCTCGTCGACCCAGGTGCCCGCGGTCGGGAGGCCGGAGCCGGTGTTTCCCGAATAGAGGATGGTCTTTCCGCGCGAGGCGTCGAAGGCCATCTTCGCGCTATGCCGCGGCGTCGGCTTGGTGCCCGTCGTCGTCACGCTCGACCAGTTGCTGCCGTCCCATTCCCAGGTGTCGTTGAGGCGGCCGGTCGTCTCGTCGAAGCCGCCGAACAGCACCGCGCGGCCGCGCATGCTGTCCCAGACGACCGACGCGCCGAAGCGCGCGGTCGGCTGCGTCGTGTTCACGCGCTCGGTCCACGTCTGCGCGGCGCCGTCGAACTCCCACTGATCGGGGTGGTAGAAGCCGGCGCCCGGCTGCCAGCCGCTGAACATGACCGTCTTCTTGCGGACGGGGTCGTAGAACATCGCGGGCTGCGAGCGATCGTAGGGACAGCGCGCGGGCGCCACGCAGCCACCCGGCGTGCGCTGGTTCCAGCTGCCCTTGGTCGTGTCCCACTCCCAGAGGTCGCCAAAGTGCGGGCCGCTGTCCGCCTGGCGCCCGCCGAACACGACGATGCGTTTCAGATCGGAGTCGTAGACCATCCCGTGATCGAAGCGCGCTTCGGGCCAGCTGCCGTAAAGGCTGTTCCAGGTCGCGGGGGTCGTCACGATCGATGACTGGAACGTCACCGACGCGTCGGCCGGGTCGTTCGCGGCGGCGCCGCCGTTCGTCTTGCAGCCGATCGCGGCGCTCGCCAGCGCGACGAGCGCCGCGCTGAAGTAAGAAATTCTGGGCCTCGTCATCGCTTGCTTCCCCCGTTGCGGAACACCTGGAACAACGTCCGAGCCCGGACGTTTGCCGTGAAAACGGTACGCTCCCGTGAACGCGCAACGCAAGCGGATATTCCATGAACACGAGAGCGCGTGTATGGTGAACGCGATGCCGAGGATCGGGACCGCCGTCGCGACGGCGGCGCTGGCCGCGCTGGTGACGTCGACGTTGCCCGCGCTGTCGGGCGGGGCGCGCGCGGAGGCGGCACCGGCGGCGCCAGACCAGGCGGCGGCACGACGCGACGAAGCAAAGGCCGCGTTCGGGCGCGGGAACACCGCGTACAACCTGGGAAAATACGCGGACGCCATCGCGGAGTTCGAACGCGCCTACGCGCTGTCGAAGCTGCCCGAGATCCTCTTCAACCTGGGTCAGTGCTACCGGAAGCAGTGGGAGGCGGAGCAGCGCAGCGAGCTGGGGCGCCGCGCCCTCCACTACTACGAGGCGGTCGTCCGCGAGGCGCCCTCCGCGAAGGTGCGTCCCGACGCCGAGCAGTTCATCACCGAGCTGACGCCGGCGGTCACCGCCGCCGAGGCGCGCGAGCGGCAGGGAAAGATCGCCGCCGCCCGGGGCGCCGAGGCGCTGCAGCTGGCGCAGACGATGTTCACGGGCGGGCAGCTGAATGACGCCGCGGGCGTGCTGGACCGGCTGCTACGCGAACCCGACAACGGGCGCGAGCTGCTGGCCGAGGCGTACCTGCTGCGCGGGCGCGTCGCCGCCGGCACGGGCGATCCGCTG
>Ga0207645_10001406_pt1 | contig 19717 bp, 8 predicted proteins | sample KBSM53metaG_FD_184331 | JGI IMG/M metagenome (GOLD analysis project Ga0207645, IMG submission 184331) | Miscanthus rhizosphere microbial communities from Kellogg Biological Station, Michigan, USA - KBS M5-3 metaG (SPAdes) (version 2) | ecosystem: Host-associated > Plants > Roots > Rhizosphere >...
CCGGGCAGCCCATGTTGACGTCGACGATGTCGGCGCCCATGCCTTCGACGACCTGCGCGGCCGCCGCCATCTTCGCGGGGTCGCCGCCGAAGATCTGAATCGAGACGGGTCGTTCCTCCTCGGTGTACTCCGCGTACTCCAGCGTGCGATCGATGCCGCGCACGAGGCCCTCGGAGCTGACCATCTCGGAGACAACGAGGCCGCAGCCGCCATGACGCTTGACCAGACGGCGGAACGCCGTGTCGGTCATGCCGGCCATCGGGGCGATGGCAAGGGGAGAAGCGAGCTCGACAGCGACGATTTTCACGCTGTCCCAAGGATAGCAGGAACGCGCAGGACCGCCGTCCTGCGCGCTACTGCACGGTGATCGATCGCGTCGCCAGGATGGTGCTGCCGCTCGCGAACCGCAGGACGTACGAGCCCGGCGTGGTCGGCATCGGGAACGCCACCGCGGCGCTCGACACGCCTGACGCCGGAAGGGTTTGCGAGCCGTTCAGGTACTTCCAGTCGAGGAGCGTGGAGCTGCCGTTCTGATACAGGCCGATCCAGTCGCGCTGAAGCCCCGGACCATTGGCGACCGTCGCGGTCACCGACTCGCCGGGCGCGACGGTCGTCGCGCTGAGGGTCATCGTCGCCGCGAAGCCGGCCGTGATCGTCGGACTCACGGCAAGCAGCGTCGAGCCGTTCATCAGCCGCACCGTGTAGGTGCCCTGCACCGCCGGGATCGAGAGCGACACGGTCGCCGTCGTCAGGCCGGTCGCCGGAACGACCTGCGTGCCGTTCAGGTATTTCCAGTCGACGTAGGTGCCGGTGTTGCCCACGAACAGCCCGACCCAGTCGAACTTGTTGCCGCTGCCGTTCAGCACGGTCGCCGAAACCGTCCCTCCCGGCGCCACGGTGGTCGCGCTCAAGTTGATCGAGCTGCCGCTCGACACGGTGACGGTCGCGCTCGTGGCGATCAGCAGCGAGCCGGTGTAGAGCTTCAGCGTGTAGTTGCCGAGCGTCGTCGGCAGCGGGATGTCGACGACGGCGCTGCTCAGCCCGGTTGCCGGTGCGGTCTGCGTTCCATTGAGATAGCGCCAGTCGAGATACGTCGACGAGCCTTCCGGATACAAAGCGATCCAGTCGGTGCGGCCGCCCGGTCCGTTCACCACAGTTGCCGAGACCGTTCCGCCCGGCGACACGGTCGTCGTGTTGACCGTCAGCGATGTCGACGGCATCGCGACGGTGATCGGCGCGCTCGACGCGAGGAGCGTGCTGCCGGTGTAGAACCGCAGCACGTAAGTGCCCGCGGCCGCCGGCATCGTGAAGGGTACCGCAGCGCCCGACACACCAGTCGCCGGCACCGTCTGCGTGCCGTTGAGATATTTCCAATCGAGATAGTTGTTGACGTCGCTCGCCAGCGAGAGCGCGATCCAGTCGCGCGGATTGGCGGGCCCGTTCGCAGCGGTTGCCGTGACCACCGTTCCCGGCGCGACCGTCGTCGCGCTCGCCGTCAGCGTCGGCGACGACGCGGCCGTGACCGTGATGCCGGCGCTCGCGAGCTGGGCGCCGTTCGCGTAGAGGCGCACCGAGTAGACGCCGGCCAGCGTCGGCATCGCCAGGCTGACGACGGCGTTGCTCACGCCTGTTGCCGGCACCGTCTGCGAGCCGTTCAGGTATTTCCAGTCGAACAAGGTCGATCCGTCGGCCGAGTAGACGCCAACCCAGTCGCGCGCGTTGCCCGGTCCGTTGCCAACCGTGGCGTTGACGGAGGCGCCGACGATCACGGTCGACGCGCTGAGCGACAGCGTCGGCCCGCTGACGGTGATCGCAGCGCTCGTCGCCAGCAGCGTGGAGCCCGAGAAGAACCTCAGCTCGTAGCTGCCGGCGGTCATCGGCATCGCAAACGGCACGATCGCGTCGGCCAGGCCGGCGGCGGGCGCGGTCTGCGTGCCGTTCATGTACTTCCAATCGAGATAGGTGGCGCCGCCGGCCGGATACAGCGCGATCCAGTCGGTCTTGTTGGCCGGCCCGTCCAACGCCGTCGCGGTGACGATCGCGCCGACCGTGACGCTGGTCGCGCTGGCCGCGATGCTCGGCAGCCCTCTGACGCGCACGGTCACGCTCTTCGGTACGCTCGTGTAGTTGCCGCTGTCGGTCGGCGTGAACGTGGTCGACAGCGTCTGGTTGCCCACGGCCAGCACGGTGCCGGCCGCCGGCGTGTAGGCGAAGGCGCCGGGCACGTTCGCGGTCGCGTTCAATTGCGCACCGCTCAGCGCCGTCGAGACGGTGATGTCGGCCGGGTTCGTCCACGTCACGACCGGCGAGGCCTTGAGCACGTTGATGCTCACGGTCTTGGTCTGAGCGAGGTAGTTCGAGCTGGTCGGCGTGAACGTCACCGACAGCACCTGGGCATTGCCCGCATTCAGCTGCGCGCCAGTCAGCGGCGAGTAGACAAACGTGCCCGGCACGGGGGCGGTCGCATTCAGCTGCGAAGCGCCCAGCGCCGTTCCGTAGACGATATCCGCCGGCGTCGCCCAGGTGACGGTGGTGGCGGCCGGATCAATAGTCACAGTGGCTGTCGCGTTGCCACCCGAGTAGTTCGGGTCGCTGCTGGTGAACGTCGCCGTCACTCCGTAGCTGCCCGCGTTCACGGGCGCCGCGGCGCCGCCCGGCGTGTAGGTAAAGGCGAACGACCCGGCAACCGACGCACCGCCGGCACCGGTCGCGGTCCCGGTGGCCGGATGCGCAACCGTGTCGTAGGTGAAGTGCCCGCCGGTGAGCGCCAGCACCGGCAGCGCCGGCGTGACCGGGAGCGTGACCGTGGTCGTCGCGTTCGAGTAGTTCGCGCTCGTCGGCGTGAAGGTCACCGACAGCGTCTGCGACCCTGCATCGAGCACCGCGCCGGCGGCGGGCGTGTAGACGAAGGTGCCGCCGACGTCGGCGGTCGCATTCAGCTGCGACGCACCCAGCGCCGTGCCGTAGACGATGCTGGCGGGCGTCGGCCAGGTGATCACCGGCGACGCCTTCAGCACGGTGAGCGAGACGCTTGCGGTCGCAGTCGTGTAGTTGGCGGCGTCGGTCGGCGTGAACGTCACCGAGAGGTTCTGCCCGGCGCCGGCCGCCAGCACGGTTCCCGCTGCGGGCGTGTAGGCGAACGTGCCCGGCACGCTCGTCGTCGCGTTCAGCTGCGCGGCGCCGAGCGCCGTGCCGTAGACGATGCTCGCCGGCGCCGGCCACGTGATTGACGGCGTCGCCTTGGTGACCGTGATCGTCCTCGTCGCGGTCGCGGTCGTGTAGTTGGTCAGATCGGTCGGCGTGAACGTGGTCGACAGCGTCTGTGCGGCGCCGACCGCCAGCACGGTTCCCGCCGCCGGCGTATACGCGAACGTGCCTGGCACGCTCGTCGTCGCGTTCAGCTGCGTCGCGCCGAGTGCCGTGCCGTAAACGATGTTCGCCGGCGACGGCCACGTGATCGACGGCGTCGCCTTGGTCACCGTGATCGCGACGCTCGCGGTCGCGGTCGTGTAGTTCGACGGATCGGTCGGCGTGAAGGTGGTCGAAAGCGTCTGGCCCGCGCCGGCCGGCAGCACGGTGCCGGCCACCGGGGTATAGGCAAACGTGCCCGGCACGCTGGTCGTGGCGTTCAACTGCGTCGACGACAGCGTCGTGCCGTAGACGATCGACGCCGGCGTGGGCCACGTGATCGCGGGCGTCGCCTTGCTGACGGTGATCGCCACGCTCGCCGTCGCGTTGGTGTAATTCGCCGTGTCGGTCGGCGTGAAGGTGACCGACAAGGTCTGGCCCGCGCCCGCGGCGAGGACGGTTCCCGCCACCGGCGTATACGCGAAGGTGCCGGCCACTCCCGTCGTCGCGTTCAGCTGCGTTGCCGTCAGCACCGTCCCGTAAACGATCGGCGCCGGCGTCGCCCACGTCAGCGAGGGCGTCGCCTTGGTCACCGTGATCGTCGTCGTCGAGGTCGCCGTGCTGTAGGCGGTCGTATCGGTGGGCGTGAAGGTCACCGAGAGGGTCTGCGACGCGCCCGCAGGCAGCACGGTTCCGGCCGGCGGCGTGTAGGCAAACGTGCCGGGGACGCTGGAGCTCGCGTTCAGCTGCGTGCTGCTCAGCGCGGTGCCGTAGACGATGTTCGCCGGCGGCGGCCAGGTGATCGACGGCGTCGCGCTCGAGACCGTGACGCTGACCGTGGCCGACGTGGTCTGGCGTCCGAAGCCATCTCGCGCGCGCGCGGAGAGCGTGTGCGTGCCGGCGGAGGCGGTCGAGGCGTTCCAGCTGACGATGTACGGCGCGACGGTGTCCTCGGCCCCGAGGTTCGCACCGTCGAGCAGGAACTGGACGCCGACGACGCCGATGTCGTCGAGCGCTTCCGCCGCCACCGACACGTTCGCGCCGCTGACGCTCGACCCGTTCGCCGGCGCGGTCATGGCGACGGTCGGCGCGGTGAGGTCGTTGGCGACCGTCACGCTGACCGTGGTCGCAGTGCCGGTGCCGCCATTGGTATCGCGGGCGACGGCGGTGAGGAAGTGCGTGCCGTTGGTCACCGCCGTCGTATCCCACGAGACCGAGTACGGGCTCACCGTGTCTTCGGCGCCGAGGTTCGCGCCATCGAGCAGGAACTGCACGCCGGCGATGGTGCCGCCGCCCGGCGTCGCGTTCGCGGTGACGTTGACCGTGGCCGCGACGGTGGACAAGTTGGCCGGAGCCGTAATCGACGCCGTTGCCGGCGGCGCGGCGGTCGCGGTGCGGAACGACGTGGCATAGACGTCGAAGTTCGAGCCGTTGGTCTGCGTCCACGCGAGACCGGCCTGACCGCTGCCGATGGTCGGGTTGCCGGTGATGTAGTTGCGCGTCTGCGAACCGACCCCGGTGCCGGGCACCGTGGCCCACGCGGTCCACGACGTGCCGTTCCATTGCGTATACAGGATCGAGTTCGCGGTGTCGGTGTTGATGACGAACAGCCAGACGTTGGTGCCGTCGGTCGCGCCGAACAGGCCGCCGCCGGCCTTGAACGCCTGGCCGGTTCCAAAGGCTGGCGGCTGCACGGCCGATGCGGCGAACGAGTTGCCGGCGACGTTGTAGGTGGCGGCATCGATCCCCGTACCGGTCGCCTTGCGCCGATAGGCGTGGATGGTGGTGGTGTTCACCGGCACCAGCGCCCAGTCGTTCTGGTTGATGGTGGCGGTCGACGAGAAGACGTTGCCGCTGCCGCCGCCGGTGCTCGCCGAAATGTTGGTCCACGTGCCCGACGCGCCGGACTTCTGGTAGCGCAGGTTGGTGAGGTTCGGCTGGACCACGGCGCCGTTGCTGTAGACGGCCAGCATGAAGTCGGAGGCAAGCGGCGCGAACGACATCGCCTTGCACTCGTTGGTCATCGTCTTGTCGATGACGGCGACCGTCCAGGGCGGCGACGTGCCGGCCAGGCCGGTCGGGCTGGTGTTGGTGCCGAAGCCGTTGGTCCAGGACGCGGAGACGTCAGCGTTGGTCGAGCGGCCGACCGCGCAATCGACTTCCTGGTCGAGCGTGACGCTGAAGTGATGGATGAAGCCGCCGGTCGAAATCCCGATCGAGTTGCCCCACGACGTGTGCGTCGACGCGGCGCTCGGCGGGTTGCCGGAGTTCAGCGGCCCCTGCCACTCGGACGCGGTGTTGGGCGAGCCCGGATTGTTCCAGGCGCCCCATGAAATCGTGGTCGCGCCGAGAGTCGCCCTGGAGTGACCGTTCGATGATGTCTGCCCGTCGAACGCCGCGGAGACGAAGACGTGCGCGTAGTCGACGCCGCCGATGCTGCGAACCGCGACGCCGAGCGATCGGCCGCCGGCGAGCACCGAGCTGGTCGCGCCGCCGACGTTGGTGAGCGTCGGGCTCACCGCCTTCGCAGTCCACGTCGCCGTGGCGAGGTCGGGGCCGCTGCTCACATAGCTCTGGACGGTGCGATCGCTGACCGCGTCGTGCGCCGACGACAGCGTGAACAGCCACCACACGTTGGCGTTCGGCGCGAAGACGAGGTGCGACTGACCCGAGTGGCCGGTGGCGTCGCTGAAGGTGCCGCCAATCGTCGTGCCGATCTTCACCGGCGACGCGACCGCCGCGCTGATGACCGTGATCGGCACCGCCGCGCTGGCGACGTTGTAGTTGGCGGTGTCGGTCGGAGTGAAGGTAACCGCCAGCCGCTGCGAGGGCCCCGCTGCGAGCACCGTCCCTGCCGCCGGCGAGTAGACGAGCGTGCCCGGCGGGGTGGCCACCGTGGCATTCAGCTGTGTCGCCGACAGCGCCGTTCCCGCAACGATGTTCGCGGGCGTCGCCCAGCTGATGACCGGCGTCGCCTTCAACACCGTCAGCGGCACCGTCTTGGTCGACGGCGCAAACGCGGTGTCGGTCGGCGTGAACGTGACCGAGAGCGTGCGGGCGCCGGCGGCGAGCACGGCGCCGGCAGCCGGGGTATAGACGAAGGTGCCGGGCACGCCGGCCGATGCGTTCAGCTGCGTCCCGGAAAGCGCCGTCCCGTAGACGATCGCCATCGGCGGGTTCCAGGTCACCGCCGGCGTCGTCGCCGTCACGTTGATCATCACAGCCGTCGTGACGGTCTGGTAGTTCGCGTCGTCCGGCGTGAAGGTCACCGAAAGCGGCTGGCTGTTGCCCGCGCTCAGGATCGTGCCCACCGGCGGCGAATAGACGAACGTGCCGGGCAGGTTCGCGGTCGCGTTCAGCTGCGATGCGCTGAGCGCGGTTCCATACGTGATGTCAGCCGGGTTGAGCCAGGTGACGAAGCTCGGCGCCTTGAGGACGTTCAACGACACGGTCGCCGTCGCCGGGCCGTAGATCGTCGTGCTGTTCGCCGGCGTGAAGGTCACCGACAGCGTCTGATTCGCCCCGGCGTTGAGCACGGTGCCGGCCGGCGGCGTGTAGACGAAGGTGCCGGCAACTTCCGTGGTCGCGTTCAGCTGCGCGTCGTCGAGCGCAGCGCCGTAGACGATGTCCGCCGGCGTCGGCCAGGTGATCGGCGGCGGAATGCGCTGCATCGGGATGATTTCGATGGCAGCGAAGTTCCAGCTGTGATCGGTCGGCGCGCTGTCGTTCAGCGTGATCAACGTGCCGATCAGCGGCACCGTGCCGTTCAGCCGCTGCACCCAGAACGTGTCGCCGTTGGGCCCGAGGTACTCGTGCACGATCGATTGATTGGTCCCGACCGTGCGCGACACCGAGCCGTTCCAGTCGTTCCCCACGCCGTAGACGAACGAGCCGGTCTTGGTGGCCGTGAGCGACACCGAGGGCGCGCCAATCGCGCCGCTCGCCGCCGCCGAGGCGCCGATTCCGCCGGTGCCGGCGAAGTTCAGGACGACGAGCGACTGCGAGGGCGACGATTGCGTCGGCGTCGACGTCACGGTGATCCCGGTGAGATCGACAGCGGCCGTGGCCTTCCAGATTTCAGCGACGCCGAACTGGCTGTTGGCGCGCTTGACGAGCGTCCATGCGAGGCCGCCGCCGGAAACCGTCATCGTCTGCCCGGCCGCGCCCGGGCCGGACGACGCCACGAACGCCACCAGAAGGTCGTTCTTCGCGGCATTGAACGGCGCGGTCGTCACCGCTTCGACGCCTTCGACGCTGACCATGTTCGACGGCGCGAGGTCGATGAACAGCGGCACGCCGGCCGCCGTGTAGCTCGCGTCGACGTATTGCCACGCGCCAGCGATGTTCGAATACAGCCGCGCCCAGACAACGCCGCCGTGCGTCGGCAGGCCGGTGACGGTGACCGACGTGTCGGTCGTGGGCGGACCGGCGTAGACGTCGGTCCCGCCCTCGAACGTGCCGATGAACAACTGATAGCCGGTGACGCTGCTGCCGGTCGTCCACTGAAACAGCTGGGTGTCGGACGTCAGCGTCGATCCCGATGCCGGGCTGGTGATCGAGCTCGCGGTGACCAGCGGCGCAATCGAACACGTCGGTGCGCTCACCAGGGTCGTCGGGTTCAGCAGGCCGTTGACGCCGGCGACTGCTGCCGTGGTGCAGCCAAGCGGCGGCCTCGGAAGCACCGAGGCGTTCGGGTGATAGATCTGGAAATTGTCGACGGCGTCGCCGTTGTAGGCGTAAACGCGAACCTCGTTCAGCTTGGTCAGGCACTCGACGCCATTCGCCTTCCCGACCATGTTGATCGCGGACAGCGACCGGCCCGGCGGCGCTTCGAAGCGCGTGTTGCTGACGGTGACGAGCTTGTCCTCCATCCAGCAACCGTTGACCGACGAGGGCGTCGGCACGTTGATGTTGCGCCAGTTGCGCAGGTACGAGTTCTCGACCAGCAGGTTCGGCCCGGGGCCGAAGCCGGACGAGGGCGCCTGGATGCCGTCCTCCATGCCCTGGATGTCGGCGTTGCGGATGATGGTGTCCTTGGTCGAGTAGTCCTCGAACCAGACGCCGTCGCCGCAGCAGTGGCTCGCGGCGTCGAACTTGCCGCGGATCTTCAACCCTTCGAAGGTGACCTTCTGACCCGGGTAGATGTAGACCGTCTTGTTGTAGGTGTGCCAGGCCTTGAAGTTCCTGATCACGCTTTCCGCCACGCCGGTCTGCGGCTGCGGATCCAGCGATCCCAGCCACCAGTAGGTCAGCCCGCCCTGCATGGCGCCGTAGGCTTCGTTGTTGTTGAACTCGAGCAGCGGCAGGCTGTTGCCGCTGACGGTGGTGCCCTGAACCGGTCCGTGCATGCCGAGGGTGTCGGCGCCCTTGAAGGTCGGGACGACGACGTTGCCCAGGCCGATGAACTGAAAGACGAAGCCGTAGGCCGCTTCGGTCGTCGGGTTCTGATAGTTCGCGGCGACGTTGTTGCGGACGAAGTTGTTGGGGCCGCGGAACCAGAAGCCGACGCCCTCGGTGCCCATCGCCATGCGCGCCTGCACGCCCGGCTCGTCCGGCTCGCCGATGCCGCGCATCACGAAGTTGTGGTCGAACTCGTTGAAGCTCTCCGAGCCATCTTCGGTGGCGATCGCGGCGCCGTTGTAGTTGTAGACGACGTTGTCCTTGATGCTCCCGTAGTGGCTGCCGTGGACCGTGATGCCCCACTTGAACTGGGTTTCCACCGAGCCGCCGTCGACCGCGTTGCCCACCAGCGTGAACTGGTAGCCGTTGGCCGGCGTCACGGTCGGCCCAATCAGGTGGTGCATGTGCACCGGGTAGCGGCCGATGTGGTTGGTGGTCGCGTTCAGCGGCAGGTAGGTCGTGCGTCCGAGATCCTTGAACAGCGCGTAGCGGATGTCCGCGTCCGCCATGTGCGTGGCCAGCATGTGGCCGCGCGTGCCGGTGGCGCTCTCGGAACGGATGATGACGTTGCGGGAAATATTCCCCACGTGCGGGAGAAATTCCAGGACGTTGTTCAGGTCGCGTGCACCGAGGTGGTCGTAGACGAGCGACGCCGAGAGGGTGATCGTCTTGCCATCCGGCGAGATGGCGGCGACCGTCAGCTCCTCCCACTGATTGATCTTGTTGGTCCAGCTCGGGTCGTTGACCTCGTTGAACTTCATGTGCCGCGTGTCGGGCAGAATCAGCCGATCGCCGACCGCCCAGCCAGACGCCGCATCGACCAGCGTCAACGTCGACTGTCCGGCGCGCGGTTCGGCCGCGAGGCGGACGAAGGTCGGCGACTTGACGCTGCCGTGCATCGACACCTTGCCGAGCACGGTGATGCCGGTGCCGAACTGATCGACGTCGGCGACGCTGCCGCCGAGCGGGTTGTTGGCGATGACGATCTCCGCGGTTCGTCCGGCAGCAATCGGATTCGCGACCGTGCCCACCTCGAGCACGCCCGGCGTGCCCATGCCCATGTTGCCGGCCATCACCTGCAGGTTGGTGACGTAGAGGCGCGTGTTGACCGTCGGATCGAAGGCGAGCTTGCCGTCAACTGACACGGTATAGGCGGTGGCGGCCTGGTTCTGAATCGTGACCGTGTGCGCCTGCAGGATGCGGACGATGTGGTTCGAGGTCGGCACGACGCCGCCCTGCCAGGTCGAAGGGCTCGACCAGCTGCCGCTCTGGACGGTCTGCACGCTCGGCCGCGACACGTCCTGAGAGAAATCAGGAATGCCTTCCGGCATCGCGGTCTGCGCGGCGGCGCGCGGAGTCGCGCACACCACCATCGCCAGTGCCGCCGCGAGCGCGCACAACCGTCGTTTGATTCCGCCGTCAGTCACAGACATCACCTGACCGGAAACGCTGGGGGAGCCAGACAATCCGGAAGGGTCCCAGGCGCAGGGCCAGCCACACCACGCCGAAAAATCCTGATTCCCGAAAAGGGAGTTAGGGGGGCTGGCCGTCCTAGCCCGGGAGGGTTAGAGCAATCGGACTGCCGGTACCAGGAAGGGAAACGGCGACTTTTCGCAGAAAAACCGGGACGCTGCGCGGGCGCTGCCGACGAAGTCTGCTTCCGGGCAGACAAGAGTCGCGGTGGAGCGCGCGGATGACATTTCGTAATACCTAGTACGGTTTCACGTCAGCGGCGTCGACTTCGACGCTGACCGCCTGGCCAATCAGATCGACCGACAGGACCAGCCGCGCCTTTGGCGCGTCCTTGCGCACCAGACGGCCGACCACGCCCTTCAGCGGCCCATGCACGACCTCGACCAGCATCCCTTCGTGAATCATCGGGCAGGGGTCGTATTGCAGATCGCTGCCGACGAGCAGCCGGATGCTGTCGAGCTCGATGTCGGGAATCGGCGCCGGCTTGCCGTCGAACGAGACGATGTTGACGACGCCGGTGCATTTCAGGATCCGCAGCGCGTCGGCCGGATCGAAGCGGGCGAAGCAGTAGCCGGGAAACAGCGGCCAGTCGACTTTCTTCTTGCGGTCCTTCCAGCGGCTCCAGCGGGTGATGGTGGGGAGAAATGCGTCGATGCGCTTGCGCTCGAGTTGCTCGCGGACCACCTGTTCGTGCCGCGAGCGGGTCCAGATCGCATACCACTCGCCGCCCGCGAAGTCGTTCATGGTGCCGGCGGCGCAGCCTGCAGCTGTTTCAGGCCCTCCTCGAACGCCTTCCGGACATCCTCGTTCTTCCACTCGATGATCGCCTGCGCCCGCAGCTTCTCCAGGTACTTCTGGAACTCCGCCTTGCGCTTGTCGGTGAACACCCGCTCGCTGATCTGCTCGCGCGCCTGCTCGAGCGTCATCGTCTCGGCGGAGGTCATCGCTTCGAGCTTGAGGATCTGGTAGCCGCGCTGCGTGCGAATCAACTCGGCGACGTCGCCCGGCTTCATCGCTTCGATCAGCTTGCGCAGCTCCGGCGAGATGTCGTTGACGCTGAGCGGACCGATCAGCCCGGCGTTCGCCTTCGACGGCGAGTCAGAGGCGTCGGTCGCGAGCTTCTCGAAGCTCTCGCCGCCGGTGGTGACCCGCTTGCGAATCTCCTCGGCCTTGTCCTTGGCGGCATCGTCCGCGGCGGCGTTCACCCCCCTCGGGTCAGTAGGCACGGACACCAGGATCTCGCGCAGCGTCACGCTCGGCGCGCTCGTGAACTCGTTCATGTGGGTTTCGTAATAGCGCCTCGCCTCTTCGTCGGTGACGCCGATCTTCCCCAGCACCTCGTTCTGCTGCACGCGCTGCTGGATCATCTGCCGCTCGAGATTGCGGCGCAGGTCGGCGAGCGTCATGTTCTCGGCCTTCAGCGCGGCCTGGAACTGCTCCTCCGATTCCATCTTGTTTTCTTTCTTGATGTTGTCGAGGACGCTCTTGAACTGCTCGTCGCCGAGGCGGTAGCCGAGCTCCTTGCCGCGCTGCACGATCAGCATCTCGTCGACCGCGTCGACGAGAATCTGCGGCGTCACTTCGTCGAGCGCCTGCCGCAGCTGCGCGTTGCTCGGATCGCTCTTGAGATCGATCGCCTGGCCGCGCTGACGCAGCACCGCGACCTGCCGCTGCTCGAGATCGCTCTTGGTGAAGATCTCGCCGTTCACCTTCACCAGAATCTGCTCGATGATTTCGGCCCGCGTCGTCGAAACGGCCGACGCCACGAGCGCCAGCGCGAGAAATCGGTTGAATTTCATAAGTGCCTGTAGCAGAAGATTTTACCTTTGATCGAGCAGCTCGCTCAACAAGCCCCCCACCCGCTCGAGCAACCCGCCCGGCGCGCGGGGGTTTTCCTTCGCCGACCGCGTCATCTCGGCCTTCGTGAACCCCGGCTTGACCTCGCCTTCCCGGGCGCGCGCCACCCACCAGGATGGCGCCGCCGGCGATCGGGTACCGCCGCGCTTGGAGCTCGGGACCGGGGACGGCGGACCCGACGGTTTTTCGGGGGGCTTGCCAGCCGCCAGCCCCGAGCCGCCGGGCCCGTCAAGGTTCAGCTTGAGGGCCGCAGGCGGGACGAGCGTGAGCTCGGGCCGCTGCCGCACCAGCGCCACCAAGCGCACGGGATCGACCCTCGCCTGCGGTCTGAACTTTAAGACGACGATGCGCCCTTCGCGGTCGATCGTGTCGACGCCGAGCCGATCGGCCATCACGCGGATGCGTCCATAGTCGGCGAGGTTGAGCACCGAATCGGGCAGCGGGCCGTAGCGATCGGTCGCCTCCTCGAGCACACGATCGATCTCCTCGTCGTGCCGCGCGGCGGCGACTTTCCTGTAGAGCATCAGCCGCTGGTTCATGTCGGGCACGTACGCCGCATCGATCTTGAGGTCGACGCGCAGGTTCACGGTGGCGCGGACATCGTCTTCGAGCTCTTCGCCCTTGAGCTCGCGCACGGTCTGCTCGAGCAGCTTCATGTACATCTCGAACCCGACCGTATCGATTTGACCGCTCTGCTCGCCCCCGAGCAGGTTGCCGGCGCCGCGAATCTCGAGATCGAGCGCGGCGACGCGGAAGCCGCTGCCGAGATCGCTGAACTCCTTGATGGCGGCGAGGCGCTTCTTCGCCACCGGCGACAGGTTGTCGTCGGGCGGGATGAGCAGATACGCGTACGCCGGCCGATCGGACCGGCCGACGCGCCCGCGCAGCTGATAGAGCTGCGACAGGCCGTAACGATCGGCGCGGTTGATGATGATCGTGTTCGCGTTCGGGATGTCGAGGCCGTTTTCGACGATCGTCGTCGCCAGCAGGACGTCGTACTTCCTGGCGACGAATTCGAGCATCGCGCGCTCGAGCGCGTCCTCGTCCATCTGGCCGTGGCCGACGACGATGCGCGCCTCCGGCACCAGGCGCCGCACCAGATCGGCGATCGAAAAGATCGACTCGACCCGGTTGTGCACGAAGTAGACCTGGCCGCCGCGCTCGATCTCGCTGCGGATCGCCCGCCGGATCACTTCCTGATCGAACTTGACGACGCTGGTCTGGATCGACAGCCGATCCTTCGGCGGCGTCTCGATGATCGACATGTCGCGGATGCCGATGAGCGACATGTTGAGGGTTCGAGGAATCGGTGTCGCGCTCATCGTCAGCACGTCCACCTTCTTCTTCATCTGCTTGATCTTTTCCTTGTGGGCGACGCCGAACCGCTGCTCCTCGTCGACCACCAGCAGGCCGAGGTCGCGGAACTCGACGTCCTTCGACAGCAGCCGGTGGGTGCCGACGATGACGTCGACCTTGCCGGCCGAAAGGTCGACCAGCGTTTCGGTTTGTTCCGCCTTCGACCGGAACCGGCTGACCATGTCGATCCGGACCGGGAAGCCGGCGAACCGCTCCTTCAGGGTCTTCTGATGCTGAAACGCCAGGATGGTCGTCGGCGCCAGGAACGCCACCTGCTTGCCGTCCATCACCGCCTTGAAGGCGGCGCGCATCGCCACCTCGGTCTTGCCGTAGCCGACGTCGCCGCACAGCAGGCGATCCATCGGCGTCGGCGTCTCCATGTCGCGCTTGATGTCGGTGATCGCCGATTTCTGATCCACCGTCAGCTCGTACTCGAAGGCGTCCTCGAATTCCTGCTGCCAGTGCGAGTCGATGGCGAAGGCATGGCCGGGAACCGCCTTGCGCGCCGCGTAGAGCTTGAGCAGCTCCTCGGCCATGTCGCGCATCGCCTTCTTGACGCGCGTCTTGGCCCGCTCCCACGACGTGCCGCCCAGCTTGTCGACCGGAGGCCGCGTGGCGCCGGTGTATTTCTGCACCAGGTCGAGCCGCTCGACCGGCACGAACAGCTTGTCCTCGCCGGCGTAGCGGAGCTCCAGGAACTCCTGGACGCTGTCGCCGACGCCGAGCTGCTTCAGGCCGACGAACACGCCGATGCCGTGGTCGACGTGGACGATGAAGTCGCCGACCTTCAGGTCGCGCAGATCCGAGAGAAAGGCCTTGGTCGCCGCGCGGCGCCGTTCGGGTGCGCGCCGCTCCTCCTCGAAGACGTCCGCCTCGGCGTAGATCTGAAGCCCGGCATCAGGCAGCCTGAACCCGCGCGACAGCCCGCCGACGGCAACGAGCACGGCAGCGTAGCGCGCGTCTTCGGCACGCTCGACCGGCACCGCGAAGACCTCGTACTCCTTGAGCAGCTCAATCGTGCGCTCGGCGCGCCCTGGTGTGGCGGCGACAAACAGCGTCGTGTCCCCGTCGTCACGAAGGCGGCGGATCTGCGCGACCCAGTCGGCGACCCGCCCTTTCATCTCGACCGACGGCTGGCTGCGGACGCGGGATGCCGGGAGCTCGCCGCGCGGTTCCGCCGTCGCCACCGCATCAACGGCGTCGTCGTCAAGCCCCAGCTCGGCGAGCTGTGTCGCGCCCGCGAGCCGCGATTCGATGAGATCGAGCTCGGCGAACAGCGTGGCGGGTGGCGCGACGACTCGTTCCTTGCGGCCGACGGCCTCTTCGTAGCTGTGATGCAGGCTCTCGGCGAGCTTGGCCGCATTGGCTGACACTTCATCGGCCTCGGACACGACCAGCCGGGCCTCACGCGCGCGCGCGAGGTAGTCGAAGATCGTCGCGCCGCGGTCGTCCTGAAGAACGTCGCGCAGCGGCACGACGGCCACCTGATCGATCGGGGCGATCGAACGCTGTGTCGAAGGGTCGTAGGTCCGAAGCGTCTCGATGGTGTCGCCGATGAATTCCAGCCGGACCGGGTTGGCCGCGCCCGCCGGAAAGATGTCGACGATGCCGCCGCGGACCGCGAACTCGCCGTGCTCGTCGGCTGGATCCTCGCGCGTGAAGCCGGCGTCGACGAGCAGCTCGGCCAGGTCGGTCGGGGCGATGTCCTGCCCGGGCCGCAGGTCGAGCGATGCCGCCAGCATGCGCTCGGGCGTCGTCACCCTCGGCAGCAGCGCGGCGGCGGACGCGATGATGACTCGTGCCGTCCCGTGGGCCATGGAATAGAGCGCGCGGGCCCGCGCCGACGTGACGCCCATGTGCGGCGACATGCCGCGGTACGGATCGACCTCGTGCGACGGCAACGGCAGCACGACGCGATCGGTTGCGCCCAACGACAACCCCTCGAGCGCGCCGAGAAAAAAAGACACGTCCGCGCACGTTTCCTCCAGGTCGCCGTCACCGGGCACGACATAGAGCACGACGCCGTGCGGCCGCGCGTGCGCCGCGGCGGCGACGAACAGCGCCTTGGCCGACGTGGTGAGCCCCGACACGATCCGCGCAGGGACATCCATGCCGCTGCGGGTGACGGCGGTCTTCAGGACGGCGCGGAGATTCAGCGAGGTGGACGTAGTCACGCGAAACTTTCAGTGTAAGCGGTCGGGCGCGAACGTTCCAGCGCCACGTGTCAGGTGTGGTTCTTTATGTACTCGATGATCGCAGTCGTCGACTTGCCCGCCTCGAGCGGCACGCGGACGACGCGTCCGCCGCGCGCCTCGACGAGGTCGCGGCCGACGATGGCGTCTTCGGCCCAGTCGGCCCCCTTGACGAGCACGTCGGGCTGTATCGCGGCGATGAGGTCGTGCGGCGTTTCCTCGTCGAAGACGACGACGCCATCGACGCAGGCGAGCGCCTCGAGAATCTCGGCCCGCTCCGCTTCCGGTGTCACCGGTCGCGACTCGCCCTTGTTCGCGCGGACAGAGCGGTCGGAGTTCAACCCGACGATCAACGCGTCGCCGAGCTCGCGTGCCTGCTGCAGGTAGCGCAGGTGGCCGACGTGGAGCAGATCGAAGACGCCGTTGGTGAAGACGACGGTGCGGCCGGCGGCACGGAGCCGGTCGACGAGCGCGAGCGCCTCGTCCCGCGTCATTGGGATCGGAAGCGAACCGACGGCGAGAACGCCCAGCGATGCCGCGGGCGGTAGATGCCGACGTCGCGGACGCGCGACTTGACGCGAAACGTATAGAGCAGGCGGTGGTAGTCGTACTGGTAGCCGTTCTGTTTGTGCACCGCCACATCGACTTTGTAGGTTCCCTCGACCAGATCGAGCGCATCGATCGCGAACGTCACCTCGGCCTCGTCCTCGAGATGCTGTGGGTTCATCTCCTCGAGCAGGGTGTTGGTGCCGTAGCAGCACACGCCGTCGGCGTTGAACAGGCCGATGCCGAACACGAAGTCGTCGGTCGGCTTCGACGCCCGGACTTTCAGCCGCACCGCCATCGCATCACCGGAGTGAAACACGTGCGCCGGCTGTCCGGACGAGTCGAGCAGGGTAACATCGGCGATCTCGACCTCGCGCGATCCCCATCGGCCTTCGGTGGCCTCGAACATGTTCGACGTCGGATCGACGGGGTGCTCGGCCGGCTGGCCGCCCACGCTCTCTTCGCTGGCGCTCGCACGCGTCGCCTCCTCGACCGCCTTCGCGCTGGTCGTGGCGAGCAGCGCCTCTTCGCCTTCCGACACCTTGGTCAGGTAGGCGCCGACCACGCGCTTCGGGTCGCCGTGCGTCATGGCGTGCCCTTCGTCGAGCCAGATCGCCTCGTCGCAGAAGCGCTCGACCAGGTTCAACGAATGCGTCACCAGCAGGATGGTCTTGCCGCGGCGGCGGAACTCGGCGAACTTGTCGAGGCACTTGTGGGTGAAGCCCTCGTCGCCGACCGCCAGCACTTCGTCGACGAGCAGCACGTCCGGGTTGACGTGGATCGCCACGGCAAAACCGAGGCGCATGTACATGCCCGACGAATAGGTCTTCACCGGCGCGTCGATGAACCCGCGCAGCTCGGCGAAGTCGACGATCTCGTCGAACCGCTCGTGGATCTCCCGCTTGGTCAGGCCGAGCATGATGCCGTTGATGAACACGTTCTCGCGGCCGGAGATCTCGGGGTGGAAGCCGGCGCCCAGCTCGATCAGCGCCGAGATCCGGCCGTCGACGTGCACCTGGCCGCTGGTCGGCTTGGTGATGCCGGCCACCAGCTTCAGCGCCGTGCTCTTGCCGGAGCCGTTACGGCCGATGACGCCGTAGGTCGAGCCCTTGGGGACGGTAAAGGTGACGCCGCTCAGCGCCGGAAACGTCTCGCTCGGCCTCAGGTCGCGCAGGATGCTGCGCTGCAGCAGCGCGCTCTTCAAGGTCGAGAAATGCCGCCCGCTGTAGCGGCGGTAAATCTTCGAGACGTTGACCAGCTCGATCGCCGAGGTCATACCGACTCCGCGAACGAGTCGCGCAGGCGATCGAACAGCCAGAACCCCGCGAGGAACAACAGCACCGACATCGCGCCGGTGGCGAGCAGCCACTTCCAATGGCCGATCGGCCCGCGGAAGAACAGGATCTCCTGATACGACACGACCACGTGCGTCATCGGGTTGACGTCGAGGACCGCCTTGCTGAACCCCGGCGCTTCCTTGATCCAGTAGAGGATCGGCGTCGAGAAGAACCAGAGCGTCAGGACGTTGGCGAGGATGTCGCGGATGTCGCGGAAGTGCACGGTCAGCGCCGCGAGGATCAAGGCCAGCGCCGAGGTGAAGACGAGCTGCACCGCCACCGTCACCGGAAACCACAACAGGTCCCAGGCGTCAGGCCACCGCCGGTAATAGACCAGGAAGGCGATCAGGATCGGCAACCCGAGGAAGAAGTGAATCATGTTCGCCAGGACGCTGACGAGCGGCAGGATCTCGGCCGGAAACAGGACCTTCTTGATCAGGTTGCCGCCGGCGAGCAGCGAGTTGGCCGATTCCGACAGCGCCGACGAGAACCACGTCCACGGCAGGATGCCGGCGAACATGAAGAGCGCGAACGGCTCCAGCTCCTTCGAGTGCAGCGCCGGCAGCACGACGGCGAAGACGAAGGTGTAGATCAGCAGGAACAGCAGCGGGTTGATGAACGACCAGAGGAAGCCGAGCGCCGACCCCCGGTAGCGCGCTTTCAGCTCGCGCGCGACCAGGCTCTGGATGAGGCCGCGGTAGCGAAAAAGGTTCGCGAGGTTGGAGAGCAATTACGAACGGATTCTAGCGCGACTCGCCACCTGCAGCCGGATCAGCGACTTCAGCAGCGCGATGCGCGCGCGCTCGGCATCGAGGTCGACTGCCGGACGCAGGAGCCGCTCTTCGGCGCGCTTCTTCGCCGCCTCGGCGCGCGCCAGATCGATCTCCTCGGCCTTTTCAGCGGTCTGCGCCAGGATGGTGACGCGGTCCGGCAGCACCTCGGCGAACCCGAACGCGATCAGGAGGTAGTGCTTCTCCTGGCCCTGCCGGTACCAGAGCTCGCCGACCTGGAGCACTGCGAGCATCGGCGTGTGCCCCGGCAGCACGCCAAAATAGCCGTCGAAGCCGGGGATCACGACCTCGTCGACAGTCTCGTTGAGGAGCGACCGATCGGCCGAGACGATCTGCAGCTGCAGCCTGGTCGGCAGCGCGTCAGCCATTACGTGCGCTTCTGGAACTTCGCGATGACCTCGTCGATCGAGCCGGCCATGTAGAAGTCCTGCTCGGGGATCTCGTCGTGCTTCCCTTCGACGATTTCCTTGAAGCCGCGAATCGTGTCGGCGATCGGCACGTACTTGCCCTCGAGGCCGGTGAACTGCTGCGCGACGAAGAACGGCTGCGACAGGAACTTCTGCAGCTTGCGCGCGCGCGACACCGTCAGCCGGTCTTCTTCCGACAGCTCGTCGATGCCCAGAATCGCGATGATGTCCTGGAGATCCTTGTAGCGCTGGAGAATCTGCTTCACCGAGCGCGCGACGTTGTAGTGCTCGTCGCCGAGGATGCGCGGGTCGAGGATGCGCGAGGTCGACGCCAGCGGATCCACCGCCGGATAGATGCCCAGCTCCGAAATCGCGCGCGACAGGTTGGTCGTCGCGTCGAGGTGCGCGAAGGTGGTGGCCGGCGCCGGGTCGGTGTAGTCGTCGGCCGGCACGTAGATCGCCTGCATCGAGGTGATCGCCTTGCCCTTGACCGACGTGATCCGCTCCTGCAGTTCGCCCATCTCGTCGGCCAGCGTCGGCTGGTAACCCACCGCGGACGGCATCCGGCCGAGCAGGGTCGACACCTCGGAGCCCGCCTGGGTGAACCGGAAGATGTTGTCGATGAACAGCAGCACTTCCTGGTTCTGCACGTCGCGGAAGTACTCGGCCATCGTCAGCGCCGACAGAGCGACCCGCAGGCGGGTGCCCGGCGGTTCGTCCATCTGGCCGAACACGAGCGCGGTCTGGCCGATGACGCCGGACTCGGTCATTTCGGTGATGAGGTCGTTGCCCTCGCGGGTGCGCTCGCCCACACCGGCGAACACCGAGGTGCCACCGAAGTTGTTGGCGACCCGGATGATCATCTCCTGGATGAGCACCGTCTTGCCGACGCCGGCGCCGCCGAACAGGCCGATCTTGCCGCCCTTGACGTACGGGGCGAGCAGGTCGAGCACCTTGATGCCGGTCTCCAGCATCTCGGTCTTCGGCTCCAGGTCGGCGAACGGCGGCGC
>Ga0207645_10001413_pt1 | contig 19673 bp, 17 predicted proteins | sample KBSM53metaG_FD_184331 | JGI IMG/M metagenome (GOLD analysis project Ga0207645, IMG submission 184331) | Miscanthus rhizosphere microbial communities from Kellogg Biological Station, Michigan, USA - KBS M5-3 metaG (SPAdes) (version 2) | ecosystem: Host-associated > Plants > Roots > Rhizosphere >...
TTTAATTATAAAACAAATTCATTTTTATTTCCTTCATCATTAAATGCAGCAGCCATCGGCGCATGCAACGATGTAATTTTATAATTACGATATATATGGCAATGTAAAACCGTGATATCACTATACCCTATCACCCATTTCGGGCTTTCTTTAAATTTTTTAAAATCCAACCGATCAATAATCCGGCTGGTACCGTAACCACCACGCCCGCATAAGATGGCTTTTACTTCATCATCATTCAGCATTTGCTGAAGATCTGCCAGGCGCTCTTCATCCGAACCGGAAAAATAATTGACCGCATCAGGACCCAATGTATTTCCAATTTTCACGCGATAACCCCATTCTTCCAGCGTTTGAATACATGCTTGTGCTTTATTCATAGCCATAAATCCGGCCGGGCAAACGATACCAATGGTGTCACCTTTTTGTAAGTATGGAGGGTTGGCTGTCATCTATTGAGACCTTTGATTATTTCTCTGAGCTCTTTTGTAATAACAACATTGTTAAATCCTTTCCTTCTCAGTCCTCGGTATAGTTTCAAATCGCCTGTCCAAAGCAATGCGTCAAAATATATAGTTATTGCGAGAAACTGATAATCATTAATGTCAAGATTTTTGATTAGCAGATCGGTCCTGGTGAGGGAATCCTGATCTAAGTCAGCAATATCAATCAGCAGAAAAGAATCGGTTATTGATTCAAATACTTTTCTGACGTCCGATACAGAATTAGCGGTAAGTGAAGCAATATCCTTAATTCGCTTTGCAAACTCTTCTACCAACAAGGATGACGAAATAAAATCAACTTTTTTATGCCTTTGTTGCAAGATTGAATATTCATTGCCAGATGAATTGATAACCGCAGAAATAATGATATTTGAGTCAACAATTACGATCATTTAATGCCGCGAACTTTTTTGAATCTTTTCCAAGCTGCAGCATTAATTTCATCCGCCAATTTTTGAATCTGTCTTTTAGTAACAGTTTTCTTAGGCTTTATTTCGGGCAGAGACAGATAATTTAATATTCTGGTTAATTCTGCTTTTTTCAAACGCCGTGGTATAATTATAGTCGTCTTATCTTTTTCCTGTTTGGCCGTAATCATAAAAGCGGTTTAAGTTTAAAAATACTGAATTTCCTTTAATAACACCCCTTCGCCAGTCACCTCAAGCCTGTGCTTCACCCCACACTTCAACGCAAAATTATTTTTCTGGTGTCCTACCGGGAAATCAAAACAAACCGGATATTTATAGTGCTGCACTTTCTCCAGCACTATTTGCTCAAGTGTTCTTCCGAAATCTTCCGTTTCTGTATCTGTTTTGACTTTGAAACCGCCGACGATTAGTGCCTTCAGGTTTGAAAGTTTCCCTGTCCGTTTTAAATTCCAGAACATCCGGTCAATGCTATACAGGTATTCACCTGTATCTTCTACAAATAATATTTTGTTCACGGTAATTAGGTCTGATGCTGTGGCAGACATTGTCTCCAGCGTTTTTAAATTACCGCCAACCAGTCTTCCTTCGGCTATACCTGGCCGGTTGTTTGTATTTACCGGAACTATATAACTCATCTTTTCACCACGCAACGCCTGGTTAATAGATTCAATTGCCTGGACCTGTACCGGTTCAGCCGTTGACCAATCGTCGGGAAAACTATTGCACATTTTGGAATGGATGGTAGCGATACCAAACTGCCTGTTGATAAAGGAATGAATGACGGTAAGATCGCTGAAGCCAATCATCCATTTTGGTTTTTGCTGAAACTTTTCCCACTTTAACCTGTCCACAATGCGGATGGAACCATAACCACCTCTTGCACATAATATCGCTTTTATATCCCGATCGTCCAGCATGTTTTGCAAATCAGCTGCCCTTTCATCATCAGTCCCCCCAAATGTGAAATCTCGCTTACCAATTGTTGAACCTACTCTCACTTTGTATCCCCATCGCTCCAGGGTTTGCATGGCGGGTTGAATTTCCTGCAACGTAATATAGCCGGCGGAAGAAGTGATCCCTATCACATCTCCTTTTTTCAGGTAAGCTGGAATTATCTGCGGTACTGCGTCATCATTCTCCGGGTTTGTTAAGCCGGAAAACGTTGTGGCAGCGACTAATGATGAAGATGAAAAAAGAAAATCTTTCCGGTTCATGTTTTAAAGATATTAGAAATCGTTCATTTTGGGTGATGGCACATATTGCGGTATTTTTGCGGTCATTTATTCGCTGGCAATTTTGCTGAATAAGGGTATAGAGTACAAGTGTGCGACGCAAGGGACGGTGAAAAGAGTACTAAAGCCTGGTTCAAAATAAATTTAACAGGTACAGGAACTAAATTATGAATTATAACAGGATATTAGTTACAGCAGCTTTACCATACGCGAACGGACCCGTACATATCGGGCATATGGCCGGGGTATACATACCGGCGGATATCTATGTCCGTTACCAGCGGGCGAAAAAACGCGATATAAAATTTGTTTGCGGCAGTGATGAGCATGGTGTACCGATCACGATCAGGGCATTGAAAGAAGGTGTTACACCTCAACAGATAGTTGACAAGTATCATGCTATCATAAAAGAAAGCTTTGAGCAAATGGGAATATCGTTTGATATCTATTCCCGAACCTCTAATAAAATTCATCATGAAACATCGGCAGCATTTTTTAAAAAAATGTATGATGATGGATTGTTCGAAGAAAAGGAAACAGAACAGTATTATGATGAAACGGCAAAGGTTTTTTTGGCCGACAGGTATATTACAGGCACCTGCCCTGTATGCGGTAACCCGAACGCTTATGGTGATCAGTGCGAACGTTGCGGATCGAGCCTGAGTCCCGAACAGCTGATCAATCCAAAAAGCACACTGAGTGATTCTATTCCGGTGAAACGGAAAACAAAACACTGGTATTTCCCTTTGCAGAATTATGAACCGTTCCTCAAAGAATGGATACTTGAAGACCACAAAGAATGGAAACCTAACGTATATGGTCAGTGTAAAAGCTGGCTCGATAGCGGGCTGCAATCGCGTGCCATGACGCGGGACAGTACGTGGGGCGTAAAAGTTCCGCTTCCCGGTGCGGAAGGAAAAGTGCTGTACGTATGGTTTGATGCGCCGATTGGCTATATATCGGCAACAAAAGAACTGACAGATAAATGGGCTGATTACTGGTGTAAAGAAGATACTAAACTTGTACATTTTATCGGGAAGGACAATATTGTTTTTCATTGTATCATCTTTCCTGCCATGTTGAAAGCGCATGGCAACTTTGTATTACCGGATAATGTTCCTGCGAATGAGTTTTTGAATATTGAAGGTGATAAAGTATCAACCAGCCGCAACTGGGCCGTGTGGGTAAATGAGTATGTTAAAGATTTTCCCGGCTGTGAAGATGTATTGCGTTATGTACTTTGTTCCAATGCACCGGAAACAAAGGACAATGATTTTACATGGAAGGATTTCCAGGATAGAAATAACAGTGAGCTCGTCGCCATATTCGGCAATTTTGTAAACCGGGCATTTGTACTCATGCACAAACTATGCGGAGGAAAAGTACCGAAACTGCATGAAGAAATTCTTGATGACAACGACAGAGAATTAATCGAAAATATTCAGCAGGCAGCACTAAAGGTTGAACGCTCCATTGAGGATTACAAATTCCGCGATGCGTTGTTTGAAGTGATTGACCTCAGCCGCAAAGGCAATCAATACCTGCAAAAAAAGGAACCGTGGAAAAAAACCGATGATCAGAAACAGGTGGACAACTGCCTTCATCTTTCTTTACAATTAACCGCAAATCTTGCCATATTGATCAATCCATTTTTGCCCAATACAGCAAAGAAAATGCTGCACATGATGAAAGTGGTGGATAAAATGCTGGACTGGGAAAATGCAGGCAAAATAAAATTATTGAGCGTAGGATACAGCTTACGGCCGCCGGAACTGTTATTCAGAAAAATAGAAGATGCGGAAATATCAGCACAGGTAGAGAAATTGAAAACCGGGTTGGTGAAAACAGTTGGCAGCGGACAGGCAGCCAATGCCTCTGAATCTCAGAAGAACGATGAAAAACAAAATCTGAAACCGGTTATCCAGTTTGATGATTTTGCAAAGATTGATTTAAAGGTTGGTACCATACTTTCTGCAGAAAAAGTGGCGAAGGCGGATAAGCTTTTGAAATTGGAAATTGATCTTGGCTTTGAAAAAAGAACGATCGTTTCAGGTATCGCTTTGCATTTTTCGCCGGAACAAATCATCAATAAGCAAGTGGTAGTCGTTGCTAATCTCGCGCCGCGAAAGATGAAAGGAATTGAAAGCAATGGTATGATCTTAATGGCAGAGGACGCGGACGGAAAACTTAAATTTGTGAAGCCGGAAGACAGAATAAGTGATGGCAGTTCTGTTAGCTGATAGCCAATTAAACCTTCATCATATGAATAAGTGCTTTCTCAAATTGACTGTACTGTTCATGATCAGTGCCATTGGTGTTTTGCTTAACGGCTGCACAAAAGATCTTTCAGAAATAGTTGCAGGAGAATACACCGGATCCGCTGAATTGTATTTTTTTACAGGCGGCCCTTGGCAACCCGGCATAAACACAAAAGTTAATGTGGTTAAATTGGGAAAAACAGCAGTAAGATTAGATATTAACAGTGACTCAACACAGTACAATAGTAGCGCCGAATACAATATTAAGTATGATGGCACCTTTGGTCCGGGATTTTATACGCCAACGGGTAATACCGGTGCTTTCGGCAGCCAGGGAAGATTTATTAACGACTCCCTTTACTACGTCTACAGCAATTCCAGTTATTCGTTTTATTTCAAAGGCCGTAAAAATTAGAGAAAATAGGTTTTAATTAAATAAATTAATATGCAAATCGGTTTTATAGGTCTCGGCAGCTTAGGCACGCCTATCGCAATGAATATTCTTGAGAGCGGACATACGCTTCATCTGTACAACCGCACGGTTTCAAAAGCGAAGCCATTGGCAGACAAAGGAGCCATTGTGAGCCAAAGCGTAACGGCGTTAGCGAAAGAATGCGATATCGTTTTTACAATCGTATCGGACGATGCGGCATTAAAAGAAATATCTGGAGGCGCCAATGGATTAGTAAAAAATATGAAACCCGGGAGTATTCATGTTTCCATGAGCACGATACTTCCGCGTACTGCCGAAGAAATTTCTATTCTTCATAATGAGCAAAAGCAGCATTATCTCGCTTCACCTGTATTTGGCAGACCGGAAGCAGCCTCAGCGAAAAAACTGAACTTTGCCATCAGCGGACCGGAAAAAATAAGAACCAAAATCGAACCGTTGCTGAAAGATGCCGGCGCTGCAGGCGTCTGGCATTTTGGCGATAATATAACGGCAGCGAATACCGTAAAACTTTGCGGAAATTTCTTAATTGCCGGCGCACTTGAGGCTATCGGCGAAAGTGTAAACCTTGCCGATGCCAGTGGTGTAAAACCGCAGGAAATGTGGAACATGTTTTTACAAACAATATTCAATGCCCCGGTTTACCATAATTATTCCAATATCATCCTCAATAAAAAATTTGAACCTGCGGCGTTTACCGCCAGGTTGGGCCTGAAGGACCTGAACCTTGTTTTGCAACAGGCTGATGCTGCGAAACAGGAAATGCCATTAGCCAATTTGGTCAAAGACCGGATGCAACGGCTGGTAAACAGCGGCAAAGGCGAAATCGACTGGAGTGCCGTTTCAACAGCCGTTGAAAAAAACCCTTAACATTAGTAATTCCTTTGCTTTATATTTCATCAAGGCTTTTGTATTTTTAACGATTGCCCGGCCAGTGCATTTATGGTAAACATTCGTCCTTGATAGAAAAGAAAATCATCAGATCCTTTATAAAGACCTCCGCGATCATTGTATGCGTGCTTGCGGTTATACTGGTTTCATTTCATTTCTGGTTCAGGGATCATGCAGAAGAAGTAATCGAAGAAATGGTGAGCGCCCGTTCTAACGGGAAAATAAACCTGAAATTGAAAAAATTCCGGTTCAACTATTTCAGCCGGAAAATGGAATTACAAAATGCGGTTTTCTATACAACAGATTCGTTGAACGCTCCCACCGCTTATAAGTTTGGCATCTATAAAATCCGGGTGGAACTGCAATCGCTCTGGCAGCTTGTTTTTCACGGAAAACTCCTGATTGAGTCGCTTTCGCTTACACGACCGGATATCGAAGCGATACAAATACATCGTGATAGTGCCGATAACGAAACAAATGTTTCCATTTCGCAGGAAATGGGACGTATTTACAATTCCATTCATGACGCACTGGACTATCTTGGTGCAAAACGTTTCTCCATCGAAGAAGGCAAGTTTTCATTGATCAACAGGATCGATCCGGGAAAACATCCTATCGTTATTTCGCATATCCATTTTCTCATTGACAGCACACAGTACAATGCAATAAACAAATCCGGCTACCCGGATAACGATAACATGATATTGCGGACACACGACCAGGACATCAGTTTACCCGACGGGCGGCACCGGATCAGTTTCCGCAATTTGCGCATCAACATCAGCAATCATTCCATTGAAATGGATAGCTGCACCATTGCAGCGGCGAAATCGGATATAAACCAGGCGGCTTTCACTATTTTTTTTGATACGCTCCGTTTATCTTCTGTCGACTTCGGTACGTTGTATAAAAAAGATCTTATCAAAGCGGATACAGTCTATTGCACGCAGCCAAGAATAAACCTGGAAGTAGCACTGAGAGACAGCAGTCTACGAAAAGCTCCTTCATTGAAAACACTCATACAACCTTTAACCGGCGACCTCCAATTGGGTTACGTTGCCGTTCAGAATGCCGATATTGCCATCGTTACAACACGTAATGATCACTCTACAACCTTTACCTCACAAAATGATAATATCGAGATCACCGGTTTGCATATAAACAGTGACTCCAGCGATCCGATTGCCGTAAAAGACTTTTCCATGGCCATTCGAGACTATGAAACATTGAGTCGTGACAGCACGCTTGCATTCAGGTTTGATAGTATCAAATTCAACAACAGCCGGATCGTGCTCAGCAATTTCACGGTGAAAACGCTTGACGGCAAACGGTCTTCGGATGTGGATCGCAGTTATAGTATACCAAGACTGGAACTTACTAATCTTTCCTGGGATGAATTGTTGTTCAACCGGAATATAAAGGCGAGTAAAGCCACATTGTATTACCCTGTTATGAACTATAAGCGGGTAAAGCCCCGTAATCAAAACAGGCGTATAAATATTTTCCGTGACCTGGGTAATATAGATGAAGTGACTGAACTGCAACAATTGCAGGTAATAGACGGGCAACTGAATATGCAACTGGATCCGCGAACGAAAATAACATTGCAGGATGCGGATATACTTGTTTCCAGTAACGAACTGCTTGGATCAAAAAATATAAAATCTATTCAACGTTCGTTGAACCAGGTGAGTTTCGGTAAAGGTGTTCTGAATATTAATGATGTGAGGGTGGAATTAAATCATGTTCATTTTACGGGTAAAGAAGATCAGCTCGAAGCAGAAGAAGTGAACGTTTATGACCCCACAAAAACACTATCCGCTACCGCAAAAAATGTGGTGGTGAATGAACTGTACTATAACGACACGGCGAAAAGCATCAGCGTAGATGGATTGGAATGGCAACAAGCCACGGTTAGCCTCGGTGCGTTGGCAAAAGAAGCTAAACCTTCAAGATCTTCTATCCTGTTAAAGAATATATCCGGCAATAATACTGCGCTTTCTATACTCACACCGGAACAATCCATCAACACAACCATCCAGTCTTTATCAGCAGATGAATTGAGGAAGCCGGCTAATAAAGCGCCCGTTATCTATGGATTGAAAGCCGCCGGTAAAAATTTCAACCTTGTGCGTAACTCTTTGTGGATAGAGACAGAAGCGTACAGTATAGATGACAAAAACCGTTCTTCATTCAGCAATGCCTGTGTTGAGCAAATCAATGCAAATACGGTGCTGACCGGTACTATTGCTTCCGTAAATTTTGTACCCAATATCCAGGAAATCCTGGATGGAAAATATCACTTTGAAGAAGCCACTTTAATCGATCCCTTTATTTATGTCCAGGCAAAAAAAGATAGCAGGATCAAACCATTTGAACCGAAAAGTAAATTGACCGATTTTTATATCGGCAAATTGACGATAAAAAAACCGGCCGTACTTTTTGAGAATGGTGATAGCTTAACCGGCGCATATATACAGTGGAACAACCCGGAAGTAACTGCTGTAAAAAATGAATGGTTGTTGACAAACATAAATAGCTCGGCAACCGGAAATACCATTTCCATAAAAAATATTGAAATAAACGGCCCCGGATTTTCTTATACGGAAAAAAAAGGAAAACATTTCTCCATTGACAACGGTGAAATACATGCAGAAGCAGAAAATTTTCTCATTAATCCCGGGACCGACTCTGCATGGACCTGGTCAGCCGGCATAAAGACAGCAGACGTAAAACGATTGAATCATTTCAATATAAAAAACGGCGGCCAGTTGATAATAGATGAAGCTTCCTTGAGAAATATTTTCCTTTCCAATGCAGCCGTAAAAAATGTTGCGGCTCTTTTAGGTGCTAACCCGTCTTTTGAGATCATTAATCCAGGGGGAAGTTATATTGACAGTACAAACATACTATCATGGGATAGGTTTTCTTTTAACCAGATCAATCATCGTCTTACGATCGATTCATTCAGATTCAAACCTGTTCTTCCCAGGGATTCGTTTATAGCGAATAACCCCTATCAAACCGATTATATCACTGCTTCCGCGGGCAGGATTTATCTTGAAGGGGCCGATATTGGATATTATATGGCCGACAGTACATTAAAAGCCGGCAAGTTGACTATTGAAAACGCTGTTATAACGGCCTATCGCGATGCAACAAAACCATTCAAAGGCAGGCTGAAAATATTACCGTCGTTAATGATCAAACGATTTCCACCACTCATCTCATTTGACACAATACAACTAAGTGATGCAACGGTAACCTATTCGCAGGTTGACAGGAAAACGGGAAAGACCGGAACCATCCCGCTGACCCATTTATCAGCTGTCCTGTCGCCGGTACGCAATTATGATCTGAATGCAACGGATAGCCTTGAATTGAATGCCCACGCATTGTTAATGGATAAAGCGCCGATACAATTGCTCGCCCGTGAATCGTACAACGATTCGCTGGCAGGCATACACATGGTTCTTAAAGCAGACAATGCAGATATGACATTTCTGAATACGGCATTAATACCGCTTGCGTCCGCTAAAGTGAGGTCAGGTCATCTTGATACACTTGTTATGGATGTCAATGCAAATGAATATACTGCGTATGGAACGATGAAAATGAACTATCGCAATCTGAAGATAGGCATATTGAAAAAAGGGGATGAAAACAAAAAGAACGTTTGGACGAGACTTATAAATTTTGCCGCGAATACTTTTATACTGAGGCACAATAATAACAATAAACGGGTGGGTACCGTATATTTTGAACGATTGAGGGAAAGATCGTTTTTTAATTATCTTGTAAAAATGACGATCAGCGGTATAGCTTATACAACCGGATTGAAAAAAGAAAAGAAGAAAATAAATGAGTACCGCCGGAAAACAAAAACCTGAAATGAATTTTAAATCATAAAGCTGCATCGTTTCAATGCAGCTTTATGATAAAAGGAGAATTTTATTCTATTCTACTTTGAAATCTGTTTCAACATCTCCCCACAGCAATGACACTTTTCCATCTTTAGCTACCGTGTAGGTTAATTTTTCAGTCGTTTGCGGCGCTTTCACCGGTTTAACATTTACTTTCAACGCATCCTGTCCTTTATTTTTTTCATAATCAAAGGCACCCCATGTGTCAGTTTTTTTGTTGAAAATAAGTGTCCACGTATCGTCGCTGTTCCATAATGTAAAGAAAGCATACTTGCCTTTTGGCAACGGCTGACCTTCTACTTTTACATCTTTGCTTACTTCAAAAGTAGTCGCTTCATTAGCGCCTGCACGCCACACGAGGCCCTGCTTGGGTTCAACGTCTGTACCGATCTTTCTGCCTTTCAAAGATGGCTGGCTATAGTTTATAGTGACAACTGCTCCGCTGCTAAGCGTTTCCTTAGCAGTAGCCGGCGGACTCGGCCTTTTTGCTTTATCCTGTCCGCAAGCGCTAAGAGTAGCAATTGCCGCTGCAAGCAACAACATTGATTTCATAAAAATTAATTTTTAAAAGATTTAGATTGTAAAACTATGAATAAGCAAATATCAGACCTTATTTGACCACCATTTTCTTTTACCGCTCAGCAATTTTTTTCAGGTTGGTTAAGCCGGCTTCCATCTGTGTACCATACATTTTATCGTAAGCCAGGCTGAAAAATTTCTCCCATGGATACCATTTTATTTTGAAATCAAAATACCATTGCAACGTCAGCGAATCGCTTTGATTGTACGCCAGCATTTTCCACCCGCCAATCACCGGCTCTTTTCTTCCCGACTTAAATTCAGCCTGCACCTCGTCCTTTTTATTGCTGATAATCGTTACGGTAGTTGTTTTCTGAATTTTTGCCGAAATAAGACGGCTCTCCTTTGCCAAAACCGGTTCTATAATCATAGTATCAAAACCCGGGTACCATTCTTTCCAACTGTTAATGTCATTTATTTTTGTTAAAACTGAATCCGCAGATGGTTTTAAATTAACTGCCCTCGAAATCCGGATATGTGATGGAATAAAAAGTGAAATAATCAGCACAACAGCAAACAAAAAAATAACACTCAATATCGCCAGTTTAATAATCTTCACTACTCCTGTTTTTTAATGATCTATTCATTTGTTCTATCTTGCCGTATTGATGATTCTATTGTCGATTGTCTATTGAAAATTGAGGCAATTCACCATTCACAATTCACTTTTCACTTTTCACCACCTCACTCCCACCTGAAAACCCGTATTGCCAGCGCATTTACAATAACACCCCACAAACCGAGAATACCTAATTGCTTCCAGCAACCATTCAAATGTGAACCCTCAAACGCTACCTTACGCAATGCATCATTTACAGATGTAAGCGGTAATATTTCCACCAGCCACTGAATGCTTTTGGGCAGTGCACCTTTTGGAAAGAATGTGCCGGATAAAAAATATTGCGGGAACATGAACAGGTTGGCATAGATCGGTATGACGTTTTGATTTTTCGCTACCGAACTGATGATGAAACCAAAGCCCATAAATACCAACAACGCTATCGCGCTGATAAACATCAATTCAAGAAACGTTATAAACCCGTGCGACAAGTAAAATCCGTAAAAATAAGTTCCCACTCCGATCAATACTATCACCGTGCTGAGTTGATAAATTAACCGTGCTAAACTTTCTCCTATAACAATATTGGATTTCTTTACCGGCGATGCATACATTCTTTTAAGCACCAGCGTTTCCCTGAGATTGAAAAACAAAAAAGCAACGCCGAATACGGATGCACCTATGAGGGAGAATCCGATCATTCCCGGCAACAAAAAATCAATCCGTTTATAAATTCTGCCGGGCACTATTTCCGAACTTACCGTTGCCACATCGGGGCGTGGATTCATTGCCTGGTTCAATCCATTTATGATGGCCCGTAATATTCCCTGGAACTGCGGTATCTCCCGTTGATTCGCCGACGAATAACGGAAATGCACATCGTATTTTGGTTTCGCAGCGTCCGTCGCATTTTTTATCTCCTGCACGTTAACAATTGCAGTAATCCGTCCCTTTTTCATCTGGTCGTCCAATTCTTCTTCCGTACCTTCTGCTATGTTAAATAAAGGAGCGTTCTTTATCGCCAGGTAAACCGGGTTCAATGTATCTGATTTGTGATCAAGGGCAATATCCATCGCAAAGTTGCCACCGCCACCCAGCGAGCCGAATATCACAATCAGTACAATCGGAAAAAACAAACTGAAAAATGTTGCCTGCGGACTTTTAAAAATCGCTTTCAGGCTGGCTTTTGTTATCGCCATCAACGCAGTGAACTGACTATATGGCTTCGGCATCAGGAATCAATTGAGTGTGCAAAGGTATCCGTAAAAAAGATTAATGAATAAAAAAACGAAACGGCAGTCTTGCCTGCGTTGTATTGGTTATTTGCTGCACCTGCTTTAATTCATTATAGATTTCATAATTCTCCTCGCCTAATTCTTTTTTTATGATACCTGTTTTATCCATCGATGTGGCCGATCCGAATATGCGATCAAACAAATTCTTTGGTTCGGGGTATTCTCGTACACGGTACTCAGTCAGTTTTGCCAGGCGTGCCGCACAATCCACAGCATTCTGTATTCCCCCAAAATGATCGATCAACCCGATATCTTTTGCTCTTTGGCCGGTCCACACCCGACCCTGTGCAATTGTTTCAACATAGGCCGTATCTTTTTTTCTGCCGTCAGCAACGCGTTGCTTAAATTGAGTGTACGTGTTCTCGATTTCCGACTGGATCATTTTCTTTTCCGTTTCATCCAGCGGACGGTACGCGTTAGGAACATCTGCATGCTGACCGGTCTTGACACCATCGAACGTTACGCCGAGTTTATTTTTAAAAAAGTTTTCCATATTGGGAATAATACCGAATACACCTATGGAACCGGTAATAGTTGTCGGCAACGCAAATATGCTATCTGCTGCACACGAAACGTAATAACCGCCTGATGCCGCTACGTCGCCAAAACTCACAACAACAGGTTTCTCTTTTTTCGCAATAGATAATTCACGCCAGATGTTTTCGCTGGCCAGCGAACTGCCGCCGGGAGAATTAATACGAAATACAATCGCTTTGATACTCTGATCCAGTCTCGCTTTGCGGATCAATTTTACATAATCATCACTGGCAATGTAACCGTCGCCTCCTTTTCCATCAACAATATCGCCTTCTGCATAAATCAAGGCAATTCGTTCACCAGAGAATTTTTTATAACCACCTGCCGCTGCATATTTGTTGATAGAAACAAAATTGATCTTATCATACTTGCCGAGGCTCAATTTTCCTTTTATTTCGTCCTTTACTTCATCATCATACTTCAAACCGTCAACAAGTTTATATTCGAGTGCATCTTTTGACGTCAATATTTTTCCTTCGTTTGCCAGCTGGTGCAATGATGCCGTATCGATCTTACGTACTTCAGCTACCTGCACTAAAAAATTGCTATAAAGATCGTTGAGCCATACGGTCGTCTGTAATTTGTTTTCCGGCGTCATCTTATCAGTACGCAAGGGTTCGGTAGCACTCTTGAACTTTCCCGCATAAAAAATTTGTGGCTGTATTTCCAATTTATCCAATGTGCCTTTAATAAACATATAACTTACATTGAATCCATCCCATTCTACTGAACCGGCAGGATTTGCATATATCTTATCGGCGATGTCTGCAACGAGGTATGATTTCTGTGTTATCACATCTCCATGCGCGATAATGAACTTACCGGTTTTTTTAAACGATTTTAATGCATTCCGTATTTCTTCACTCGCGGCAAATCCGTTTGCATTGCCATCTGCCTGGATATAGATACCACTTATATTATTATCTGTTTCCGCTTTTTTCATTAAACGTATCACATCATAAAGGCCGGGAATGTCCTTCTCATCATCACCGCTGAAGGTGGACAATGGATTTTCCTGAACCTGTTCTTTATAATGCTGGCCAAGATTGAAAACCAAAACAGATTTCGATTCGATCACCGGTGCATTCTTACTGGCTATGCCGCCTATCCAGCCCACCAAAAAGAAAATTGTTATTATAGTAAAAATGATAAGTGCCAACAGGCTTGCAAAAAATATTTTAAAAAAGCTGCGCATAAATTATACTTTGTTAGATTATTAAAATAATCATACCGCTGTTCCGGCATTCCTTTGGTGAACCCTTCAAAAATAAAGATATTTGATGCTTCCTGATCTATTTATTCAGCATGAACAAAGCATATTTATTGACAGGCGGCAATATGGGTGAACGGGAAAAAAATCTCGACACAGCAAAACAATTAGTAGATGAGCAATGCGGTAAGATAAACCTGTCATCGTCTCTCTACGAAACAGCTGCCTGGGGTAATACAAATCAAGCTCCCTTTCTGAACCAGGCATTGATCATTGAAACAACAATGAACGCACAACACCTGCTGCAGCAACTTTTAAAAATTGAAAAAATGATGGGACGTATACGGGAAGAAAAATATGGCCCGCGTCTCATCGACATCGATATACTGTTGTTCAATGATGAAATATATAATTTGCCATTTCTCAAAGTGCCTCACCCGGAGTTACAAAACCGGCGCTTTGCCTTAATGCCACTTGCAGAAATTGCAGGGCCTCTTATTCATCCTGTTTACAAAAAATCAATTCTCAAATTGCTGGATGAATGCAACGATCAATTAGCAGTAAAAAAATATACCTGATTTTTCCACAATTATTTTCGCTGAATTTTAATTATTATTCATTTACCCGACTTTCACTTTCCTTTGCAGCACATCCGCCCATCGTCAGGCATGCATTATAATTTTGTTACCATAGAAGGGAATATCGGCGCCGGAAAAACCACTTTGGCCCATTTGTTATCTAAACATTACAATGCACGCCTCGTGCTTGAAGAATTTGCAGACAATCCTTTCTTACAAAAATTTTATGAAAACCCCGGCCTGTATGCTTTTCCGCTCGAATTATTTTTTATGGCCGAGCGGTTCAAGCAATTAAAAGATCTTATTCAGCAAAAAGATCTGTTCCAAAACCTCACTATTTCCGATTATCTCTTCACCAAATGTCTTTTGTTTGCAAAAGTGAATTTGCCGGATGATGAATTTCGTCTTTATCAACGCCTGTTCGATATTATCCATCAGCAACTCGTACACCCCGATATTGTTGTTTATTTACACGCACCGGTACAAAAACTGCAGCAGAATATAAAGAAAAGAAACCGGCTTTATGAACAAAAAATACCGGATGCATATTTATTCAGTATCCAGGAAACCTATACAAACTATATCCGTCAGCATAATATCAAAACAATTTTTGTAGACGCATCCAATGCTGATTTTTTTGGCAATGAAAAACATTTGCAGGCAATTATCAACGCTTTGGATAAGGAATATACCGACGGGCAGCATTATCTAACCTTGCCGTAAAGCCGAAACGGTCGTCCGGTCTCCCGTCACACGGCTGAAGAGGTTCACGTCTTAATGGCCAAATAGCGGACAGAATGTTGAACGGAGCGTCGCAACATAAGTTTAATAGCAGCAACTCAGCCTGTTTCATGCACAGCAATCCGCGGATAAAAACCTGACTTTTGAGGAAAACCTTTTAACCGATACTTTGTAGTTTTGTGTTACCGGCATCGGAACAACTATCATCGTCCCTTGCGTCGCACACTTCAGCTGATGTGCATCTCTCATCAATACCTAAAGAATGGAAATAACCACGAAGAATGATCCTTTTGCTTCCGTCCGTATTCCTGAATATCGCAACCTCATGATGGCCCGTTTTGCATTCATCATGGCGCTTCGCATGATGAGCACGTTGGTAGGCTGGTGGATTTATGAACTGACAAATGCGCCGTTTGCCATAGGACTAATTGGTCTTTCCGAAGTTATACCGGCATTGAGCATGGCATTATATGCCGGTCACCGCATTGATCTGAGTGAGAAAAAAAGATTGATCTTAAAATGTGTTTTCTTTTATATCTGCGCCGCCACTATACTTTTTATTCTTTCTACGTCACTTGTTCACAACAACTTGAGCAAGCACTGGATCGCCGTTTGTATTTATGCTGTTATTTTTTGTACAGGCATTATCCGTTCATTCAGCGGTCCCAGCTTCAGTACTATGATCGGTTATATAGTACCGAGAGAGATCCTGCAAAACGCCACCACGTGGAACCAGGGCACGTGGCTATCCGCGTCAGTGACCGGGCATGCTACCAGCGGATTCCTGATCGCGTTCATCGGCATTAACGGCACATTGCTCGTTATTTGGTCATTAATGATCATCGCCCTGATTTTTCTTACACGGTTAAAACCAAAACCGCCTTTACCACAAAAAGTCGAAAAGAAAACATGGGAAAGTGTGAAAGAAGGATTGCGGTTTGTTTTTAAAACGAAGGAATTATTGGGCGCCATGTCATTGGATATGTTTGCTGTATTATTTGGCGGTGCCGTTGCAATGGTACCGGTATATGCGAGAGATATTCTTAAAATCGGTTCCATCGGCTACGGTTGGCTGAACGCCGCATCGGACATTGGTTCTGTTTGTATCGTTGTTCTATTAACCATCTCGCCTATGCGAAAAAAACAAGGCAAAAAGTTAATGCTGGCGGTAGCCGGGTTTGGTATATGCATCATTGCATTCGCCTTTTCCAAATGGTTCCTGCTGTCATTTTTCGCCCTGCTGATTTCGGGCATGCTCGATGGCATCAGCGTGGTGGTGCGTGGTACGATTATGCAATTGAAAACGCCCGATTATATTCGCGGCCGCGTGATGAGTGTGAGCTCTATGTTTGTCAACAGCAGCAATGAACTGGGACAATTTGAAAGCGGTGTAGCTGCGGGATTGATGGGTGTTGTACCTTCGGTTGCTTTTGGGGGATGCATGACGCTGCTGGTTGTATTGATCACCTGGTTCAAAGCACCGACGTTAAGAAAAATGGAATACTGATCAGCAACTGTTATGCATTCGGGTACGATTCATATAACGGATTCGATAATACTAAAATTTTAATTTTATGTTACGCCGCGATTTCATCCGCAATTCTGCATTTTCTTTAAGTGCTTTAACACTCAGCCAGCAAAAAGTTTTCACCTCATTATTTGACGATCCGTGGAAGATCACGAATGTGAAAAATGACATTTACACGTTTACCGAAAAGGGAGGAACCATCGCTTTTATGCTGGCGAAAAATGGCATAGTCGTGGTTGATTCGCAGTTTCCTGAACAATCGCAACACCTGATTGATGAATTGAAAAAACGGGGCGATTATCCAATAGAATTATTGATTAATACACACCATCACGGTGATCATTCTGCCGGAAACATTTCCTTTAAAGGAATTGCGAAACGTGTACTGGCGCATGAAAATTCAAAGAAAAATCAACAGCGGGTTGCCGAAATGCAAAAGACGGAAGATAAACAGTTGTACCCCGCCGATACGTTCGGTTCTGTGTGGAGCGAAAAGGATTCTAACGAAAAGATTACGCTTTACTATCATGGCGCGGCGCATACCGATGGTGACGCCGTCATTCACTTCAGCCATAGCAATATTGCACATATGGGCGATCTTGTTTTTAACCGCATTCATCCTTATGTTGACAGAAGTGCCGGTGCAAACATCAAAAGCTGGGTTGACGTTTTAGATAAAACGTTGAAAAAATTTGATAGAAAAACAACTTATGTTTTCGGTCATGCGGCACAGGGATATGAAGTGACCGGCACCAACGAAGATGTAAAAGCCTTCCGCGATTATCTTGAACAGGTATACACGTTTGTCCAGGGCGAGGTTAAAAAAGGTATTTCACAGGAAGATTTGCTGAAAATTAAAATGCTGCCTTTTGAAACGCAGTGGAAAGGCGATGGACTGGAAAGACCGTTGAAAGCTGCTTATGAAGAGCTGACGATGTATAAATAGTCAAAGTCGATTACTTAATATTTCCACAACGACACGAAGATCACGAAGTAAATAGCGAAATTGAAATTCTTATTGGACTTTGTGTCTTCGTGGGAAACAGCAGTCCAAACAAAATACCAGCATACTCAGGTATTGTTTTTTATCAGCTTTTCCAAAACATAATAAGTTATAGGACAAAATGTAGAATTTTTCAGTGTAAGCTGTTGCCGTTTTATCAATACATCTTCGTCGGTGTATGGAAACCGGTGACAGTCTGAAGGACGCTGCTCATAAATACTGCAGAAATTATCGGCTCCAAGAAAAGGGCATGGATTCGTTTTGGTAACGAAGTCACCGTCCTGGTCTACTTTTAAATAGGTATCTATAAAATCACTTTCCCGCATTTTTAAATGGCGACTGATTCTTTTGATATCCGGTGTTTTGAAACGGGGAGAATAATTTTTGCAGCAGTTAGCACATTGCAGGCAATCTATTTTTGAAAATGCTTCTTCGTGAAGGTCGGGAAGCTGCTTCAGCACTTTGTTTTTATCAGCACGCTGAAGATATTGTTTGTACTGCTTCTGATGTTCGGCAGATTTCTTTTGCCAGTTGTGTAAGATTTCGTCAGGCATCTTGCAAAGAACGGAAATCTGGTTGTATTTATCCGCGGAGTACGGCCGCCAGCAGAGCAATGCCTTTATATCAGCGCTGTCAAAATTTCAATTACCTCCCGGAAAATACACTTATCCCATTCATTCACAGACTTGTCCACAGGCAACATATGGCTTGTCCCAGGTTAATCTCAAAACCATTTCCATCCCTTAAATTTGCAGCCTTATTTACTTACTCTATATAACAGGTCGAAGCATGAGATTTTTATTTGCAGAACAGCAATCAGAATTTACAGGAAGACATATTGGCCCCAATGAAAAAGAAACAGCAGACATGCTGAAAACAATTGGCGTGGAAAGTCTTGACGGTTTAATTGACGAAACTGTACCTCCTTCCATCAGGATGAAGAAAGCGTTAAAGCTTCCGGCAGCCATCAGCGAAAGCGATTACCTGCAACATATCAAGGACGTTTCGCTGAAGAATAAGCTGTTTCACAATTATATTGGACAGGGATATTATGATACAATAACGCCATCGGTAATTCTTCGTAACGTTTTTGAAAATCCGGGATGGTATACGCAGTATACGCCCTACCAGGCAGAAATTTCACAGGGGCGTTTGGAAAGTTTATTAAACTTTCAGACGATGGTCAGCGATCTCACAGATCTTCCTATTGCAAACGCGTCGTTGCTCGACGAAGCCACTGCTGCCGCCGAAGCGATGACCATGTTCTTTAATTTTCTGAATAAGGATCATGATCATATTGCCCGACCTAAATTTTTTGTTGACAACGAAATCTTTCCGCAAACGATCGATGTATTGATTACAAGAGCAAAGCCGGTAGGGATTGAAATAGTGCAGGGCGATTATAAAACCGCCTCGTTTGATAACAGTTATTTTGGCGGCATAGTACAGTACCCAAATGATAAAGGAGCTGTGGAAGATTACAGGGATTTTATCGGCAGGTTGCATAGTGTTGCTGCATTTGCGGCTATGGCAACAGATTTGCTCGCTCTGACCTTATTAACGCCGCCGGGCGAATTAGGCGCCGATGCCGCAATTGGATCAGCACAACGTTTTGGCGTGCCGCTTGGATATGGTGGCCCACACGCAGCTTTTTTTGCAGCCAAAGATGAATTCAAAAGAAATATTCCGGGACGTATTATCGGTGTAAGTATTGATGCGCAGGGAAACCGTGCATTAAGAATGGCGCTGCAAACACGGGAACAGCATATCAAAAGAGAGAAGGCGACCTCAAATATTTGTACAGCCCAGGCACTGCTCGCAAATATGGCGGCCATGTACACCGTATATCATGGGCCAAAAGGCTTAAAAGATATTGCACGCAGAACGCATGAACTGGCGACAGCGATCTCAAACGCATTTAAGAAAGCGGGTGTCAAACAACTGAATGAAACATTTT
>Ga0207645_10001414_pt1 | contig 19668 bp, 19 predicted proteins | sample KBSM53metaG_FD_184331 | JGI IMG/M metagenome (GOLD analysis project Ga0207645, IMG submission 184331) | Miscanthus rhizosphere microbial communities from Kellogg Biological Station, Michigan, USA - KBS M5-3 metaG (SPAdes) (version 2) | ecosystem: Host-associated > Plants > Roots > Rhizosphere >...
AGCACTGCAACCGCGAGGGCAGAAAAAAGCACGACTAAAAATGCAAAGCTGCCAATAATGCGCCACCATTTTTTCATTTCTTTAAAAGAAATGTTCCATGCGGCTTCAAACAAAAGCGGAGGCAAAAAAATAAAAAAGATCATGTTGGGGTCTACCTTCACTGCCGGTAGACCGGGAAAGAAACCGATGAATAGCCCTGCCACTACCAACAGTACAGGATAAGCGATTTTTAGTTTCGTGGCCAGCATCTCGATCAACACAATCGCTGCAACGAGTGCCAGCATGAAGGGTAGTTGTTCATGCATATGATAAACTATTTGGAATGGACGAGAGTCAAATATAAACGATGTGTCAGTATTTCACGGCATTATAGCGGTTAACTTTATAACAGTTGCTGTTGCCTGACTTATGAGAGAAGGAAGTTTTGGATTAAACGAACAAAAAGCAGACAAATAACAACGATGCCTGGCAATAAATTTGATACGTTTACTGCGGTACATTCATATTAAAAATTGAATTCGATGGACGAAGACCTATACACAATGAATAAAGACCAGCTGATCGAAGAAGTAAAAAAACTAAGGTCAGGGATACGCACACACCGCGACAGTACGGGCCATGCATTATGCTGGCATCATCCAAAATTATGGTCCCTTCTTCCGGAAAAAATAGTTCCTGAGATTATGGTGCCGGAATGGTCACAATTTTTACGAGGCTGTATTCAATATCGTGAATCACTGGACAAACAAAACCCGGATGCAATGAGAATAAGTGAAAAGTTTACATAATAATTGATACGTAAATGTTTTTAAAAAAGAGTCCTAAAGAATTTAATTAAACACAAAACTACCCTTACTGTTTCAGCGAGGGTAGTTAAAAGAATTGCTTTATTCAATTATAGTTTGAAACGCGGTTCGGCTTTTTCCCATTGCAACGTATAATTGTGCATGTGTATGTTGGCGTCGCTGGCATCCCAGGTAAAATCATATTGCGTGCCATGCGGACCAGTCACATATGTTCCCGCTTTTATTGCTTTGTTATTGTCAAGTTCCAGTTTCACTATTTCATTCAATGGTATTGCAACCACGCGAAAATCATAAAGAATGGTGTAAGGTTCGGGGCTGCCATCGGCCAGGTAGGTGTAGTTGGTAGCTGATAATTTGTGCAGGCGAAGGTCGCTTAGTTCAAATGCGCCCTTGTTAAATTTCACGCTACTCTTAAATTCCTGTTGATCATTTGTGTGATCATGAAATGGATCGCTCCACAGCAGCGATCCTTCACTATGATCTAATGTAATCGTCATACCGCCACCGGTGTAGGACGCATGACCCTGACCGCCAATGGACCAGTTAACATCGGACGTTGATGCAAAACTGCTGGGCATGGAAAACGAATAGGTGCTGGGATGCGGATCCACATCGGCACGTAAATAGGCATGAATCTTTGCCGCTTTGAAAATAGTGCCCTCATCCGGTTCTTTATACTGCATATCCACTTCCCATACGTTAAGCATGCGTTTATTTGTTTCTTTCCCGTTGTTGAGAACGGATATGTAGCCTGCACCGGTATTATCATTCACATCACCAATACTCACTTTGATATAACCCGGTGTCCAGCTAAGGATCAATCCTTCACCACTTGGTTTACCATCCAATAAAGTATTACCAACTCTTACTTTACTGGATGATGAACTGTCACCAAAAATGCCATACAGGTAAAGGTCAGCGCCGTACAGGTTTTCCTGGACCTCCATATAGTTAAGGGTAAAACCGGCAGGCGGCGTGTCGACAGGTTTATCTACAGAAGATTTTTTACAGGCAGACAACGATACCATCGTTATGATAAGTGAGAATAGAATAAGTTTTCGCATGATAATCAATTTTTGTTCGGTACAAATATGAAACGCAACTTCAGTTAAGAATAGCTCATCCTGTATGGGTTGACATAATTTGCGTTGAATTGCGGTAAATCTGCGGTTATACAACTCTGTGAGATCTTAAAAAAACGTCAAAGAAAATTGCTGGTGAAAAAAATGCGTGGGTCAAGTTGTGGCGATGGTGAATGAAACAGCCGCAAAATTATTTAATAACCCATCGTAAGAAAAGCTGACCGTTTACCGGACGAATATTTTTTCGGGGTAGTGCAGTCAAACTGGTAATTGGAATGAAAACAGTAATTCCTGCGTGAAGTTTTTTAAACATATACCTCATTTCCATCTTACCCAACCATATTGATGAATTAAAGTACAGCCCGTCTGCCGACGTTTTACGAACACTATATAGCGAGTCTGATAAAACTCGACCATCAGATAGTCTTGACGTTTGCCTGTTGATCAAAACCTTTCTTTGCCAGTAATAACTGATACCGGCTCCGACACATAAATTGCGGGTCAAATAATAACTGTATTGCAATCCTGCTTCCATTCCACCTGTTTTAATCAAATCAGTATTTCTTTTTACCAGGGTGGTATCTGCCGATGAGCCTGGCCCGGTAACACTTACCAGTGTATTATTTCCTGCAAAATATTGCCGGGCAGGGGCAAGCTGAATCATTATTTCGTGGTTACCCTTGAAGACATTGTTTATCCACAGGGCCGGTATTAATAAATTGTAAGGCTCAGGCTTACCATTTGTTCCGGTGAAATAGTGATGAGTACCCTGCAAGGGTAAAGTGATATACCATACAGGACCAAAATGAATATGCGGGTGTATTCCCGTATTTGTTTTATTAGCAGAACGGACTAATTGTGATGTATGCAATGAAGGAATATCTTTTTGCCGCCCGGGAATTATGGCTTTTTCAGCATTGTTTAAACTGGCTTTTTTACTAGCAGGTGCAAGCGCAATTGAATCTATCGGGGCATTATTGCGGGTAAAAAGATCTTTTTTTAGGTAAATCACCGAATCCTGATCCGCATTGATTTCAACATGCATTAACGTGGTTGCCGGTAGCCTTTGTGCGGTATCTTTCATAATCACTTTACCGCTGTTGTCGGTTCTCTTCTTGTTCCTGACTGAATTTGATAAAATGGGTTTTTCAGTCACCCGTTTTTTTATTGGAGGAACTTTCTTCTTTACAAAACTTTTATTTGCTCCGGATATCGATGTTTGTTTCCTTTTCGATGGCTTATCCTCGAATATTACATATCCTTTATACAATGTGTAATAAAGCGAAGTCGTTTTTCTTACCTGGTCAAGCAATGCCTGGAAAGAATATTGACCGCGGGGAAAACCAATTTCCGTTGAGCTTTTCACCTTGGCCGAGTTGAATGAAAATCTTATTCCACTCCTGTTGTGAACATATTTTGTGAGAGAATCCAATGAAATTTTTCCTTCAAGCGAAAAGATGGTTTTTTGTATGGATGTTTTATTCTGCGGGGCCTGTGCAATGCAATAATGATCGTTTATGAAAACGAAAGCAAACGACATTATTGCAAAGAGTGTTTTACATACATCCATATCCGGTTACAAACACCTGCTTGCTTTTTTCATTTATGTAATATTTAAACTTTAAGGTGTATGCCATTATATCCAGCATCTCTTTTAATGTTTTGTTATCGAACCTTGTCGTGATTCTGCAGCGATACAACTTCTGGTTTTCAAATAGTATTGTTATTCCATAGGTTTTTTCAATCGCTGCAGCTGCTACCTTTAGGGGAGTATCCGTAAAATCAAAGATTCTTGTTGCATAACTGTAGAGGTTCACATCGGCTTTCTGCTTTTCACCCATATGCTTCGCTTTCTCATCATAGCTTATGGACTCACCGGCATGTAAACTGAGCTTTGTTTCTCCTGTTTCCACCATTACCGTTCCCGATTCAAGCTGAACAGATACGGCACCGGCAACGCTGTCAAACGATACATACAAGGTTGCCTGTTGCGACGTCACATCCAGTGAACCTATTTTTATATGATGTTTGAAATGAGCCTGCGCCTGGTTCCATTCAAAATAAGCTGCTCCGTTTACAGTTATTATCGGCTCTTTGCCTGTTGTGGTAACTATTCTGACGTCGCTGTTTGTATCGAGAAATAGTGTTGATCCGTCCGGCAGGCTATCTTTCTTCGTGTATCCCCCGCTGTGATAACTTACCGAATCAGGTATGTTTGGCGCTTTCTTTGGGAATAGGAAATAGGAAATTCCGAGGATAACTATGAGACCAAACCCCACGTACAGCAAATAGCTGCCGGTGAGCGGGCGTGCAGATTTACGTGCCTGGATGCTGACAGGAACATAACCGGGCAATTTTTTCATTTCGCCCCATGCAATATCAGCGGGAATATCAGGGTCGGGATAATTCCCGAAGTTCATCGCGTTATGTAAATTTTTATCATCCAATTTTTCTTAAATTATTTTGTTCAAAAATTTTTTTCAGCTTGGTCCTGCATTCATTAAGATGCCATTTCACGGTACCTTCCTTCATAGTAATTGAGCTGGCAATTTCCCTGATAGAAAATCCTTCGAGATAATACAGGCTGCATACATACCTGGTGTTTGCGGGCAGTTTATCGAGGTAATAATATATATCTTTCCATTCAAGGCGTTTAAAAGGATTATAACCTACGGTATCGTGTACATTTTCGTTTAACTCATAGGTTAGATTGTTATTCTTATCGCGGATTAATGTAAGCGCAGCATTTCTTACAATTGTATATGCCCAGTTAAAAAAGTCTCCTTTAGCTGGATCGTATTGATTTATATTTTTAAACACTTTCAGCATGCCATTATTTAAAGCAGTCAAAATATCGTGCTGATTGGGGAAAAAAGTTTTACAAAGAGCAAAAAGAGCCGGATAGAAAGACTTGTACAGCATTTCCTGGCTCTTTTGATCTTCGGTTTTGCAGCCTTCCAATATGGTATCAAGATTTTCCACTCTTATCAGCTGCAATTAAGCGATCGCTGAATAACGGCTCTTTGTGTGAGTATTATTTGACTGTTCCATTGTTGGAGATGCTAATGATCCCGTTGATTTCTTTTTTACAGTATAAGATTCCAAGACATACGTTGAACCAACCTGCTTCGATGCACTATCGTAGCTGGCGTAATCATTTGCGATTTTGATTACATTCCAAATTACAGGTGCTGCATAACTGGTGCTGCCACTTGTTAAGCGGCGACTTCCGGCTGAATCGGTAACAGGACGAATGATAATCGTGTCACTAATGTTACCACCGTTGTTATTGCCAACTGTATCCTTTCTGGTGTGCGTGGTAATTGTATCGCCAACGATACTGCCGTTGCCATACCTGACTGTATCCGTGCCACCGTGATTGATACTTGTATCACTACCATTGTGATTGACAGTAGTAATGCTGTCTTTATTGTTGCGCAGCGTATCACCGGCATTATGACTCAGCATTGCAGTGTCTGCAGAAGGCTTACCGGCCGGACTGAGGCTTTTGTCTTTATTACAAGCGATAAAACATATTATCGCAAAAAGAAATAAAAAAGGAATAATTGCTACTTTTTTCATGAGCTAGATTTTAGATGATAAAAAATTTGTTGGCTATTGTATAAACAACAACATCATCTAAAAAGGTTGGGAAAAATAGCAAATTGTAGCCGGTTGCAATATTCCGTACCGGTAAGTTGAAGTAAAAATCGCAGTGTAAATGTATATCTGTAATTGTACCTACAATAGTGCTAAGTTTTTCTCGTTATAGTATAGTCGAAGCTTATATTATGAGAATTGTTTATATACTAATCGCAACAACAGTTTCAGTTTTATTACTAGGTTGTCATAAATCCGGCGACTCGCCCGATGCACCCGGTGCCCGCCTGAAGGAAGTAATTACCCACCAGGCCATCAGGGATTCAAATGTTTTTACTTTCTTCCATTATAACAGCAACGGCCAGCTGGTAACCTATGTTGACAGCTTTCATATGCTCAGCGACAATAGCAACTATGTGAACGTTGTTTTTTCATATCCCTTTCTATATAATTCACAAGGCAATCTCGAAAAGATAGACTATCGTGAAGGTTCAACGATTGCAGCGCTTTATGACCTGCGTACCTATGACGGTCAAAATCGTTTGATACAGAATACACGCATAAATCAATATGCGCAGGATACGGCCGTTACCATTTATGTATTTGATGGCGCAAACAGGTTGACATCTGATTCGACATTTAGTAATAACAAACCGGGAAAAATTGAATTCACCACATATACTTACGATAATAATGACAACATTGTAGCATGGAAGCGATTCACCGATTCATTGAACATCGTGACGGCTGTTGACTCCAGTGAAATAACGTATGAGGGCAACCGAAATCCTTATTATGCTTTTGGTATGAATCTGTATCCATTGAGAAATAAGGAGCAGGTATTGAGTAAAAACAATATCGCCGAACAGCGGTTCTCAGATGGCTCAATAGTTAATTATCAATATACTTATTTCAGCAATGGTTTACCAAAAGACGTTTTTGTAACAATCACCTCTTCTGCGTCTGTACCGAACCGGGAGTTTCATTTTATTTACGAGTAAGTTGCAGCCGGATGAAAACAATTTCAACCAGTTTCATTTTGATCACAATCGTTTATTGAAGACATTCGGCGCAGCGTCAGGATAGAGCTTTCCTTAGCATCCCGATGCTTTTGGGCACAGCAGTCGCCGCATCTTCTTTCCCTTCATATTCTAGGGAAATATATCCCTGGTAATTTACTTTGTTAAGTATGGACACGATTCGTTTATAATCAAGGTCGAGTGCATACCATTCGCCACCACCATAATACGTCTTCGCCTGTACAAAGCTGGTAGAAGGTGCAATCATTTCGAGTTTGGAATAAGGATTTTCAAGGAAGTTGCCGGTATCCATCAGCAAGCCAAGCCAGGGTGAATCAATCGCTTTTTTAATCCGCAGCATTCCTTCCGGTGTAGAACACAGGCCCCAGTGATTTTCCAGAGCGAGCAACACGCCGTGTTCTTCTGCTGCCGGTAAGCATTGCTGAATACAATCGATACACCACTTAAATCCATCATCTTCTGTATAACCGGGTAGAATAGGTTCAATTCCGCGATTTTTCATCAGGTCGTCAAAAGATTTGATCGTATTCCATCGGCCCGAATTGAGCCGCAGACAGGGTATGCCCATTTTGGCAGCAAGCTCGATGCAATGCTTTGTTTTGTCAATATTCTTTTGTCTTTCTTCTTTATCGGCAAATACAAAGCCCTGGTGAATGGACAAGCAGGTAAAAGCAATGCCATTGAGGTATGCACGTCGTTTCAATTCCTGGATATAACGGTTATCCTCACCTTCCATTTGCATATGCAGAATATCTACGCCTTCCACACCCAGTTTTGCGGCTTCGTCAATCACTTTTTCAATAGGAAATTTGGTTTCTTTGAAATGCCAGTAGGAATAGGATGAAATACTGAGTTTAATACGTGGTTTCGGTTGGGCATCAGCGTTGATAGTCACGCCGGGCAAAGCAACAGCCGCCATGGAACCTGCAATGCTGTTACGAAGAAAGGATCTCCGGGAATTTTTCATAGGCAGAAGATAAGATTTTTATGGCTTCAAAAAGTCATACCCGGTATCCTTTGTCAGCTACCTCAGGTTTGCCAGCTCTTTTGGTAGTTTCACTTTTAACTCTGCTGCCCGTATTTTTTACATACCTTAGTTGGTCGGTTCCACGTCTTTCTACTCTTTGCAAACTTTTTTCACGTTCCCACACACAATTTTCTTAATCATTAAATAAAATCAACTATTATGAAAAAGGTTTTGCTTTTTGCCACCGTGGCTGTTTTTGCTGCTTGTAACAATCAACCGGCTGCAACGGTTGATGCATCTGCTAAAACGACGGCGGATTCAACAATAGCAGAGATCAAATCTCCTTATGAAATCGGGTATTCTTCGAAGTTTGTTATGGGCGATCCTAAAAATGCGGAAACACTTTTAAAACTGTGGAAAGATTGGGATGCAGGTAATCTGATGGGAAGCAAAGATAATTTTGCAGATAGTGTTGAATTGTACATGAACGATGGTTCTGCGATTGTTGGTAAAAAAGACAGCGCATTAGCCACCATACAGGCATTCAGGAATACATTTGCCAGTGCAGTTAGCAGTGTGTTCACGATAACAGCTTTAAAAAGTGTCGATAAAGATGAAAACTGGGCGCTGATATGGGGCAAAGAAATAGATACTGACAAGAAAGGAAAAGTGGATTCATTTTACCTGCAGGAAACATGGAGATTTAATAAAGAAGGTAAGGCCAATCTTGTGTATCAGTTCAAGCAGGCTATCGCTCCGGCGAAAAAGTAATTCTAATTCTGGTGGAAAAGCTCCGTGATGCGGGGCTTTTTTGTTTTATAAGGTGCCTGATTCTATATACCAGGCGTATCGCCTTAGGTTATTTTATCGAACATTATCAGTTTCAAAAGCGAACGACATTTGTTTCAAAACCGGACAGTTCCTTGTTCATGGTTTTAAATAGGCGATTGATTTTTAACTCTATACTAAAATGGCATTTTCTTAGCCGCAAAATTTACAGCTGTTTCCATTTTTCCTTTTGAGCTTCAGTATTGTGAACGTGAAAACCGGATCTCTTCTATCGGCGGGCGCGGTAATACAATTGGATTTAATAACAATAATGTCCTTCACCCTCAACTAATATACCTACTGATATGTTTAGAAATTACATTCCTGCAAGACACTTCGTCAAAACCGCATGGCGCAGTTTGGTAAATAACAAACTATATGCATTGCTCAATATCGCAGGGCTTACATTTGGTTTGAGTTGCTTTTTGCTCATCGGGCTTTATCTTTTTGATGAGCTCACGTTTGATGAACAGCATAGTCGTGCCGGCAGAATCTATCGCGTTGTTGAACACAAAACAGTCAATGGTGAATCGACTGTGATCGCCGCCGCGGGTTATAAGCTTGCTGAAGAATCGAAAAACAATATCGCCGAAGTGGAAAACACCACCCGGATGCAACGTCTTGGCCGGGCCAACTTGCTGAACCCGGATAATCCTGAAAATTTTTTCCAGGAAACGGTCACGTCTGCGGATGAACGTTTTTTGCAGATTTTCGACTTCCCGTTGTTGTATGGTGACAGAACAACTGCGTTGAAAGAACCGTATTCTATTATTATAACCGAAGCCCAGGCAAAGCGGCTGTTTAATAAAACGGATGTAATTGGCAAAATTCTGAAGTTCAGTTTTATAGAATCGCCTTTTAAAATTACTGCCGTGTTGAAAAATCATCCGCGCAATTCCAGTTTCGATTTCAGCTCTGTCATGTCTGATATTTCTTTTATGAGCGATAGTCTCAACAGGGTTGGAAGGGCAGGGGACTGGTTGTCGAACAGTTTTTCGGTGTATGCATTGCTGAAACCAAAAGCGGATGCAAAATCTGTTGCCGATAAAATGTCGAAACTGGTGCACGATAATTTTAAAACGCCGGCAGGTACCAGTTTTTCATTCAGCCTGCAGCCATTAAAAGATATGCATCTGCGTTCTGACAATATCCTGGATGGTGCAAGAAATTCCAATGTGGAAGCGATGGCAACCGGTAGCTTACTTTATATCCGCATATTTTGGTTTGTAGCGGTATTTGTATTGCTCATTGCCGGTATTAATTATATGAACCTTACTACGGCAAGAGCGAGCAGCCGTATAAAAGAGATTGGCGTCCGCAAGGCAATCGGTGCATTCAGAAGCCACCTGATCCGGCAATTTTTAGTTGAGTCTTTACTGGTTACCGGAATTGCTTTTATTTTATCCGTTATTGTAGTGAACCTGACCCTGCCTGCTTTCAATCATTTTACCAATAAACAATTATCTCTCGGACTGGCAACCGATTATCGAATTTGGTTATTTGCGATTGCCTTTGCCGTGCTCACAGGTTTTTTATCGGGCAGCTATCCGGCATTGATGTTGTCCCGTTTTAAACCGGTCTTGTTATTGAGAGGATTGAAGTTGCGGAATACAACTGACCTGTCTTTAAGAAAAGGATTAGTCATCTTTCAATTCACGATATCTGTTATAATGATCATTGCTACTATCGTACTATTCATGCAGGTACATTATCTCAATCATACCAATCTCGGCTTCAACAAAGACCTGCTGGTCGTGATTGATGTAAATACCAATAAGGCCAGGTCGAATTTTCAGGCAGTTAAAACAGAGATGGCAAAGATACCGACAGTGAAAAATGTGTCGGTTACATCCAGGGTGCCCGGTGAATGGAAAACCTATCGCACGATTAAGGTAAAAAATATGGGAAGTACGGATGAACCTAAAGTAGCTTACATGTTTGGTGCGGATAAAGACTTTGTAAAGACATTTGAGGTGAGGTTATTGAATGGAAGAAATTTCGATACGCCGGCTGATTCGTCTTGCGTGATTGTCAATGAAACGGCTGCAAAAATGCTGGGCATCACAGAGGCCGCGGGGCAGATCGTTGAAATTCCGGCCGCGTCGAGGGGCGGCGATTATGTATCCATCAATGCGCAGAACATTCCCTTTAAGCCAAGAGTGATCGGTATTGTAAAAGATTTTCACTTCCAGACATTGCGGGCGAAGATCGAGCCATTAGTTCTTTGTTATAATAACAATCCTATCCATGGCATTGATTATTATTCAGCGCGCATAGCCTCCACCGATATACAGGGAACGCTGACTAAATTAAAACAGGTGATGGTGAATAATGATAAGAATGATCCTTTTGAATATCATTTCCTCGACGAACAATTGGCCTTATTTTATATTGAAGATGGCCGCCGGCAAACGATGCTCATATGGGTGGCTTTAGCTACTATTTTTATTGCATGTTTGGGCTTGTTTGGCCTGGCTACTTATTCTGCGGCGCAACGGGTAAAAGAAATCGGTGTACGGAAAGTGTTGGGTGCAACGGTGTTCAATCTTACTTCGTTATTGTCAAAGGATTTTTTAAAGCTTGTACTTATAGCAAATGGTATTGCTTTTCCTGTTGCCTGGTGGGCTACAAATAAATGGTTGCAGGAATACGCGTATCATATCAACGTGGAATGGTGGGTGTTTGCGGCAGCCGGTTTATCAGCTGTGCTAATTGCGTTTGTTACGATAAGCTACCAGGCTATACGAGCGGCAATGGCAAACCCGGTAAAGAGCCTGAGAACAGAATAGTCGATTGTCGTGTCATCATAATTTTTGAAGATGTTGAAAATGCTTAATGCCTTACCTGTTTTGCCGATGCGCTATTTTAACGTATGCTGATTTTGTGATGTCTTATAATGCTTACTATAACGGTTTGTCGCTGTTGACGATAACATGTGTTCTGACCCACTGCGCATTTTCTTGTTTCCTGAACAGGCAAATGAAACGATAGCTATCGGACTGAGTTGTTTCGTACTGGACTTTACTTGATTTATAAACAGTACCTCTTACAAAGGCGAGCCTTTCATCGGTTTCTACTTCATGGACATCGTAAGCGAGATGAATTTGCAGTTGTCTTGTTTGAAAATCGGCAAACATTTCACGTATTCTTTTCTTGCCTTGTATCAATGGCATGCCGGGGTCCATTAAAATCACATCATCACTATGTAATGATAACAGCGTGTCAATGTCATTATTATTAAATGCGGTTATAATCGTTTTTAATAATTGAACGATCTGTAGTTTGTCATCGTGCTTTGTTTGCACCGATTGTTCTTTTAATAGCATAGGTTTATTTTTTTTTGTAAAAATGCGGTATGATCTTCTACATACATAATTAGGCGTGGTGACCGGCACTGAATCAGTATTGAAATGCAGAAAAGAGAGATGGAAGTGAAAAAATGAAAGTGCGTGAGTGGTTTTCGGAAATCGGTTCAGCTTACAGGTCGACTTAAAGATTTAATAAAGAGTGTTTATTGACTTGCTGTAATTTTAAAAAGCATCAAGCCATACTTCCACATCGTATGGCTTGATTAGTTTATATACCGTCGCAATAAAATGATTTATTGTTCGGTGGCCTTTTGTTCTATGGTGATAACCGGAATAGTTGAACCGTAGGATAGTATTTTTTTGGTAAGCCGGTTCCATAAACCAGGCAACCGGAATTCTTTTATAGGATTTACCATGATCAGGTCCGCATTGATCTTTTTTGAAAACTCCAATGTACTTTTCGCCAGGTTCTTTCCTTCAAGTAAAATAGACTGTACGGGTATTGTAGACAAACTCTGAATCACCTCCAGCGTGTTACTGATGATATTTATTTGTCCCGGTTCGTTATTGCGCAACGATACGAGATAAACAGTAGATTTGAAATGCCTGCCCAGCATCGTCGCCATTTTAATAGTCCGCAGCGGCACATCCTGGTGCAGTGGTAAGACAATCTTTTTAAAGTGACTGATCAGTCCACTTGAACGCACTGCGAGTACCGGAATATTTGTTTTGGTAACCAGGTGACTTATTGATACCGAGGAAATGATGCGCTGTAACAGGTTAAACTTCGACAGCCCTGTCACTACAAGGTCCATTTCATATTGACGGATATATTTCGGCAACATTTCTGTTCTTGTTCCCTGCATTACGCTGATCTCTATTTTTCCGTTGCCGCAAAGCTGGTTGCTGTAAGAAGATTTTAATATTTCTAACTTTTTACGGGCAGCATGCAAATCGGCCGTGGATTCATAAGGAGTGAACATACTCCTGTCGATCGGAATAAAAGGGATAATCGGTCTGTGCAGCACGTGCACCAGGTGAATGTTGCAATGAAATGTATTGGCAAGTTCTATTGCCTTAGCTATAGCCCACTTGTTTTTACCGGTAAAATCCACCGGTACCATGATATTGTAAAGATTGTTTGACATAGGCAAGGGGTTTTAAAATTTTTGTGATGAATTGGTTTTTGTTTTGGTCAGGCTGACTCCAGTAACAATTCGAATTTCCTTTCTTTTATCGATTTATAGGCTACCTGTTTTAAAATTTCATCATTGGTCACAAAGGCAAAACCCTTCCCCGCATGTCCGACAATGCACCGGTCGTCCGCACTGTCACCTACTACAACGCAATTCTTCATGGCCACATTATACTTCTCACACGCATACTGAAGTGCATTTGTCTTGCAAAAAGAATGCCCACAAATGCTGTCGGGGGATCCGAAGAAATAGTAGGGCAAATTCACTTCGCCGGTTGCTCGTCCTTCACTAAACTCCAATTGGTATGCCAAAGAGAAATCGGCGCCTATATTTTGTTTCACATAATTGGTAATCAATGTATAACTACTACTGATGATGCCGATAATGTACCCTCTTTCTTTCAGGGCGTTTACGGTTTGCTTTACATCTTCTACCATGTCGATATTACTGATCACGTCGAGCAAATCGTCCATAGTTCTCCCCTTCAGCAACAATCCGATTCGTTTTGTGAGAATAATGGGATCTTTTTCCACAGAACGAAAATCTTCCAATTTTGGAAAAAAACCGAACTTTTTCGCGCATTCATTAATAAACCGGCCTTTGAGAATAGTATCATCCATATCAAAAATGGCCATCTTGTGAAAACCGGAAAGTTCTTCTTTTAATACCTTGTTCATTTCCCGGTTAATTGTTTCGAGCGACTTCACATCCGCCTCGGTCAGTTCACCCGCCTGCGGCGCTTGTGCTTTACTGATAATGGCCCTCGACACCTCCTTACTCATTTTGCCCAATGCTTCCCAGGGTTTGCTCTTATTTTCAATATAGCCAATGTTTACCTCTTTTACTCTGGCCTTCATCAGGTACATATCTATCAGGATGCCGATATCCACGCCATAGTCATTGAAAAATTCGATCTTATTGAAGAAAGATTTTTTACCCGCAATCATACCGCTTAGTGGCTGAGAAAAAGAATTAAGACCGGGAAACAAAATAGTCAACAGTGGTTTGGCAACGAGTTCGGTCACGCGACCGGCATTGCGGGCAAAGGCGCCTTTTACAAAATCAGCTTCATTGCCGAGCAGCGGTGCTGTCAGGTTTTCAATAGTTCGGTCAGGATAAGGATCAATATCTGCATCAAGAAAAACAATGTAATCATTCCTGGATAATTGTATACCTTCTTTCATGGAGATACCCTTGCCCCGGGTTTTACTGATATGTACCCTGGCGCCGCCTTCGGTTGCAATAGCTACAGTATTGTCTTCTGAGGTATCGTCTACGACGATGACTTCGGATACATTTTCAGCTGCGAAACAAAACCGGATGACGTTGGCAATAGTCTTTTCTTCGTTGAGAGCAGGTATAATTACCGAAATCATAGGCCTTCTGATTTTAAAACTGATTATAAGGGTTTACTCCGCACTTGTCATTCCTGCCTGGTGTTTGTTCCGGTAACTTTAACAATAATCCTGTCGGATAGTTGGCTTGCCGCTTAATCAAAGGGTGGAGATTTTGTAATAACGGGAAGCAGGTAAAATTAAGTATATGAAATTATAAAACCATTAAAATAATATTAAAAGAAAGTAGCTTTTAGCCGTGTGCCATAGGCGATAGGCGTAGAAGCCGGCATTAAAGAATCTTTTTAAGGCTGAAATCCTGATTTGCACACCGGACACCTGCAGCTAACAATTTATAATTTTCCGGATAAATTTCCTTTCCAATTACCACTGCTCTTTCCACGTTTACGTCGCTTATTTTTTCCCGGCGATGGGTAACCATCACTGAGCAAACCACTACTGGAGATCTTACCGACCTTCAACTTATCCGCCTATTTTTCCTGGAAACCCGTTCATGCATTGTTCTCTGATAGTCTTTTACTATGTTTATAAAATCATTTTTTTGTTTTTGTAACGCGAAGGTTTACGCTTAACAGATTATAGTCACCCTATGAAAATTAGTATGATTGTCTATTAAGTCCTGAACAATCAACTTGCCGGCGCAACCGTTTATTTCGCTGTTATTTCCTTTAAAAACATATAGGCATCACCGGTATAAACCATATTATCGGCGCCCGGAGTGAATGGTTTTTTAAGGTTGTCAAGAATCAACGGTACATGTTTTTGCAGAGGTATAAGGTTTGTCGGCCGTTTCTTTTTACGGGTAAGAGGCAACAATAAACGCAAAACAAATGGACAACATAAAGAGATACCGATTAGCACGAAACCCAACGATAGACTCAAATTACATTGATGAAAACAGGTCGAAACAAGAAAATCAGTTTTGAACCAGTTCATATCTGCGTCATCAGCGTTCGATTCATCTCAACAAAAAAAGTCCGGCACATAATGCCAGACTTAACAAAGCAGGTGAATATCTAAAGATTAATATTCGTCTCTGTAGCCGCCGCGATCACGGTTGTATCCACCGCCACCGCCTTTGTTGTAGCCGCCACCGCCGCCACCTTTCTTGAATCCACCGCCACCACCGCCTCCGCCGAAGCTTCTTTTCTTGAAGCCTCCGCCACCACCACCTTCCTGTTTAGGACGGCTTTCATTCACAACCAGATTGCGTCCCTCAATTTCTGATCCATTGAGTTGAGCAATGGCTGCCTGAGCTTCCGCATCATTAGCCATTTCAACAAAGCCGAAGCCTTTGCTGCGCTGTGTGAATTTGTCGGTAACAATTTTGGCAGATGTAACCTGGCCAAAGGGTGCAAACAAGTTGGCAAGGTCCTGATCTTTCAGACCCCAACTGAGGTTTCCTACGTAAATGTTCATTTTGTGAGAGGTTTTTAAAAATAATAAGTGCTAACAGTAAACAGTAACCGATGAACATTTAACATAGTAATCGAAACGTTCAGGACTTGTGAAACTGTAAAGGACACCAAACTCAATACAAAGTAACGTATTTTTTCCTGAGAAATTGTCAAATATCTTTAGCAATCCGGCCCGAAAATTAATAAAACCCGGGATTACCCTGATTGTCTATGCAGAATTTACCCGTACCGCCACAAAAAAGCCTCCCGCATGCGGAAGGCTGTATTCGATAGTGTTCTTGTCAACGTTATTCCGCTACCACTTCGAAATCCACATCGGCAGATTTGTTATTTCCGAAATCAATATGCGCCTTGTAAGTACCCAGCTCTTTGATTTCATCTGTGATAGAAATCTTCTTGCGGTCAATTTCATATCCTTTTTGCTCGCGGATAGCACGGCTGATCTGAAGAGATGTCACACTGCCGAAGATTTTTCCGCTGGTTCCGGTTTTAGCACCGATCCTGAGCGGAGACTCGTTCAGTTTTGCGACTACGCTGTTTATTTCCGCCAGCATTTTTTCTTCTTTTTTCTTCGCCAGCTTTACTTTTTCTTCGAGCTGTTTCAGGTTGCCGGGACTGGCTTCTACAGCCATTTTCCGCGGGATCAGAAAATTACGGGCGTAACCATTGCGCACCTTTACAATTTCGTGGGCTGCGCCTAGATTGTCAACGTCCTGAATTAAAATGATATCCATTTGTTTTCTTTTGTTCACCATCCCAGTCCGTGGACTGTCACCGCCCTCAGGCGGATTAGGGTGAGGTTTCTAAAAGCTATTTTAAAAGATCGGTTACATAAGGTAATAATGCCATCTGCCTTGCTTTTTTTACGGCATCGGATACCTTGCGCTGATATTTCAGCGAGTTACCGGTGATACGCCTTGGCAGCAGCTTACCCTGTTCGTTTAGAAATTTTTTCAGGAATTCAACATCCTTGTAATCAATATAGCGGATGCCATACTTTTTGAAACGGCAGTATTTTTTTACTCTTTTGTCACTCTTAATCGCCGTGAGGTATTTTATTTCATTTGCCTTTGCCATTGATTAAGCCTCCACTGCTTTTTCGTTTCCTGTTGGTACGCCTCTTCTCTTTTTCTCGTTGTACTCGACGGCGTATTTATCGAGTTTTGTACCAAGATGACGAAGTACTGATTCGTCGCGAAGAAGCTGGATTTTGAGCTTCTCATTGAAGTCGGATGGCGCAATGTATTCCAGGACCCAGTATAAACCTGTTGTTTTTTTCCGGATCGGATACGCCAGTGATTTAAGGCCCCAGGCATTTTCTGCCACCATTTTGCCGCCGTTTTCAGTAATGAAGGAAGCAAATTTCTTCTGAGCAGCTTTGTATTCATCGTTGCTCAGAACAGGGGTAAAAATCACCATCAATTCGTAATTGTTCATTTTACCTTTTTTTGTTAATAAATCGTTTTACCAATGGATCCCCGCATTTACAGCGGGGAAATCTGCCGATTCCCCGATAATGATTACCGGGACAGATTTGGGGCGGCAAAGGTAGGGGAAAGTTTGAGAAGTTCTAAGTTTTGGGACGATTAAAGTTTGACAATTCAAATGATCAGTATCAAGCCGCAAACTCAACCTTGCAATTGCGCTTTTGTCGCTTACCAGGCCTGGAGCCTATAACTAACCACTTGCAGCTGCTTCCAACTGTCAATTTTTCTGATTTGGCGGTAAATCAGCGTATTGGCATTTCGTTTGAAACGCCCGCATGGTCGGATCATATCTAAATCATTACTACAAATTTCAACCAGTATAATATGCAAAAAGGGCAAATAAGGGTTCAAACCGAAAACATTTTTCCAATCATTAAAAAATTCCTTTACAGTGATCACGAGATTTTTTTGAGGGAATTGGTCAGCAATGCTGTAGATGCAACCAGCAAATTAAAGACACTTTCGTCCAGCGGTGAAGCAAAAGGAGAGATAGGTGAATTGCGTATTGATATCCTATTGGATGAAAAGGCAAAAACGCTTTCAATTATTGATCGGGGTATCGGGATGACCGCCGATGAAGTAGATAAATATATTAACCAGGTAGCGTTTTCCAGTGCAGAAGAGTTTCTTGAAAAATATAAGGGCCAGAATGAAGCGAATATTATCGGCCATTTCGGCCTTGGGTTTTATTCTGCCTTTATGGTTAGCGACAAGGTAGAAATATTTACCAAAAGCTATAAAGAAAACAGCAAAGCAGTGCGCTGGGAGTGCGACGGCAGCCCGGAATATGAAATTGAAGAAACAGATAAAGAAGACAGAGGAACCAAAATAGTATTGCATATCAATGAAGAAAGCAAAGAGTTTCTCGAAGCAGGAAGAATTAGCAACATATTGAACCGGTTTTGCCGTTTTTTACCCGTACCCATTTATTTCGCAGATGGAACGGAGGATAAGGAAAAAGAAAAAGAAAGCAAACCGATCAATAATACTCACCCTGCATGGATAAAAAAGCCGGCTGAATTAACCGCACAGGACTACCAGGATTTTTATAAAGAGTTGTATCCTTTTTCGGAGCCGCCTTTGTTCTGGATTCATTTGAATGTTGATTATCCTTTTAACCTCACCGGTATTTTATACTTTCCTAAAATCAAAAACAGTTATGAGATACAAAAGGATAAAATACAATTATACAGCAACCAGGTTTTCGTGACAGACGAAGTAAAGGAGATCGTTCCTGAATTTTTAATGTTGCTGCACGGCGTAATTGATAGCCCGGATATACCGTTAAACGTTAGCCGAAGTTATTTGCAGGGCGATCCGAATGTAAAAAAGATTAATGCGCACATTACCAAAAAAGTAGCGGACAAACTGGATGAGATATTCCGCAACGAACGTAAAGAGTTTGAGGAAAAATGGGAATCAATCGGGTTGTTTGTAAAATACGGAATGATCACCGATGATAAATTCCTGGAAAAGGCGAATAAGTTTTTACTTATGCAGGATACGGCGGAAGGAAAATTTTATACACAGGACGAATACAGGGCTGCAACCGAAGTGGTGCAAAAAAATAAGGATGGAAAACTGGTGATTTTGTACACAACAAATCCCGTTCAGCAACATAGTTATGTCAAAGCAGCAGAGGATCGCGGTTATAAAGTGGTGAAATTTGAAACGATAGTCGATTCCGCTTTTATAAGCAATGTGGAAATGAAGTGGGAAAATGTTCAGTTTAAGCGGGTGGACTCGGACATAGCAGAAAACTTAATTGATTCTGCAGAAACGAAAGAAAGCATTCTTTCAAAAGATGAAGAGAATTCGCTGAAAGAGTTATTCAATGTGAAAGTGACAGGTGCAACAGTGAATGTCGAAGTAAAAGGGTTGAGCCCGGAAGCACCTCCTGTAGTTGCTACCCGTTCGGAATTTATGCGCCGGATGAAAGATATGGCTGCTGTGAATGGAGGTATGCAATGGTATGGTGAAATGCCTGATGAAGTGAACCTGACGGTGAATGGTAATCACCCGATTTATAAAAATATTCTTGCCGAGGAAGCGGATAAACAGCAAAAGAAAGCTCGTAACCTGGCAGATCTTGCTTTATTATCCCAGGGTTTGTTAAAAGGTAATGATTTAACGGAATTTATTAACCGAAGTGTGGATCTGATGGGTGCTGATGTGAAGAGTAAGATTATTCTTTAGTTGTAGCTGTTGAAAGTTGAAGGTCGCTAACCTTCAACTTTCAACCATCAACGTCAGATCTCCGATAATCTGAGATCCAGCATTCTCAATTGCAAACTTTTCTGACCGTTCCATTCGTTTTCATCAATTTTAAAAACGATATCTACAGGCTTTTGGAGTTGGAGCAAATGAAATTTATCGGCCATCCCAAAGCCTATGCCCGTAAACGTTATATTGTCCTGTTTCAGCACAAAACGGATATGGGCTTCTTTCACAATTTTTGAAAAGCCGGTGTCGTAAACATTTTTTATAATAAAAACAGGTCGCAGGTTTTCAGGACCAAACGGCTCCATCTGGCAAAGTATACCGTAAAAAGATTCTCTTATATCCTTAAAGCTGATCTCCG